>Ga0079225_10001749_pt1 | contig 12309 bp, 6 predicted proteins | sample Poulit2012_FD_76344 | JGI IMG/M metagenome (GOLD analysis project Ga0079225, IMG submission 76344) | Agricultural soil microbial communities from Georgia to study Nitrogen management - Poultry litter 2012 | ecosystem: Environmental > Terrestrial > Soil > Agricultural land | place: USA: Georgia...
ATGCCCTGGTCAAACAGCAGGATTTTTGCCTGCCCGACAATGTTCAGGCCGTGTTTCCCGCCCTGGCCGGGCACCGGCTGCAGCCGGCAGCGGCGGCGGACATCAACGGCGATGCCATTGCCGCCGAAATCCTGGAGTCGACCCCCGTTCCATAATGGCCAGCGGGTCCGCCATTCCACAACGGCGCCTGCGGCTGTTCGACCGCTGGCTCAAGCGCCGCACCCGGCTGGATCTGCCGCTGGTGCTGACCTACAGGCGGATTTTCATTCTCCCTACCCGCTTCGGTCTGATGCTTGGCCTGCTGATGGTGGCCATGTTCATAGGCAGCCTCAATTTCAACAACAACATGGGCCTGATGACCACCTTCATCGTGGCCGCAGTCGCGCTCAATTCAACGCTGCTGACATTCCGCAACCTCAACCGGCTGGAGCTGCGCCACGGCAGTGCCCGGCCGGTTCACGCCGGCCGCCCGATTCACTGGCAGCTTGATGTCGTCAATCCCGGCCTGCGCAAGCGAGAGGGTCTGATCCTGACCGCTGCGGTCCCGAGCCCGCCAGTCACCGTCGAGGCCGCCAGCAGCAGCCGTATCGGCGTCGAGCTGGCGCCCAGGGCGCGCGGCTGGCACAAACCCGGCCGGCTGCGACTAGAAACCACCCAGCCGCTGGGGCTGTTTCGCGCCTGGACCTGGCTTGAGCCCGGCGCTCCCTTTCTGGTGTGGCCGACACCGGTCGCCGGCGCGCCACCGTTGCCCGGCGGCGACGGCAACCAGCCCGTGCCGCAGCGCGACTCGCCGGCAGACGGCGACGAATTCCACAGCCTCAGGCGCTGGCGAGAAGGCGATGCCTTGCACCGTATTGCCTGGAAAGCCAGCCAACGGCATCAGACATTGCTATCCAGGGACTTCAGGCGCGAACAATCGCGCGACGTCACCATCCGCCTGGATCAGGTCCCGGCCGCCACGCTTGAGGAGCGCATCAGTATTGCCACCGCCTGGATACTGCGCGCCCGCGCCCAGAACCGAACCTGGTCGCTGGTCATCGGCGCCCGGCAGTTTGGCCCCGGGCGCGACGATGCCCACCAGCACGCCTGTCTGCGGGCACTGGCCGAGCTGTGAGCAGCAGCCGGAGCTTGCCGACCGCCGCAGTTGGCTGGACCGTAGCCGCGCTGCTGGTGGCCGCCGCCCCGCACCTGGCTGCCATGCCGCCGCCGGTTGGTGCCGTCGTTGTACTGGCCTGCGGCTGGCGGCTGGCGGCGGCCGCCCGCAGCTGGACGCTGCCGCCTGCCTGGCTGCGGCTGCTCGTCACCCTGCTGGCCACCGGCATGCTGGTCATCACCCTGGGCGGCCTGTGGGGCCGGCGCGCTGCCACAGCCCTGCTGTGCCTGATGCTGGGCTTGAAAATGCTTGAGCTGCGACGCATCCGCGACCTGCGCGTAGTGGCATCGGTGGCCCTGTTTCTGGTCGCGGCCCAGTTCCTGTTCAGCGAACGGCTTATCTATCTCGTCTACCTCATTCTAAGCGTGCTGATCGCGTTTGCCGCCCTGTATCGCATCCAGCAGCTCGAAATCGCCCGTCCTGCCGGGGCTAGCAACAACCGGCAGCTGATCGCCACCAGCGCCATGATGCTGGCGGCGGCCGCGCCGCTCGCTCTGATCCTGTTCATCACCTTTCCGCGTCTGGCGGAGCCCTTGTGGGGCCTGCCCGATGCCGCCATGGACAGCAAGACCGGTCTGTCAGACAGCATGACACCCGGCTCCATTGCCGAGCTGCAGATCGACAGCAGCCCGGCGTTCAGGGCCACATTCGAGCACCAGCCACCGCCCGCACAGCAACGCTACTGGCGCGGGCCGGTGTTGTGGGACTTTGACGGCAACACCTGGTCGCGCTCCGCGCAGCCATTTCACGCGCCCGCCCCGACCGTCCCCGCTGGCGACAACGATTACACGTACACCGTCCAGCTCGAACCACATGAAAGGCACTGGCTGTTTGCCCTCGACTATCCGGTCAATACTCCTGATCGGGCCTATCTTTCGGCCGACTTCCAGATGTCCCGACGCCAACCCGTCACCACGCTGAGCCAGTATCAGATGCGCAGCAACCCGGACTTCATCGACACGCCTTCGCTGTCCGACAGCTGGCGACGACTGGCCCTGCGACTGCCCGAAGGCCTGAACCCGCGCACCCGGAAAATGGCCGAACAGCTACGCGCCCGCTTCGACGATGACCGCGCCCTGATTGCCCATGTGCTGCAGTGGCTGCACGACGAACCGTTCTACTACAGCCTCGAAAGCCCGCCGCTAGGCCGGCACGGCGTCGACGAATTTCTGTTCGACCTGCGCGTTGGCTACTGCGAATACTACGCGTCGGCGTTTGCCGTACTCATGCGCCAGGTCGGCATACCCGCCCGTGTGGCCACCGGCTACCTGGGCGGCCACTGGCAGTCGGGTGGCAATTATCTTCTGGTGCGTCATTCCGAAGCGCACGCCTGGGTGGAGGTATGGCTGCAAGGCAGCGGCTGGACCCGTGTTGACCCCACTGCCAGCGTTTCGTCCGAAAGAGTCCAGCCGGGGCTTGGCTCGTCCACCGGCCGTGGCATTTCCGTCAGCTGGCTGCGCCGACTGCAAAACCGCTATGACCGACTGCAATATCTGTGGAATTCATGGGTGCTGGACTTCAACGCCGAGCGTCAGCGGCGCATGCTGCAGTTTGCCGGTCTGCCCGACATTCCCCCTGTTGGCCTTGCGCTGCTGATGATCGCCATGCTGTCCGCAACCATTGCCTTGCTGAGCTGGCTGTGGATACACCAGGGCCGCTCACGCGACCCGGTACAGCGAGCCTGGCAGTATCTGCTGCAGCGCGCGGCCCAGCAGGGGCTGGGGCCGGCGCGCAGCGAAACACCGCTGGCCTGGGCGCGGCGCGTGGCGGGCGACCAGCGCATGGGCCCAGAACTGATCGAACTGGTTGAGGACTACTGCCACATCCATTATGGCAGCAGCGACAACGCCGGGCTGCGGCAAAATTTCATCCAGACCAGTGGCCGCTTCCCGGCGCTATAAAATGAACCCTGCCGCGCCGCAAACCTCAAACCATACAGGACAACATCATGAACACATCGCCATCAGGGCAGCATCAATGAGATCATTCAGCATTCTGTTCGCTGTTGCGGCAGCCGCGCTTGCAATCGCCGGCTGCGCCACCATCCCCGAGCCGCTGGCCGGAGAATATGCCGACGTCACACCCGACCAGTCCAGCGACAGCCACATCGGCCAGCGAATGCGCTGGGGCGGGCGCATCGTCGATACCCGGCCGGGAACCAATGAAACCTGCATGGAAATCCTGTCGCGGCCGCTCGACAAGAAGGCCCGCCCGGCCGACAGCGACCAGCACCATGGCCGTTTTCTGGCCTGCCGCAGCGGCTTTGAAGATCCCGCCATTTTCGACGCCGGGCGCGACATCACCGTCATCGGCCAGCTGACCGGATTCGTCGAAGGCCACATCGGTGAATTCAACTATGTCTATCCGCGCATCAGCGCGGACACCCTGTTCCTGTGGAGCGACCCCCAGCCGATGCACTACTATCACGATCCATTCTGGTACGACCCCTGGTACGGGCCCTACCCACGCTGGCGTTTTTCCGGCCGGGTCATCATCGCACGCTAAGCCCGCCTTATCCCGGACTATTCACCATCCCTTGTGCTACGACGCCGCCAGACCCCGCACCTGCGGATTTTTACTCAGTTGCGGATCCTGCGGCTACGCTTGCAGCCCGCTCGGTCGTGAAAACTCACTTCTGCGCGACTTGGCAACGTCTCGTAACGAACGCATGGTGAATAAGGCGGGCTAAGATCTCAGAGCGTTAAGGTCTCCGGTCCACCAGATTTCGCAAGCTCCACGCCACGCCGGTTTTGGCTGGCGGCATTGATCGCTACGCGTTAAACTGCGGGCAGAGGTATTTCACACCATTCTGAAAATCATTCGGACATGAACATGCGCACAAGATCGACCATCCTTGGCTGCCTGCTTTTTTTTGCTGGCAGTCCGGCCGCCATTTCGGCCAAGCCCATCCCCGCTGAATCCTTTGCCCGTCTGCCCGACATCCAGTCGGTGTCGATGAGTGCCGACGGCAAGCAGCTGGCCGCCATCATTGCTTTGCCCGATTCCGACAACCAGGACTCTGCGCTGGCCACCTGGAACCTGGAGGACATGAACAAGCCGCCCGAAATCACGCCCAGCGGCAAGATGAAATTCATTCACGCAGCCGCACTCAAATCCGGCCGGGTCATGGCCTTCGCTCGCCAGGAATGGACCGGCCGGCTTGGCGGTTGTGGCGAAGGCAGAGTTTCAGGCGCCACCCGCACTTTCGTCACCAAGGCCTATCTGACCGACGAGGACCACAAGGATTTCAAGGAGGCGTTTGCCCGCAACGTGCGCCAGCTCGGCGTCAGCAAGGACACCCTGCGCTGCCTGGAAATTGCCGGCGAAGCCTCCCTGGTTGACAACCTGCCGCTGGACCCCCACCGGGTCATAGTCCAGCAGCTCAACAGCCTGACCATGCAGGCCAATTACTATCTGTACGATCTGCGTGATGACAGCACCGAGCTGTTAATGAATGCCACTGCCCGCATCACCCCGCTGCTGTTTGACGGCCGCAGCGGCCAGGTGCTGGCCAAAAGCGAACTCAAGAACGTCGATGGCGTGTACGAGCAGCGCGTCCTGCTGCCCGACGAATCCGGAAACTTTCGCGTTCACGACCAACTTACAACCCAGCTCAAGGACCGCCATGCCGTCAGCGTGGCCGGCATCGACGAGGAATCCGGCAAGCTGTATGTCCTGACCGACCAGTTCTCGGATCAGGTTCAGGCGCGCGCCTACGACCCGCGTACCGAAACCTACGACGACGAGCCGCTGGTAGCGCACGATCGCTATTCCATTGGCGGGCTGATCTTCGGCCGTCAGCCATCGAACTACAACAAGCTGCTCGGCTTCCGCATCGCCGGCCCACAAAACGAGACCGTCTACATTGATCCGGAAATGCGCTCCATCCACGACGGCCTGAAACAGGCCTTTGAAGGCCAGAGCGTGTCCATCATCGACTACACCGACGGCTATTCCAAGGTGCTGTTTGCAGCTTCAAGCAACCGCCACGCGCCCACCTACCACATTCTCAGCGACAAGAAAACAGTGGAAACCATCGGCGGGCAGCGACCGTGGATCAATGCCGACGACATCGGCGATCAGCTGTGGGTAACCTATACCGCCCGCGACGGACTTGAAATTCCCGCCATCCTTGACCTGCCGGCCGGCTGGTCGGCAGGCGACGACGCGCTGCCGGCCATTGTTCATCCCCACGGCGGTCCGTGGGCGCGCGACTTTACCGGCTGGGACGCCTCCGGCTGGGTGCCCTTCCTGACCTCGCGCGGGTATGCCGTCCTGCGTCCGCAATATCGTGGCTCGGCCGGCCTGGGCCGCAAACTGTGGCTGGCCGGCGACGCCGAGTGGGGCCAGAAGATGCAGGACGACCTGGACGATGCCGCCGCCTGGCTGGTCGACCAGGGCTACGCGAACAAGGACAACATTGGCATCTTTGGCTATTCCTACGGCGGGTTTGCCGCGGCCGCGGCCACAGTTCGTCCTGACGGGCCGTTCAAGTGCGCCATCTCCGGCGCGCCGGTCACCGATCTGGGCCGCCTTGGCCGCACCTGGAGCGACAATCGTCTGCAGCGTATCCTGCAGGGCCGCACCGTGCGCGGCATGGATCCCATCCAGAATACCGATAAGGCCAGCATTCCCGTGCTGCTCTACGTCGGCGACCGCGACGTGCGCACGCCGTCCTGGCACGCGGAAAACTTCTACAAGGCGGTCAAGGATAGAGTCGACGCCAGGTTCGAGCTGATTGCCGACATGCCCCACAGCATGCCCTGGTATCCACGCCATCAGACCCAGACCCTGGGTCTGATCGAAGATTTTCTGACCAACGACTGCGGGTTTTCGCCTGGCACCTGATATAGCCAGAGAGCTTTAACGTCAAAGGCAGCTACCTCCCGGTTTGCTGCTTGACCAGCAATGTGCCCCCGGACGCCGATCCGGGGCCTTCTGGCCACCAGTACGTAACCTCGGACGCAAGATCCGGTGCCTTATCGCAACATGGTGCCTCCAGCAGATGGATTCGGGCTCTCGCAGGTGTCGTTTTACGGTTCCCGTTTATGGTTTCCGTTCCAGGGCCTTTTCTGCCTTGACTCGATATTCCTTATCCTTGAGCGCATCACGCTGCTGCTTCGATAGCGGCTTCGAGCGCGAAAAATGAGGTCCGACTTCCATCAGCTGACAGCCGTCAGTGTCCAGGATGGTCATGTAATCACCGGTATTGAGGTTCTCAATGGCCTCGATTTGCGGCTTCGCGCCCTGTCGGGTGATCGGCTGACCGTCCATGTCCCGGATACCCATGTAGATCGGCGTCTGCGGGCTGGTGCCCACATCGCTCTGGCGCATGCCGTATCCCATCGTTCTGGTATCAAGATGGCAGCTGGTGCAGGCGCGCGCCTGGCGCGTGGTGGTGTGCGGGTTCAACGGCTGCATGTCGATGGTCAGCATGCCGTCCGATTCACGTTTGGCCACGTGATTGCGTAATACCACCTTGCCGGTTTCGTCAACCACCGTGGCCGTGGTCTGAATAACACCAACCAACGGCGTGACCCGACCTTCGGCGTTGATGCCCAGAACCGGCTCCTCCCAGCGCGCATAGGCGTAGTCGCCGTCGGTCACATCGCCTTGCTGCATGACAAAGCTCTTGCCGTCGGCGTCTGCGCTTGTGCCGTCGGGATTGACCTTGCCCGATGATTCAACCCAGTCGACCATTTGGTGGCCGTCGGAATAATCAATCTTGTAGGTATAGCCGTAATACGATGGTGCCCAGGTGGCATGGCAGGCGTAGCACTCCATGGTTTCCAGATGCCTGGCGGCACCGACCATGGCCAGACGGCCTTCCGGATTCTGCCAGGCGTCGTTTTCCTCGATGTCTTTCAGGATGGGCACATCCAGCGTCTTGCCGGTGGCCGAATGCAGGATTACCTTGTCGCCATCCTTGACCACGTTGCCAAAGGGATTGCCACGCGCAGAAATCAGATAGCCGTCTTTCTTGTCATGGTTGGTTGCAAAAGCGACAGTCACCGGCATGGCATGGTCGGCCAGGCCCCGCGGCCGGGTCAGCATCTCGATCAATGGGCTTTCCGGATCTATCTTGTCCATGTCCAGAATTTCATCGCCCACGCCAAGCGGCAGATCCCAGGGATAGTCAGTCGGGGTTCCGTGACAGTCCTGGCATTCCGGCTCGACATTGGCCAGTGCCACAGTGCCGATGTTGCCGTTGCCGTGCATGTCGGCTGAGGTGTGGCAATCCTGACAAATCATGCCGGCCTGGTGGTGAACATCTTCCTTGACGTGCTTGTACAGATAAGTTGAGCTTGGAGTCTGCGGCTTCCCCTCGATGTCGAAAGGCGCATAGGTTGTCGTCCGGTCGACGGCAAAAAGGCCCTGATAGGACAGGCTGATTCTGCGCCCGGAACTGTGGCAGGCGTTGCAGGTGGAAACCTGAATGCCGGAATACTGGTGGCCGTTGACCTCAACCTTCGACTTTTCGGTTGCCTGGATCGAATGGACCAGCATTCGGCCTTTCTTGTCCTTGTCCAGCGCCTGATCACCGCCTTCGTACTGGCCTTCCAGCCCATAGGGGATGTGACAACCAGAGCAGCCCAGGCCGCGATAGTGCCCTTTTTCGGCCTTGCCCTTGCCGGGCAGGTGGCAGGCATTGCAGTTTCTCATGTAGGAATAGGCAGCCTGCTGTGGAAATTCAGCCAGCGTCGCCATGTCGGCCTGGGGAATCTTGGCGAGCCGGTCAGGAATCTGGTCGGGATGCTGGGCCACCACTTCGCGCACATAAGCCTCGTATTCCGGCGTGCCATACAATGGCGCCGGGCCGTCCTCGTCCACCAGGTCGTAGTTTCCATAGCGGTGCAGGTGATCATCATTGTCCACGCCCCAGCCGTAGGTGATCACCTTGATCTTGCCGGCCTCGGTAGACATGATCGATTTGCGAATGCTGCGTGTTTGCTGGTAGTGACACTGGCCACAGGTCTTGTCCATTACGGCAAAGGCGTCCGGTGCCGGGGCAAAATGATCAAGTACATTGCCGTCAGGCGCCCCCGAGTGGGCCAACTGCGCATCGTCGGTTGCGCCCGGATTGCCGCCATGACAGACAACACAACCGTTGGGATCACCCAAATTGGCCCCCAGCACATAGAGCTGGCGCGCCATCAATGAGTCATGAGCCCTGATTGGCTCGATGCCCTGATGACAAGTCAGACAGGCTTGCCCGGGTGCTGGAAATGCATCTTGCACCGGCGCATCAGCTTGAGCGTAGACGACCGAAAACAGGAAATAAGCCAGCAGTACCCTGATCAGCAGGCTTGAAAGACTGAGTCCTTGAATCATGATCGATGAGGCATACTGGATTTGACGTTCAGCTTACGCCAGCCCGGTGATTAGCGTCAACTGAACAATCTGCATGAAAATCACAGAAGCCGGCATGTGAAAAACCATGGCGGCGGGAGCCCGCCTTGTTCACCACTCGTTCGTCGCGAAACGTTGCCAAGTTGCGTAGACATGGGTTTTCACCACTGATCGGAACGCAAATGCAGCTGTAGCTATGGTGAGGATCCGCCAACGAGTGAAAAGTCGCAGATGCGGGGCCTGGTGCCTTGTCAATTATCCGCTGTTTACGACCTTGCCGCTGCCGGCGCCTTCGGTTGGATCCACTAGCCCCGCTGCGACGATAGTGCACCTCTTCGCCGTTATGCTCACAGCCAGGGCGCGCCCAGTTTCAGTGACTGGGCCCCATGGGGAAAGGGCCCCAGGCTTGCGCTTAAAAAAAGGGGTGGCGATTGCTCGCCACCCCAAAGATCTTACAAAAGCTGACCGTCTGATTAGAAGTAGTAGTTGAAGCGTGCAAACAGCGATCGGCCCAGCACATCATATTGCGTCGCTGCCAACGGAATGTTGCCGCGACGCTGGAGACTGGACGATACGCTGGGCGGCTTGTCGTTGAAGATATTACGCACGCCGAGCAGAGCCGACCAGCTGGGCTGCTCATACATGACCGAAACAGTGTTGATCAGACCACGCTTGGCCGTGATCACCTGGTAGGCCGGGTCAAAACCAAGATAAGTCGTCTCTTCACTTACATCGCGCTTGTAGCTGGTACGGCGAATGTACTCGGTGTACCAGTTGAAGGTCCAGTCGTCGCGCGTCAGCGAGGCCCGGAAGTTGCTGACCAGCTTGGGACGGCCGATGATGCCGTTGCGGTTGTTATCGTCAAAGCCCTGGGCAAGGCTGGGATCAAACAACTGCTCGAGATCTTCAAACACCCAGGTGCTCTGGTTTTCCAGCACGAACCGGCCAAAGGAGAACAGATGGTCGTAGCGGAAGTTGACGTCCACGCCACGCGTTTTCTGCTTGTCGACGTTCAAAAAGCTGTCTTGCACCAGCGTGATGTTGTACGGCGCTGTCGGGTGGTCGGCCGGGTTACGCTCGAACAGATCACAAAATGCACTGGGGTAGTTGGGCGAGCCGTAGCAGCCGCCGAGAATGGCGCCACCGCCGAGGCGGGCAACCTGGTCTTCAACCGTGATTTCGAAGTAATCAACGGCCAGGCTGAAATCCGCAAACTCGGGCGTCAGAATGATACCTGCCGTCCAGGCGTCCGATGTTTCCGGCTCAAGCACGCCGGCACCACCACCGGAGATGATAGTGGCCGAGGAGCCCAGACCATTGTAGTCATCCGGAATACCCGCAGCGGCGCAGTTGGCGCGAACGAACTCGTTGGTTTTCTCGCCCCAGTCAACACAGGGGTCAATGGCCAGCTGGCCAACGAAAGCAGTCTGGTCACCCAGGTACAGCTCATACAGCGCAGGTGCGCGATAGGAAGTACCGTATGTTGAGCGCAGACGCACGGTTGGATTGAGCTGCCAGTTCAGCCCACCCTTCCAGACCGAGTCGGAACCCGAGGTGTGGTAGTCAAAATAGCGACCGGAGAAGTTGAGCGTCAGCGACTCAAAAGGCGCTGACCCGGCCAGCAGCGGGACTTCGATTTCGGCAAAGGCTTCCGCCACATTATCGCTGCCCTTGGTGACAAGCGCGGAGCTTTCACCCCACAGATCGCCGCCCATGGAGTGCTCACTGGGCTGGTCATCAATGCTGAAGTAGCGGTACTCGGCGCCGACGGCAATACCCAGGGGGCCAGCCGGCAGGTCAAACAGATCGCCAGTGACCACCGCGGTTCCCATGGCCTGGTCATAAACAGTGTTGCCGGTATGGTTAACGCCAACAGCGTCAACCAGGGCATTCACGTTTGCGCCGGTCAAAATGCCCGGATCGAAATAGTTGATTGGTGGCGGCATGGTCACACCCGGCTCCTGGATGTCACCGGAGATGAGACGCCGAATGCTGTTGCGGGTATAGTCACCGTCCGAACGCGAGTAAGAAGCGTCAAAGCGCCAGGTCCAAAGGCTGTTTCCTATGCTGCCTTCCAGACCGGTTGCAGCATAGTAATAGTCAACCTTGATATTGGAATTTGATGGATACGGCATGATGGGACGAGCAATGGTTCCATAGCCGAAGCCGCTCTCCCAATTCGGATCTCCTGCGTAGGTGTACCCTGGAACAATGTCCCCTGCACCTGCGCTACCAATGACCGGGAAGAACTGGCGCCAGCCTTCGGAGGTGGTTTCACGGCGGTTGTACAGCCACTCGGTATCCCAGGTGATGCCTCCGCCAAAGTCGAGTTCAAACTCGGTGGTACCGTAGAGCGAAATGCGCTCGTTCTTGTTGATGGCCATTTCATCCAGGAACGGATCCAGCGCGTACACGTATTCATGCCAAGCCTGTGGTTCTTCGTCATACCAGGCGTCATTGCCTGGACGGAAGCCGGGGATTGGGCCGATAGTATTACCATCCGGAGCCGGAACATAACGAGGGCCGAGCAGCATGTCATCGACCGCGGAGATGATCATGAACTCACAACCTTCCAGATGCGTGCCGGCATTTATGGAGCGGTCTTCCCAGTCAAGGCGATTTCCGTCAGCATCAAAAAAGTTGTCGCGCGGGCAGCTCAAGAAATCACGATCACGCAGGCGCAGCTGGCGTTGCAACTGATACTCGGCGGCTACCATGGCGCTGCCGCGATCGAAGTTCCAGCCGTAGCCAGCCGAGCCACGGTAGTTTTCACCACCCGACTTTTCGGGCTGCAAAATCTGGAACTGCGCCTCTCCACCGTTCATGTTCTTGCGTGTGATCACGTTGACCACACCGGCCACAGCGTCGGAACCATAGATGGAGGAAGCACCATCCTTAAGAATTTCTGCTCGCTGTACAGCGACAGTCGGAATGACGTTGAGGTCAAACGGACCGGTCTGGCCTCGCGTACCGGCAGGACCGGGGCGGCGACCGTTGAGCAGCACCAGCGTGCGCTGGGCACCCAGACCGCGCAGCGACAACGAGTTGACACCGGTACCCCCTTCGATGACATAACCCTCGAACGTATTGTTGTACTGGGTCGAACCCGACGCGATGCTGGATCTCTGCAGATACTCGGCAGCACTGACCTGACCTACCTGCGCCTGAGTTTCGGCCGTAATAACCTGCACCGGTGAGGTTGAGCTGTATTCAGCGCGACGAATCAGTGAGCCGGTGACCTGGACTCGTTCCAGCGCCGCTGCATCTTCATCTTCTTCAACGGCCTCTGTTTGAGTGTCACTGGTGTCAGTGTCGTCCTGGGCCATGACTGGCGCCCACGCAAGGCCCAGCATGGCAAAAAGGCTGGCAATAAGCAGCCGCTTTCGGATAAGCGTTGACATCCCGGATATGCTCCCTTGGTTTTAAGTTACATTTTGGTTAACGAAGTATAGCCCGAAATCTTGCCAGCGCGCAAGGGCAATTTGATTGCGTCGATGCGTTGCAGCAAAGCCTGGCGACCCCGACCGTGAACCTGAACAGTCAATATAACAAGTTTTCAACAAACGTTAATGCTCACTAATGACAGCTCGTCGCCTGCACAGCGGTCTTTAAGCGGGTGAAACAGCCCGCACTCGCCAGCGAATGCGGGGCGCTACAATAACCAGGTTTCATTCGTCCAAGGAATTCGGGAGACCCCATGTCGCGCATTGAAAGCCAGGTCAATCGCCGGGATGACGATTTCGTCACTCGCGATCGCCATCATCGCGAACTTGCGCAGGCGCTGCGCGACACGCTGGAACAAACTG
>Ga0079225_10001750_pt1 | contig 12306 bp, 13 predicted proteins | sample Poulit2012_FD_76344 | JGI IMG/M metagenome (GOLD analysis project Ga0079225, IMG submission 76344) | Agricultural soil microbial communities from Georgia to study Nitrogen management - Poultry litter 2012 | ecosystem: Environmental > Terrestrial > Soil > Agricultural land | place: USA: Georgia...
ATCTGACTTTCATTGATTTCATGGTTTATTTATTCCTCCTTTACGATTTTGAGTTTAGTATGTATCAGATAAACTGATTTATTCTCTATTTTGTTGTACCTAAAATTGGTACTTACACCATTTTGGATTTTAAAAATATATATATAAATAGCGGGAAAAGTAAACGTACCCTTTAAGGTTAAGGAGGGAATTAAAAATGGATATGCCTGATTACGACAAAGCATTGTATTATACGTTATGGGGACAGTGGGATGATTTACTCGTTCTAATGGTACGAACAGAGGATGATTTACTGTCGAAAAAGATACAACTTTTCTTAAATGCTTATCATTATTCTTTAGATGAAAAAAAGGTGATTAACTCCCATGATGACCTCCTCTATTATTTAGATCATGCAATGCAGTATGTACCAACAGAAAAAATTGAAATATAAGTAAATGCTCTTGTGTTAATCATAAAAAAACAAGGAATGTACCAATGTGGGTATATTCCTTGTTTTTTTACAGCTACCTTTTAGAGTGTCCCGGTGAAGTATGTTTCTTCTGTTGTCCTGGTGGTTGATGATGCTTATGTTTGTTATGTTTTTGTTGCCCGGGTGGCTGATGATGCTTTTGCTTATCTTGTTTCTTTTTCTGCCCGGGTGGCTGATGGTGCTTTTGCTTGTCTTGTTTCTTTTGGTGCCCGGGTGGCTGATGGTGCTTTTGCTTGTCTTGTTTCTTTTGGTGCCCAGGTGGCTGATGGTGCTTTTGCTTATCTTGTTTCTTTTGGTGTCGAGATGGTTGGTGCTGCCCCTGCTTATTTTTTTGATGCTTTTTATGATGTTTTTCTTCTTTCTTCTTATTTTCAGGCGATTGTTTAGAATTCTTATCTTCGGAAGTTTTTTGTTTATCCTTTGAATTATTATCCTTCTTCGCGTCCTGTTGATTGGGTGCAGACTTTTCTTTATGCTTATCAGAAGGTTGATTTTCCTCAATTGCCTTTTGATCCTCTTTTATCTTTTTTTCTTTCGGTTTTAAAGAATCCTGAGTGTTTTCTTTTGGATGTTTATGTCTATAAAATGAATATATAATTTCTTTATCTTTTTGATTTAAATGTTTTATGTTATCTGGATTCTCATTAACTGTCTCAAAAAAGACTTCATTCATTGAGGTATGATCTTTTTCAGCAATCTCCCTTACATCTTCCGGTATATTTAAAGTCACGACTCCCCAGTCAGGAGTAAGATTGAGATCATCAAAGTCAAACAAATCTTCATTTTGCCCATCAATATAACTAACACCTATAATCATGTTTTTTCCATTTTGAGTTAAGCCATTTGCTTCACTTTCTTTGATAACTTTTTTTAATACGGTTTCTAAGTCTTTACCTTTGCAATCGCTTAAGTGATCAAGCAAAGTAGATGCATCGTCATTTAGTGGTGATAGTGAAGTCACTTGCATCTTGTTATTAAGTTTCATTTCAACACTTGGATTTATATCTACATTAATATAGGCATAAGTTTTGGAAGATCCCGTAGATAAATACATCGGTAATCCTAGCAAAACAATGAAGCACATCATCGCTAGAACAGCAGTTGGTACTGTCACGAAACGTTTGATTTTGAAAAAGAAAGACGGGGCTTCTCTCTTTATCAATGGACGATAAACAACTTCACACCCTATCTGAGCATTTTCGATGGGAAGAGCTTTCTGAAATAAGCCATCGTCTGTCATCACGATTGTATATTGTGGGTGCTGTTCCATTATAATGCCTTTCTTCACTGACCCACCCCCTTTAAATAATCATTAAGATAAAGATATTCTTTATCCAAAACAATAAAAATCGCTAAAATATACTTTCGATTACGTTCGAGCGTTTTTTTGCTGACTTCTACTTTTTTGACTAGATCTTTCATTGGTAATCTTTTCTTCTTGTGGACATACTGCTTCATATCCGCATCATTAAAAAGAATTCGTGCTGTTCTAATAGCCGATTCCCTTGCATCTTTATGTTTCGGAGCCACCTCTGTCAATTCTGAAAGAGATATTTTATAAGCAGCTAATTTTTTTTGGAAATCTAATATTTCTTGTCGGCGATACCATATATCCTGCTCCTCTTTGTAAGCATCTTTCACCGCTTTGATTTCTCGAGGATTTTCCATTTTTTCCGCATCAAACGTCTCATCTAATGACACAGAATCCGGGTACCTTTGTTTGGCGCGGATATCATCAATAATCCGTCTTGTGATCACTAACTTAGCAAAAGACAAAAAAGAACTGCCTTTGTCGGGTGAAAATGTTTCAATAGCACTATGAAAAGCAGATAATCCAATACTAAACTCATCATCTTGTTCTGGATCGATATATCGTTTGCATACACCAGAGACACACTTAGCGATAAAAGGTTGATAGGCTTTCAACAAGTGATTCAAGATGTCTAGATCTCCTTGCTGTGCCACAATCACCATTTCTTCGAGGGTTAAATCTTTGGTTGATTCTTGAGTAATCAAGCAGAAGCACCCCCCGCCGTCATTACATTATTCGTCACTTGATTTTCTTTTCTGAGTGTCTTTGTAATCTTTTCGTTAAATAAAACATCTATTTGTAACAAAACTGTCAAATTATCATTCATGAGGATTTCACCATCTTAATTATGTATATTTTAAAAGTATGGTTCATTTTATATTTATAATTAATAATAACTATCTTAACGAAAGAATAGGCTGATAGCTATCTCAAATGAATTACATTTCATTTAAATCTTGGTGACTAATCAGTTCATGGCATCACCAGTCACTTCTGCACCTCATAATAATAATCGATGGGAACAAATAAACCGACCTTCCCATAAGTCTCATGGTTAGTGGTGGCAAATATTATTCCGATGACTTCACGATCCTTATTGATGACTGGGCTGCCACTATTCCCACGGTATACAGGGGCCTCTATCATTAAGACTTGCTTATCCCAGTTTTTCAATTGTACATAATCAATAATATGACCTTCATTTGCAATTCGATTAAACCTTAATGGATTTCCAATAAAATAGATAGGTTCATTTCCCCTAAATTCAACGCTTTCGGCTAAATTCAAATAAGGGAATGTGTCACCGTCCGTTTCTGTTTCTAAAACTGCCAAATCAATATCCGGATATCTCTCGGTGACTTGTGCATTAAAAAGCCCTTCATCTTTAAATGCCACTAAAACCTGATCATGCCCTTCAACTACATGATCGTTTGTAATAATAATACCATCATCACTGACTGAAAAACCTGTCCCTCGGCTTTCGTCTGTTTCAATAACGACAACTGACTTTTTATAACTTTTAATGTCATCATTGGTAGATAATTTAGCCGAGGTCTTTAAGAAATCAAGCGCCGGAATGGACACCACTTGAGGAAAAAGAGCCAGTACATTAAAAAACATTGCGATAGCCACTACCCAAAATAACCATTTTGGAAAAGGTGTTTTTGGTTTTTCCTCTCTTTCTTTTGCTTTTTTATAAGCATCTCTTCTCGCTTTTTCAACGAGCTCATATAACTCCTCATCATCCAATTCTTCATACAAGTCATCATCTATAATATCGTGTTTATCCTCATTTTTTTTATTCATGTAACACCTCAGCACCAAAATAAATATGTGTCTCATCACAGTTTACCATGAGACTTAAAGAGCACATAAAAAAAGAGAAAAACTAATTGTTCTTCTCTTATCAGACATTCTTGTAAGGGGTGTAAAAACTACTTGATGAATAGTAGACTTAATTTTTAATTTTACTTTTCCAACCTATTTTAATTAATTTTTGTATTGTTGGCAAAGAGACTTCAGTTAATTGAGAAACTTCTTCAATGGAAAGGTTTGGCTGTTTAATTACTATACTCCGAACCTTCTCACTATCTCTCAGGCAGGGAGCGCACATTGCAAATGGGCTACTATCCATTGGATTACAACATAATCGACAATTTCGAACAACTTTTCCCAATTCACTTCACCCCTTATAATTAAATTGCATCTATTATACCGTATATAATAATTAAATTCAAATTTTCATAAGATTTTATCAACAAATGTCATATTATAGTATAATCTTTCTGTACAATTAATAGATAAAACTTTATAATTTTTAAAAAGGAAATCTATATAATAAGAGAGAGGGATCTTAAATGCATCTTGAAGAAATGTTAGAGTATAATAAAAAATTTGTAGCTGGAAAAGAGTATGAACAATATACGACAGATAGTATTCCAAATAAACGCATGGTCATTTTCACATGTATGGAATCAAGATTAGTGGAATTATTACCGAGAGCATTAAATATACAAAACGGTGACGTGAAGATGTTAAAAAATGCCGGTGCAATCATACGAAAACCTTTCGATTCTATCATGAAGAGCATACTCGTCGCTATTTATGAACTTAAAGCTGAAGAAGTAACGGTGATTGGCCACCATGATTGTGGAATGTCCCACGTGGATACGACTTCTTTATACGATAAAATGACTGAACGCGGCATTGAAGATAAGACATTACTAACAATAAAAAATAGTGGGATTGACTTTGAAGAAGAATTTCATGGGTTTGATACAGTTGAAGAATCCGTTGAACAAAGTGTTTCCATAATCCGTAATCACCCCCTTCTTCCTGCACATATTAAAGTTCATGGACTTGTCATCGATCCAGGAACAGGAAAAGTGGATGTTGTAACGAAAGATCGATAAAACTACTGCATATTACTACATAGGACCTAATTTATGTTCTGTGTAGTTTTTTATGTAGAAATTGTTAAAACTATAAAGTTAAATTAAAACGGGTTCCCGATGTTTAACCTTAATACATGTATATTGTTTTATCGATCTCCACATACTAAATTCTAGTTAATTTTTGTATGGAGGTAGACATGAGAAAAAGAAGACACTGGAAAAAAAATCTCTTTCCTCTAAAGGCGGATGAACTTAAAAAGATAGTTAAAGAACAATTCGAATCAACCACTGGTACAAATCCAGATCTGATTTTTAAAACATATGAAATCCAAGGTGAAAAAGTCGCCGTTTTTTATTTATCTAATCTCATTAACTCAGATAAATTTGAAACAAGTATTTTAAACCCTTTACTATCCTCCGAAAAACCGTGGACCAACAAATCACTTTTAAACGAAATTCCAATTGGTGAAAATAGCACAGCAAGTACATTAGAAGAGATTAACAATCAAATTATACTAGGTGAAGTATTTATCTATATTGAGCAAGAAAGCGAAATAATTGCTTATTCTTTAATTAATAAAGAAAAACGTTCACTCGAAAAGGCGGAAACTGAATCACTGGTCTTAGGTCCAAAAATAGCATTCACCGAATCAATTATTACAAACATAAACATTGTCAGATGGCGCATTAGATCTCCTAAACTTGTTATCGAGGAGTATAAAGTGGGGAAGACAGTCCCTCGAGACGTACGCGTCGTTTATATGAAATCAATTGCTAATCAAGAAGACATTAACACTGTCAAACAACGTATTAAAGATTTAGACGTAGATGAGATTGAAGATAGTATTGTATTAAAACAATACATAGAGGACGATCAATTTAATTTATTTCCTCAATTTGAAATAACAGAGCTTCCCGATAAATTCAGTTATGGAATAACAAAAGGTAAAATTGGCGTTCTCGTCGAAAACAGTCCGTCAGGTATTATTGCACCTGCGAATGCCTTTAGTTTCTTAGAGTCGACTGAAGATTTGTATATGCGCTGGCAGGCGGGAGCCTTCTTAAGAATATTGCGTTTTATTGCGATGTTCTTTTCTATAATCATTACACCGATTTATGTAGCGATTATCAGCTTTCAATATGATATTATTCCTACAAAATTACTCGTTACCGTAGGGCAATCAAGAGCCGTTGTCCCCTTCTCCCCTATATTGGAAGCTCTATTATTAGAGTTTCTAATTGAATTACTGAGAGAAGCTGGAGCCAGATTACCGACAAAAGTAGGTCAAACAATGGGAATTGTTGGAGGTATTGTAATTGGTCAAGCTGCAGTAGCAGCAGGAATTACTAGTAATATATTATTAATTGTTGTGTCCATGAGTGCACTTGCTTCATTCACAACACCCAGCTATCTACTGGGAACCACTATCAGAATCATTAGAATGCCACTTATTATTTTATCGGGTATATTTGGATTATTAGGCTTAATATGGGCTTTAAGTTTTTTAATCATTCATATGTTGAGACTAACATCATTAGGTCGCCCATTTCTAACCCCACTTTATCCATTAAGACTACAAGACTTTAATAAAGTGTTTTATCGCTTGCCACCTGATTACACTACTAAACGAGTTGAGTCTTACCGGCCAAAGAAACTTAAACGATTCAATGCAGAAGAGGCCTCTCAAAAAAAGGATATTGATCAGTAGGTGAATAATATGAATGTTAATGTCAAAGTCCCAGCTCACGTGATGATTCGAGCCTTTTACTTGTTTTTTTTAATAACTTCTCTTCAATTTGGTGTAGGTACGATGGGAGCGCCGCGTTATATTTTTAAATTTGCACAGCAGGATTCTTGGGTATCCATATTGATAGCCTTTGCGTTCATTATCTTAACTGTTGCTGTTATGTTTATAATTCTGAATCAATACGAAAACGCAGATATTTTTGGCATTCAGGTTGATGTATTTGGAAATTTTTTGGGGAAATTTCTTGGGATTATCTATGTCTCATATTTCGGTATGGGTCTAATTACCGTTATAGCTACTTATATTGAAGTAGTTCAGATGTTCTTATATCCCACCTTCCCAACCTATGTGATTGCTACATTAATCCTATTACTAGTTATATATGCTATTACTGGCGGCATTAGAGTAATAACAGGCGTCGCATTTATTTTCTTTCTAGCTACCCAAACACTCTTAATATTTTTATATGATCCCATGTCACGGATGGAATGGGGCCATTTCTTGCCAATGTTCCAAGCATCACCAAAGGAATTAATGCAAGGTGCAAAAGCAACATTCTTTACAAATAGCGGTTTTGAAATGTTATTTTTATTGTATCCTTTTATCGAAAATAAAGAGAAGGCTAAATTACCTACATTCCTTGGGATAGCTTACTCATCACTCATCTTATTAGTATTAACTATCGTTTTAATCGGGTACTTCAGTTTAGAACATATTGAAGACCTTGAATGGTCTTTGTTAACACTATTCAAAAGTGTTTCATTTACGTTTGTCGAGCGAATTGATTATATAGTCATCATGGCATGGTTACTAATTATTATTCCTAACAATGTATTACTTTTATGGGGGATGACTTACGGTCTAAATCGTCTTTTTAATATAAAGCAGAAAGGCTCCATCTATGTTTTGGCAGGCATAATACTTCTAGTCGTTAGTTTTGTTAAATATGACTATCAAATATTAAAACTAACTGATTTTATTGCACAGATAGGATTCTGGATTGCTTTTATATATCCTTTTATTTTATTACCATGTGTGTTAATCAGAAAAAAATGGAAAAGATCTAAAGGATTGGATAACTCATGAGAAAAATAAAAACACTCACATTATTAATTATATTATGCCTGCTACTGACTGGATGTCCAGACAAAAGACAACTGGAAAACCTTGGTATTATTAATGCACGTGGGATTGATATTGAAGACCAAAATGAAATTAAAACCAACTTTGTCATATTTCAATTTGAAGAACAATCACAAGACATTACAAAGGTTGTTTCAGGTACAGGGGGTACACCAACAGGTGCTGTAAATAACGCTAACTATGAATCCAACTTCCTTCTTGAGCTCGGTAAAATACAATTAGATTTATATGGTTTAGAAGCAGCTAAGAAAGGAATCGCCCCCTACCTTGATATGTTAAACCGAAATCCTAATACTCCCGATACCATGTATTTAGCATTAAGCAAAACGACAGCTGAAGATATATTAAAAATGAATGAACAAGACATTTCCATGAATATTGGCCAATACTTACACGATGTTATAGAGGAAAGCAGCACGAGTAAAAAACACTTCCCTAAAATGACTTTACAAAAATTCATGCGCTTTTATGGAGATGTTGGTCGTGATCCGATTTTACCTATTTTTGAGGTTTTAGATGGCAAACCCAAAATTACTTCAATTGGTGTTTTCCAAGATGATAAATATGTTGGAGACCTTCCCATTCACGACAGAGAATTATTTAACCTTAATTTTGGTCGGGTAAAAGAAGAATGGATGGAATTTTCTATTCCATCAAAGCCTTTTCAAAACGGTTTAAGCAAATTAAATGATGATGACATCCATCTAACTATTGATATTATAAGAAATAAGAGTGACATTAAGTTAGTGAATAAGGAAGCGCTTGAATTCGATCATTCATTTAAATTAGAAGTAAGGTTAATTGATATATCGGAACACGAAAATTTAAATATAGAAGATACTAAAATTCAAAAGAAAATCGAAAAAGAGGTAGGAAAAAAATTACGAAGCCGTTATGAAAAATTACTAAATGAATTACAAGACTTTGATTCTGATGTTTTAGGATATGGAGAAATATATCGTCAAAAAAAGCGAGATCAAAAACTAACAAACCAAGAATGGCGGAAACTTTATCCTGATATTGATGTAACATATACGGTTGATATTAAATTCATTGGACATGGTGAAATCTTTTAACAATTAGTAAATCTGTACCCTGAGTCAAAAATTCTATTTAGGCTTAAATATATAGACAAAAAGCAGCTATAATTTAAAACTTAGCTGCTTTTTTGATATCTTTTTATTGTACTTGTCCTTCTTTTTCTGGCTCATCAGCAATAAGTCCCGCTAACACGTGAACTCGTAAAATAAACCCTACCAATTTCTCCTCTTCATCAACAACTGCTAGTGGGAAACTTGATTCTAATGTCTTGGGAATTAAATCGCTGACATATTCATCTCTTTTCACAATATTAATGTCTGTTTTCATTACATCTTGGAGTGATTTCTTCTCTTTTATGCCTTTGACTGCGTCATCAATTGTAACGAGCCCTTTTACTTCACGCTTTCGGTCAACGACAAAGACGCTGGAAATATTATTCTCTTCCATTTCTTTAATCGCGACGTTTAGTCCGTCTTTGGTAGAGACTAACGCATTTGGCTTAATCATGACATGTTCTGCTTGAATAACTTTAGAACGGTCAATATCCTTAATAAATTCTGAAATATAATTGTTAGCTGGCTGTTCAATTATTTCTTCCGGCGTTCCTATTTGAACAACATGACCATCTTTCATCACAGCAACACGATCGCCAAGTTTAAAGGCTTCGTTTACATCGTGGGTAATAAAGATAATCGTTTTTTGCAATCGTTCTTGGATATCAAGAAGTTCTAGTTGCATCTCGCGACGAATAAGCGGATCTAGCGCACTGAATGGCTCATCCATAAGAAGAATATCAGGATCATTAGCGAGTGCACGAGCAAGTCCTACACGCTGCTGCATTCCACCTGATAATTCGTCGGGGTATTTATCTTCATAGCCTTTCAATCCAACAATCTCAATATTTTTCATAGCAATATTTCGGCGTTCTTCTCTGGAATAATGACGTACTTCAAGGCCATACTCTACATTTGCTAGAACTGTTCGGTGATTAAACAAACCGAAATGCTGAAACACCATTGCAATTTTTTCTTGCCTTACTTTTTTCAAGGTTGATTTACCGGAATTAGCGATATCTTCACCGTCAATATACACAGACCCTGTTGTTGGCTTGTTTAATAAATTAAAACAACGAATGAGGGTAGACTTTCCACTTCCAGACAGCCCCATAATGACAAAGACTTCACCTTTTTTCACTTCTAGGCTGGCATTATAAACACCAACTGTATGACCTGTTTTAGCCAATATATCATCTTTTGACATGCCTTCTTTAACCATAGGTATGACGCTTTTTGGTTTCGACCCAAAAATTTTCGAAACATTTTCCAATTTTATTTGTGTTGTCATTAACTTACCCTCCTATGCTTCTGAAGCTTATCAGCAAAGCCATTGGTAATACGATCGATAATAATAGCTAGGAAGACAATACTTATACCTGCTTCAAAGCCAAGTGCGATATCGATTCGATTAATAGAGACGAGAACTTGCTCTCCCAAGCCAGAAGCTCCAACCATGGATGCTATAACAACCATCGCCAAAGCCATCATTGTTGTCTGGTTCACACCGGCCATAATCGTCGGCAAGGCTTGTGGTAATTGAACCTTACCTAGCATTTGCCAAGTTGATGAACCAAATGACTCTGCAGATTCAACAACTTCTTGATCTACACCGCGAATAGCTAACTCTGTTAAGCGAATAACAGGAGGTAAAGCATAGATTAATGTTGCAAAAATTGCAGACACGTTTCCAAGACCGAAGAAAAAGATCGCTGGAATCAAATAAACAAAACTCGGCATCGTCTGCATGGCGTCAAGCAACGGCCGCATGATTGTTGAAAAACCTCTACGGAATGCCATGTAAATCCCAAGAGGAATACCGATAATCAAACAAATCGCCACAGCTGTTATGATAATAGCAATCGTTGTCATCATATCTTCCCAAAGACCGAATGTTCCGATTAAGAAAATAAAAAAACCATATAAAAAACCAGAAAAAACTGATTTAAAATACCATCCAAGCAGGATAACAATAATAATAAACAGCCACCACGGTAACCAAACTAAGAAATCATCAATCCCGTTAATCGTTCTTGACGAGATGAGAAATATAAAATCAAATAACCCTTTAAAAGTTGTATCTATAAAGCTGACCAATGAGTCAACATATTGCCCTAATTGGGTTTGTATATCAGGAAAACCACCCATAAACACGCTGCATTTATATCAGCAGCTTCACACCTCTCTTTACATAAAGTTTTATATAAAATGGAGAAAAAGCAGCCAACCAAGCGGCTAGCTGCTCGTTTTAATTAATTAAGTGCATCTTTTACTTTGTCAGCGATATCTTCATCTATCCAGCTTGTCCAGATATCTTCATGCTGCTCCATCCACCACATAGCTGCCTCTTCTGCTGAAGCTTCTTCTTCTTCCATATAATTTAATGCTTCTTCTGTTAAATCATTGCTCGTTTCATAGTTTTCTAGGAATTCAACGACCTCTGGAGCTTGCTCAGGCAAATCTTTATGAACAGCCACTACGACATCATTTGGTGGGAATTCAGTGCTTTTATCTTCATCCCATGCATCAACATCAAAATCATCTTCTTCAAGTAACGTTAAATCATACTTTGCTGTTACCCAAGTAGGAGACCAGTAATAACCTACCCACGGTTCTCCAGATTCATATGCACTTACAAGGTCTGCAACAGCAGCTGAGTCAGAACCTGGGATAAAATTATTCATTGTTTCATCCAGTCCATACGTATCAAATTTTGTTGTAATTGCTTCTTCTACAGCCCATCCACTAGGACCATTGATAATTCTTCCGCGTCCTGGGTCTTCTGGATCTTCAAACACATCGGGATAATCTTTCAAATCTTCAACTGTTTTTAAATCAGGTGCCATCGGTTCAATCCCACGTTCTTCATCACCTTCGATAACGTATGTGGGTACATAAAGACCTTGGTCATTATCATCAAAGTTCACTGATAATTTTTCGATATCTCCAGCTTCAATTGCTTCTTCATAGGCTTCACGCACGTTATCCGTCCAGACTTCAGTATAAACGTTAATATCTCCCTCACGTAAGCCCTGAAGCGTTGCTGCAGTTGAACCTGTTGTTTCATCCGTATCATAGCCAAAACCTTCTTCAATAATTGTGCGGGCAATGTAGTTATGAACTACAATACTATCCCATCCGGCGTCAGCAAATACAATTTCATCAATTGTTCCTTCCGTGGTCGAGTCACCACATGCAGCTAACATAATAGTTAAAATACTAACAAAAATAACCCCTATTTTTCTCATTGGTACGCCCCTTATTTTTAAATTTTGTTTCTTGGAAATAGATTAGTTATATCTTTCCATAAATGAAAAGCCCTGTTTACCGTCATCAAGGTTCAAATCAAATTGTTTATTTATCTATATATGAGATGTCCAAATTGAAGATTTAAACGAAAGAAAAGATGGAAAGCATGACGAAGGACCTAACATATTAAGGTTACTGAATATCTATTTCTAAATCAAACGCTATTAATCTATGTATATTTTCGTATTAAGAGATTTTAAAGGAATAACATGATTTTTCTCACAAATGATAGCTTATTTGTCGTTTATTCTCACTATAACTCATGTTTACTCAATATTTATCATTTTATTCGAATCTTTATTTAATTCAAAAGGTGTAGAGTCCACTTTATTTA
>Ga0079225_10001753_pt1 | contig 12301 bp, 6 predicted proteins | sample Poulit2012_FD_76344 | JGI IMG/M metagenome (GOLD analysis project Ga0079225, IMG submission 76344) | Agricultural soil microbial communities from Georgia to study Nitrogen management - Poultry litter 2012 | ecosystem: Environmental > Terrestrial > Soil > Agricultural land | place: USA: Georgia...
TCCGTCACCATCAAGGCACTTTGCTTGATTAAAGACTGAACATCGACTTCACCCTGTGTAATCACTTTGACATGGTCTTCCTGGAAATAATGACTGAATTGCCGCATATTTGGATGTAGGCAAAACACAATCTCAAACTGATATTCCTCTGCTAAATCTTTAAGCGTGTCACTATGGATCAAGTTTTTGTATCGCTCATAGTACTCACTATCAATGAATGCTTCCTCTGTTTGAATCCAATCTCGCCACGTCGGTATAATGAGCACTTGTCTCTTCTTAGGGACGTCTTTTTCAAATAGAGAGTCAAATCGTGATAAGCCTGTAACAAACACTTCATCAGGGTCATAACCAAAGTCATGTACGATCATTTCTTTTTCAAAATCTGAACTGACCATAAATAAATCCGTATCAAAGGCTGGGGCGTTCTTACCGTAGTTAGCAATCATGTTTTTGGTCCCCATCACACCATGCTGTAAGAACACTTTATCCGCTTTAACTTTCTTTTTAAATGTTGCTGTACGTAAAGGATAGAGATAATCCGGATGATGCGATGAAATCACTTTTCTCGCAATCAAAGTGTGGAAAACATGATCAATGGACTGATAATCAAGCACATTGCCATATTTTTCTACGTTGGCCCGTTCAGGTGAATTTTTGTCGATAACATAGTAAACATTTTTTTCCGGATGTTCAGTTCGCATATATTTAAAAAATGAATAACCTGTATCCTGGGCTTTGTATGTTCTCTCTCCTACCAACCAAATATCTTCTTTTTTATGCTTTAAACGATGATACAAAGGAAATCGCATCATCTTTTTTAAATACTCAAAAGTTTCCAATGGATAATTATATATTTCAAGTGATAAATTCTTCTGTTTAAATGTATAATACGGATTAATAACCATCACTTCACGGTCAGATAATATCGAATAATCCTTCAGAAAAATTCTGGCTGTATACGTAGGACGCCCCAACCTAACAAGTCGCTTTTCTAGATAATCATGTTGTTCAAGTTCAAAATACAAATCATATATATCTTCAGGTAAAATATCGCGTTGATTGAAATTGACAAGATTAATATTCGCTTTATAGCTATATCGATTTAAACCGTATTTTTTCGTTGTTTCTTCTTTTTTATGGCGAAAATAAACAGTATTCGCAGAAAGTTCCAGTCCGTTTTCTCTACCTTTTAAAATAACTTTTCCATCTTTAATGATTGAATTTCTCGTAAATAATTTACCTTCAATAAACAAGGTATCTCTATTTCTTCTCACTTTATCGATTTGGAGTTTTGTCGGTGAACTAGGTTCACGATTATATGCCAGTGAGAGATTCCCTTTCGTCGTTATGTACGGTATAAGGAAGTTCTCTTCTTCATAGTGAAAGGTCATCTCATCGATATATGAATGTTCAAAACGGCCACCACGGATATAATACTCACCAAACTGTACACCGTTTTCTTCCGTAAAATGAACCTTGTCTGAATTCAATTTTTTCTCACTGAGTTCAGATACAGGTCGCTTTATTTTAAAGTGAAAATCTAATAATTCTTCCTCTATACCATTTTCAAAAAGAACAAACATGAGATCCTTCAATTCAACTTGAAATTCAAATTTTTGTGATGGTTCCTGACTAGCCAGCTTATAGCCCACATTATCTTCACGGGAAAATAGCCAGAGCTCTGTCGCATGATAATGTTCTCGATTAAACAATCCTGAAAAGGTCAACACCTTGTCTGACATCGTAATATTTAATTCATGTTTTATTTTGTTTTTCTTGTTGTTCTTCTTAAACAATGATAATAAATTCATTTTTACCCCTACTATTTTTAGTCATTATAGTTTTGTTTCAAATATTATATTATATACATATTCTTTAGTTTGCTTAACAACTAAAAAAGTGCCTCATTTTTGATGTCATTCATGGGTCAATCGACATTTCAACATAAAGAAGCACTCGTCGCAGTACATTATAACATATCCTTGAAACCGATTGAATATCCTATCACATCGTGTGTATTCAGCCTTGTGTCGTTTCCAATTGTTCAAGCACTTTATTCCTAAGTTTTTCAGCTTGTTCATCGTTCGGTGATATATCCAAAGCTCGCTCGGATAAATCCAACGCCCACTGCAATTTATTATGTAATAAACAATTTTTCCCTAAATTATTAAAGTAAATATGTGATTTGACTTTTAATTTTCTATCATACTTTGGTATGTCACCATTGATAAACTTAATTAAAAACTCTTTCAATACCCCCATTTTCAGAAGATGGGGTGCTATGCCGTGACCACCATACGGTATTTTTACAATATGAGCCTGGGGGAAAGAAGTCAATACACTATTTTGTATGTATTTATGATCCAACTTATTTTGCGGATCATAGACTATAACCGGCGAAATGTCTTCATTGTATGGATGGATTAATTCATGCTTCATTTCGAACTTCGGGATGATCTTAACTCGTCCAAATTCCGGATGTATTGATAGCCGTGGTGAATAAGCCAAGATCCGGCAATCTAAGCGAGACGCAAAATACAAAGCATTATAAGCACCCAAACTAAATCCATATGACATTCTATCTTTATACCCTTTAACCAGCGGTGAAACAGTTTCTACAAAGGCTGTTTCTGTTAGATCTTGTTGGTATGTCTTTGCTTTTCTTTTTCTAATAGCAATTATATCTAAGTTTTGTCTCATCAACAATTTAAAAGCAAATGACGGATTTTGCCATTCCATATTGATGGAATCAAACGTAACCATCACAGAGTCGGTTAATGTCAGTTTTTTATACAACTCGATTCTGCTGTCCCCATTATCATAAACGATTATTTTTCTATATCCTTTGTCATCTTCTTTCAATCTATTCTCATGATGAGCCAATGCGTTTTCAAATGTACGCTTTGAAGAAAGGGCATCCCCAGTTATTTGCTGTAACATGGATAACTTTATTTCGCATTCAAAGTCTCGAGCTATATGGAGCAACTTTTCAGCTCTTTTAATGGCTGTATGCCAGTCCTTTTTATCAATTAACATGTCAATTCGATGTTTTTGGATGTTCATATCTTGATGGGGATAGTTTTTCAAAGCCCTTTCCAGGGTATCTTCGGCCTGTTCAAAGTGACCAAGTTCTTTGTAACTAATAGCTAACAACATGAAGTCATCAAAAGCTATGTGACTGTTTTGAAGGATTTCAAAATAGCTCTTCATATATGTAACGATATTTTTCCAATCTTTTTGCTTGGTTGCCAAATCAATGATTTCACGAATGATTTGTTGATTATGTGAGTAATGGGCATTCCCGGCCTTTAATATGTTCAGAGACTTCTTGTTCTCATTATTTTCACGAAGGGCTTCAGCAAACTTTAAATAAACATTTGATTGATGCTTTTCAGTTAAACTATAAACCTTCTCCCAGAGCTGAACAGCTCGTTGCCAATCCTGCTTTTCCATCGCAAGCCATGCCAGCTGTTTATTTAAAATATAATTTTCTGGAAAACGCTCAACCCCTTTTTTAAAAGTTTGATAGGGTTTCTTTTGTCGCTTTCCATATAGCACGTGAAAAATCCCAAAAACATTATCACGGATAAACTTTGCTTTTTTATATAGACGTTTTAAGATGTTCGTAAAAAAACGGCGAACACGTGTCATTTTTTATCACACTCGTTAAAATTATTATTCAATCATTCCTACGTTTTTTATTAATTATATTATACACGCTGCGTATTCATTTTTCATGATTCTATTTAAATTGCTTCTTTTGTCCTAAAAATGATTACTTGTCAGACAGTCTATTTGATTATCAAATAAATCAACATAAAAAAGATCCCACGACCTGAAAAAAGTGGAATCTTTTAGTGAATCATTATTTATTTTTTGTGAGATGGTGCTCGTGGATCCATAATGTTTGACCATTATATTTACCACGGTACCATGTATTATTACCTACAGTCTCTGTCTTATGAACTTTAAAGGCTTTACCCTCAACTTTGGCGAAATCCGGGCTGGACCATAACTTATTCTTGCTTCCACCCCAGGCACGGTTATAGGCTGCACCTTTACCTTTGAAATAGAAAGTTTTTGATTTATTATCGACAGCTTTATGGGTATAGGTTTTGATATCTTTATCATTTACCCATCCAATCGTTCCATTTTCACTGCTTGGTTTTGTACTGATTAAATAGAAGGTATTGCCGCCTATTTTTGCTTGCTTTTTAATGTAATATACTCGCTTTGTATGTGTCTCCCCTGCTTTCATGTTTGCATTTTTGTCTTGGGGTTGACTATAAATGTTTACATCTTGGGAGTTAATTTCTCCAACGCGACTGGTTTTCTTTTCTTCCTTGGATAATAAATGGTATTCATGAATCCAAAGCGTTTGGCCATTATACTTACCACGATACCATGTATTATTTCCTACAGTCTCTGTCTTATGGACTTGAAATGCTTCACCCTCGACTTTAGCAAAATCTGCATTACTCCATAGTTTATTCTTACTTCCGCCCCACGCACGATTGTACGCAGAACCTTTACCTTTGAAATAGAATGTCTTGGATTTAGAGTCGATAGCTTTATGCGTGTACGTAGTTATGTCCTTTTGGTTCACCCATCCAATCGTTCCATTTTCACTGCTTGGTTTAGTACTAATTAAATAAAATGTATCTTTGCCTACCTTCGCCTGCTTTTTAATGTAATAAACTTGTTTTGTATGTGTTGATCCAGCCACCATCTCTGCATCTTGATCCTCTGGCTTACTGTAAATATTAGCATTTTCGGATTTGATCTCTCCGAGTCGGCTGGTTTTCTTTTCTTCTTTGGCTACTAAATGATTTTCATGAATCCAGAGGGTTTGACCATTGTATTTACCACGGTACCATGTATTATTTCCGACTGTTTCGGTTTTATGGACTTGAAAGGCTTCCCCTTCAACTTTTGAGAAATCTTTACTGTTCCATAGTTTATTCTTGCTTCCGCCCCACGCACGATTATACGCAGCACCTTTACCTTTAAAATAGAATGTCTTGGCTTCGTTATCGACAGCTTTATGCGTGTACGTGGTAATGTCTTTCCCCGATACCCAGCCAATGGTTCCATTTTTACTGCTCGGCTTGGTACTAACGAGATAGAACTGCTCATTCCCTACCTTAGCTTGAGCTTTTATATAATAAACCCGGTTTGTATGTTTAGAGCCTGCATTGGTAGATTTACTTTTATTTGTTGGGTTATCATATATTTTAGCATTTGTTGTTTTAATCTCACCTACTCTGCTTGTATTGGCTTTCTTAGCAGAAATAAGTTTGTTATGTCTTTCAGTTACCAGTTTTACAAAATCATTCCAATTATAACCCCACTGAGCAAAATATCCATGAGGATCAACATGTGTTGTTCCTCCGAGGTGAACACTAACAGCTTTGTGGGACCACAGGGAACCTTTACCTGATGATTCCGCACTTGTCACACCTAAACTATAGTCATATAAATTTTCGGCAAGATAATCAGCATAATTATTAATAGAACGAGCAAAATCATCAAAATTATGGACACGAACTAGTTCAACATGAATAAAACGTTCGTTGGCAAATCGACCTGCTCCCCATGCCCCACGATCTGTAGGGTGAACCTCAATGATGCGAGAACCATCCACAAAAGCATGTACAAACGCATTTTTGTGATTTCTGGACATGAAGCTGATTTCACCAGTTATAGTGGAGTTATTATTTGCGGTCTCATGAGCCACCACTCCTTCAGGTTTCCCATATCCATTTCGATAATTGAACTTAGTTAAATGACTAATATGATCTGTTTCTAATTTAGCAACTGATAGATTGTTAGATTTTATGTATTGATTGACGTCAGGATAAACTGAATAAATTCCTATACGAGGACTTGGTTCTTCCTTAGGGTGTTCACTTTCAAAGTTACCTTTCCGCCAAGCTTCAGGAACATATTGAAGTTCTTCTTCCGTTAATTCACTGATATCTTCTCCATAAACCTCTGTACCTTCTTCAATGCCAAATTCGTTGGTTTCCCCTTTTTCTTCCGTTGCATCTGAACTGGTATCTTCTTCACTATCTGCCAAAACAAGCGATGGCGGGAGTGTTGTAGCTACCAATACAAAAACAACAATCCATATAAAACGCCTCAAAAGTAAAACCTCTCCTTTCTTTTAAATATTTTCCCTATCTTCCTATGACCATAATTTATTTAGCGTAAACACATGTTAATAATATGATAGATTTAAAATAACATCATAAGTTCATATCTTTGGGTCGATGAAGTAAATTCTTGATATCCAGTTATTACCACCTCTTTTCAAAATGTTACAGTAACAGGAATGTATCCTATATATTTATCGGATATTTTAATCGTTTTTCAAGATAAAACAAAAAAATAACTCCTGACAACTGTCCTTACGACAATTTTATCACACTGTTTCTATCCCTACCACACTCTATTACATTTTATTCACAAGAATTAAAAAATGATATATTTTTACTAGTCTTTGAAAAAGAACGTAGAGTTAGTACAAAATTAATAGTTTTTTCATTTTAATAAACCCTTTGTCTAACAGATCAACAATTCAATGGGGCTATTCATCTACTCCCAAATCGTATTCTTCAACCAACTCATTCAATTCATCCAAAAATGCTTGCTTTTTTTCCCGGGCTTTTTCCTGAATCTCTAAAGCCTCGTCCATCTTTTCATCAGAGCCTGTTTGAATTGCTTCCAGCTCCATTTCAACGGCTTGGTGGCGTAGTTCCTCACTCTCAATTAAAATATTATGTACGTCTTGCACCTCTTTTTCTTCAAATTCATTACTTTTTACTTTATCCAGAAGTGCTTGTGATTTGGGGATGACTTCTTCAGTCAATTGAGTTTCTTGTGCCGCAAGATCATCACTATTTTCACTGATCATTTGCTCGTAATCTAGTGTAAGGTTGACATATTCTCTCTCACCTTCAACATATTCATCGATAATAAAATCATTATTATAATCCACAATGGCCTTTGCTTCGGAATTACAAGCTGTAAAAAACACGGCAAATAGAACGAGCACACCATAGGTCATTAATTTTTTCTTCAAAAATAATCATCCTTAGTTAGATATTGTAGTAAAAAAGTTTAGAGTTAAAGTATATAAATATTCCGAAAGTATTACAAGGTAATAAAGAGCTATTTAAACCAAAAGGAATGGTTCTTTTGGACTGATATATATGATGGTTTAATATATTAAAAAATCCCTTTCATGAATAAGGTTGCTTAAACTTATCCTTTGAAAAGGGTTGTTATACAGGAGTCTATATAATTTTATTAAAGACTTTTTATTGATGTAATATACGTCATTCTAGGGAATAGAAAAGTTAGACAGACTCTTTACCCAAAATGGCTTGATAAATCGTTTTGAATAAAATTTTTATATCAAGTAATAGATTGGCATGTTGAACATAGTACAAATCAAGTTCTATTTTCTTGCCATGATTCATATGACTTCGTCCATTAACTTGAGCCCATCCGGTAATACCTGGTAAAACCAACAATCTATTTTGTTGATGTTTATTATAATGTTTAGAAATAGCTAGAATTTCCGGTCTGGGACCAATAAGGCTCATGTCACCTTTTAACACATTAATGAATTGAGGTAATTCATCAAGACTGTATCTTCTTATAAAACGGCCTGCTCGCGTAATATTCGGATTTTCCTCAGACGCTGTTTTAAAAACAAAGTCATCCGGAACACCGTCTGTCCAATCGGTATATTCATGCGTATTCGATTCCACTGGAACTTGTTTATTTTTCATTGAACGAAATTTATACAACCGAAAGATACTATTATGAATCCCACTTCGTTCTTGTTTATAAAAAACAGGAAAACCGTCATCGATGATAATCCAAACGGAGAGCACTACAAAAACCGGCGATAACAAAATTAATGCTATAAGACTAAATATAATATCAAACAGGCGTTTTAAACATGAATTATTCAATGTTTGCTTAGATGTTTTCTTCAATTGTTCATTGTTGTTTGTCATTTGCCGAATCACCTTAAACTTCAGTCTGCACAACACGTCATTCTGCTATCTGGCAACCTGCTTTTATCGTGTCTTGTATGAATTCTATCGCTTTATGATCTTTTCCACTTAAATCATTATTACTCTTAACTCCACCCATACCATCCGCAATACCGATGATTTGGGTAGGTCGTTTAATTTGGTCAACAATGATTGAACCTTCATGTCCAATATAACCACCGGCAACAATAGAATGATCACCAATATTTTTTATACCGTAAATGTCTTCATAAAATGTCGTTGTATCCTGCATTGTATCCATGAACTGGTATGGTAGTGCAAATCGAACGTCCAGCCTGGTTATATTAACATCCTGCTTAAGCATGCTTTGAATAAATTCGCTACTGAAATTACTAATACCACCATCTACAATCAATGTCTTGTTTTTAATGGATGGCAGAAGTTTACTTTCCGCCCAGTATGGACCCGATAGAAATGAAATGACGGCATCAAAGGGCTTAGCTTGGTCCCACTGATTCATTGTATTGATGGGGCTTGTATATGCCGGAAGAAAGCTGTTGATACCATTTATAATCATTTTCTCTTTCTCCTTGGAACGACCCTCTATAAATACCCTAGCTTGTCTTTCCGCCATTCTAAGTGCAATTTTACTTGCCAAATTACCAGTTCCGATAATGGCCATATTCTTTTGGGATAAATTATCATCAAACATCTTGCGTAGTAAGAGATCGCAAGATTCAATAGCAATATCATTCGGTTTCACCGTAATGAGTTTGGAATGACGAATTAATTTTCTTGATTCATTATATAAATCAATATCCTGTTTCTGCTCCACGTCTACATATATCTTATCAACTTTCCCATCAAAGAATTCGATGGTTTCCTTTAAATAATCGCTATTATTAATCAAAAAGCATACAACTGCCGTGTCATTTCCATAACGACGCGGCAATACTTTAAAGTCAAATTGAGACCTAGCAGTATTGCTAATTGTTATAGCTTTTTGATCATGAGGGGCCAAATAATCCCATTCTTTGACTAATGCCTCATAAATATTCATCAAAATCATCCTTGTCACAATCGTTTTACTGTATATGTTTATATCTAATATTATAAAATTCGTTTAATGAATGAGTGTTATGACCATCGACTTCGTTTATAATATATAACGTTAAAAAGCCAAATATATAATATATCATATTTATGGCTCATGTCTATATGTATTAGCTTAATTATGTCATAATATACCACGTTTCTCAAATGATTATTCCGTTATAACGCTTACTTCTTTATTTTTTTAATGGCTTCAAAAATTCTAAGGTTATTGTTTGTATCAATATGAGAAAAGATTTGATTTTTTCTACACTGTACATCTTCTCTTTCCTTAAAATCATTTTGTATATATTTTTCTATAGATTGAATAACGTCATCTTCATAACGACAAACATCGCCTAAAAATGTTTCTTCTTTTGGTCTCAACATGCCTTTTAAAAAAAACAAATGATCATCAAAATGATAAAATATAACAGGTTTTGCCATATAATTAAAATCAAAGGAAACAGATGAATAATCGGTAATCATTAATTGGCTCTCAATCAATAGTTCTTGCACATCTTTTTTCTCAAAAGGAATAAAGTTTATCCGGGTCGTCTTAATATCATCAAACTTACTCATAAGAGGTTGCATTCGATAATGTAAATAAACGTTTAATGTCAATTCATATTCATCAAGTAATTTATGAAGATGAGGATTTGTCAGTAAAGAATAATATCTCTTATAAAAAGCCGTTTCTTTAAAAACTGAATTAACACGGAACCAATCACGCCAAGTCGGAATTAATAAAATAGACGCCGTTGATCGATGTGGTTTCAACAATTGATCAAAACGGGATAAACCTGTTACTTGGACATCTTTCGAATCGTATTTGAATTGTTTTTCCACTAATTTTTTCTCTTCTTTTGAACTTACACAAAAAAGATCAAAAGGATAATTATAATATGTTTTATCGTATTCGACTTTTTTCCGTCCGAGAACACCATGTTGTAGAAAAACTCTTTTACCTTTGACATAATTATCAAATTCAAATCCCTTTAAGGGCAAAATATTATCCAAATCATGCGAACCAATAAAGGTATTCGCTAAAAAAGATTTACGTATATGCTCTATAGTCCCTGTTTTAATAACATGGCCCAATCCTTCTAAATTCTTCATGTCCTTTGATCTGGGGTGGATCACATAATAAATATCCAAATCAGGATGATGTTCCCGGCAGTATTTAAAAAAGTGATAACCCGTATCTTGGGCTGTGTCAGTTCTTTCGCCTACAAGCCAAATATCCTTATCTCCATTAAGATGGACGTCTATTTTTCGTAGATAATTTATGTAAAAGTAGGCTGTTTTTGATAAATGGAAGGTTTCCATTTTTAAATTACCCCGTGGGGTCAATCCTAGATACATTTTTCGATAATGTTTATTCTTTTTAATAACTGTTTGGCTAAGTACTTCATCTTTATTATATTTATACTTTTTAAATCCCATATGTCTAGCATATGTTTCACCATTGAATTCAATTTGTATTATAATATCATAAATTTCAAATTCGGACGTTGTCATGCCAGGGAGTTCCTTTAAAGGCACTTTCAGATTAAAATGGAATGTATTTTCTTGCTCTTTCTGTTCATAGAAGTCAACATTTGGTGGTGCTTTTAAGTTTACAACATATTCTTTTTGACTTAATCGATGTCGAATAATAATTTTTCTCATGTCATTAGCTTTCTCAATAGCCGTATCCAAATATGCAAAACCGTCTATGAGTAAGTGCCCTTTGTCAAAGGTGATATCCTTTACATTCCTATCGATAGGGGCACGATTTCGTCTTACAGATAAATGATGATTGATTGTTTTATAAAAACGGATTTCATGGATACTAGGCAATTCAAACTCTGTTCGAGAATCGTTTTCAAGATCAATTGTTGTGATTGATTCGTTTAAATAAACTCTGAACAGATATGCCTCACCATGAGATGTCACTTCTATGTAACAGTCCCAAATTATTTGGCTTGATTCACTTGAATAAATAAGTTTCTTATAATCACATTCTAATAATACTTTATATTTATTCTGGTCCACAGAAAACTCAACAGGAAAATCTACTCTAAGCCCTTTTCTCCTTTGAACCATGACCAAGGTCATGTCATCTAAAGTAGATCCGTTTGAAAACACAGGAGGTGTGATGAACCCACGAATGGTTACGTGTTTATCAGACGAGTCAGTTGTCACTGTCAAATCATTTAGAGAGAGACTCGCTTTTTCAATTTTAATAGATAACGAACCCTTTATGGTTTGATATGTTGTAAATTCCATTGTTTCGTTAGACTGTTTAACAATACCACCAGGATGTGTTGTAACTTCTTCATCCAATTTAGTTCGATACTTCCTACCTTCATATTGAAAATAAAAATCCCAGATGCCTCTACCCAATGTCAATTCATCAATACGACATATGACATACCACTTGGATTCACTATCCCATTGAATAGGGATGGTATGCGAAATAGTTGATTTTCGCTTTTTAAGTAAAAGAATTAGCTGTTCTTTTTCTATATGCTCCATGTATGCTATCCCAGTGATATGAATATGACTCCCATCTACGGAAAGTCCATAAACACTATGAGACACTTGTGAAGGTCTTTCTACCTTTTCAAATCGTTTAGTTGGCATAATAGGATTTCCTCCCCTAGAAGTTTAAAGACTGATTCATAATCTCTTTTTAACTGCATTATACCCATAATTTATAAAATACCAACTCGATTGTATCAAAGGGATCTCTTCCACTTTCCGGTAGACTTTCCACATTCTCTTTAATGCCTTGAATTTATTGCCGGAAATGCCATCAGCAACCATTCGATAATGTGAGAGAGGCTCATTGATGCCGTATGCGGTAAAACCTTGTCTCAACAATTGAAGCCAAAAGGCTGTATCTTGACCTGCACGAATATTCGGCATATACTGGTCACCGATTTTGTTTCGATCCAACATGACAGTTAAACAACCAATAATTGTATTCTTAAGCAATTTTTCATAAGTCATGACATAAGGGACAGGAACGTATTTTTCTAATAATTTCCCGTCCTCATTCATTAATTCATATCCTGTAAAGCTGAAAGCACAATCATGATGTTGCATAAACATAACTTGTTTTTTCAGTTTATCCATAACCCATACATCATCACTATCCAGAAAAGCAAGATAATCCCCTGTGGCCTTCCCAA
>Ga0079225_10001754_pt1 | contig 12299 bp, 14 predicted proteins | sample Poulit2012_FD_76344 | JGI IMG/M metagenome (GOLD analysis project Ga0079225, IMG submission 76344) | Agricultural soil microbial communities from Georgia to study Nitrogen management - Poultry litter 2012 | ecosystem: Environmental > Terrestrial > Soil > Agricultural land | place: USA: Georgia...
CATAATTTTAATCTGACATAAAATGATAAGTCATTGTCTCTCGGTATTATACCATAAACTATTAGCCTAAAAAAACATATCGGTTTGGTATAACACGAAACTCAATTACTTTGGAAAAGATCAAATGAGATGCTCTTCTAAACTGCAACACAAACCTCAAACAAACGCTCGTCCAACTTTTCCAAAGACAAGGGTAGATTTGAAAACTTTGAAAAAGTTAACAGGAAATGCTCTTCTAATCGGTTTCCTCAAAAAAAGCCGCAAACTACTTTTTCAAAGTTCTAATACCGAATCGACCATAATTTTAATCTGACATAAAATGATAAGTCATTGTCTCTCGGTATTATACCATAAACTATTAGCCTAAAAAAACATATCGGTTTGGTATAACACGAAACCCAATTACTTTGAAAAAGTTAAATTCACTTATAAATCCAGTAATTTTTCCGGATTTTGATGAACACTGAAAACATCTAAAATAAGAACCTCTTTATCTCGGCGTTCATAAATGATTTTATAACTCCATTTTGGTATAAACCTAAACTGTTTATCATTGATAATTAAGTCCATAGAATACTCAACAGCCGGATTGGATAGTGAGTTGCCTAAATTTAGCAGTGTATTGAAAACCTTTACTGCATTTTTCGGACTGTCTTTATAAATATAATCATAAATAAAGGCAAGACTTCGCATGGCTTGAATGGACCATCTCACTTTCATTTATTTCTATTAAGTACGTAATTTTTCACTTCTTCGGTAGAATAAGTCTGCGCCCCGTCTGTTACCGATTCACTTATCTTATTGATGTGAGTCTTGTAAGTTTTCTCGGTCAAAGGCTCCCCTTCAGCTGTATAAGCTATAATGTTATTTTCCTTTTGTATAATTCTATTTATTTTTTCAAGAACCGATTCCTCAGCCGTGTTCAAAATATAATCAGCTAATTCCTCTCTATTTAGATTCAAGGTTTTCATAACTAAAGTTTTATAAAATAAAAGTAGGGATTTTAATTCATGTAAAATAGAAATATAGTGTTAAATTCCTCTGCTAAAGCATGATTGAAATAAGGATGAATGCCTTCTAATTTCTAAATTACGACTAATGACTCGTTCAACTTTTCCAAAGACAAGGGGAGATTTGAGAACTTTGAAAAAGTTAACAGGGAATGCTCTTTTAATCGGTTTCCTCAAAAAAAGCCGCAAACTACTTTTTCAAAGTTTTACAACGCATCTCAATTACTTTGAAAAAGTTCCGGTAAAAAGTCCTCTCAAAGAAAACAAAGACAAAACCGAAGTTAACCGCTCGTCCAACTTTTCCAAAGTACAAGGGGAGATTTGAGAACTTTGAAAAAGTTAACAGGGAATGCTCTCCTAATCGGTTTCCTCAAAAAAAGCCGCAAACTACTTTTTCAAAGTTTTACAACGCAATCCAATTACTTTGGAAAAGTTCTAGTGCAAACTTTCTCTAACCTAAAATTCAATTCTTAGAGCAGTCCAACTTTTACAAAGCCCAAGGAAAAATTTTAAAACTTTGAAAAAGTTCAGATGGAGATGACTTCTTAAACTCATATCAGAGAAACACAAATCATTTTCCCGGTTCCACTCCACCGATCCTTTTTATTCGATTAGCTCAAATAAATTACGCTTGATGCAAGAAAATCTTAGAAAAAACTTCATAACAATGTGTAGAATAATAAAGTAAAAGCACACCAGGTTTACTAATTCATAAATATCTTATTCACCAACAACCCTCACTCTTATTTAAGAACTTATAAACATATTTTTAGTTTTTGCTTTTGATAACTCTACAAATAATTTATATTTGGAAGAAAACCAAATTAACAGCGAACACGTTTCTGGAGTGATACTGTACAATGACAATAATTTCCGGATAAAGATTTCTAAAAACATATTATGAAGAAAATACTTGCCATCCTTCTCATAACACTTTCAATAGGACAAACTTATGGACAAACCGATAAAAATAACAATCCGGTTTTTAATTCAATTTCTACACAAGAAAAATCTTACGGTGATTTAATGCTGATTTCAAATTATTACACACTTGAACACAACATCGACAATAAACTTTCCTCTGTATTTATTTCAGAAGAACCAACCTTAGATCAAATTGAAAAGGCTTCAGTTAATCTCCCTTCTGACTTCTTTATATTAACCAAGGATAGCAAAATAATAGCATTAATTAACCTGCAGAATGATCCGGAAAAAGTCTTTATAACCCAAGAAATGCGTACCGGCAAACAGGCTACATTTCCAAGTAAATTGGCCGGAGATATAACTGAGAATAGAGCTGATGAAATTATTAAAGAAAAATATGATCCAAATGCGATCATAGAAAACGGGTATCTAAAATTCAATGAAAAAGAATTCAAAATCATTTCTAATCAAGCCATAGAAGAAGGTGTTTGGACATTGATTAAAAAAGAAAAATTAGATAAAAAGAAGCCTTCAGATATAATGTTGCCTTCCAAAGAAGAAATTAAAACCTATATAATTGCTGAAACAAAAGAAGGAGGGCAACTCGATTTTTTTACCGAGATCAAAGGGAATGAAAGCGATGGCGTTCAAATAAAAACAGGACTTTTCACCACGAAAGAAAGTGTTGCGCTTTATCGATGGGGCCGCGCATGTTTTGAAATTGGTGTTAATACAGTTGAAGATGCTTATCAAATATTTGAAGAGTTTAAAGGGAGTTCTTTAAGTGATAAAAATCAAGAATATATAAAGATGGGATTTTATAAAGAATGGGAAAGGTAACAGGTGCTGATAAAAATCTCACATCAGTTCAACTGACCTTAAGGTTATAGATTAAAAAAATCTGTACAACCAAAAACATCATGCTTATTCTCAAAACCCCGTAAAATAAAACAAAGAAATTATGAAGAACCTAATACTATTTATCCTTCTAATAGGTGTTCATTCCTTGGGATTTTCACAAGAAATTGAATTCGATGAAAAAGATATTTTAAAAGAAATCGCTGAGCAAAGTTGTGAGTGCATTGATTCCATTAACACCATTGACAAGTCGGTTGCAGAAAAAAACGCTGAAATCAGTACTTGTATCGACGAAAGTACCGGCGCTTATCAATTCCTTTTAAAATTAAACGCAGCAAACGCCCAATTGGAAAGTTCGGAAGAGTCGGAAGAAATCAAGATTGAACTTAATCCCAATAAAGATTCAGAAGAATACAAATCCTACTATTACGAAATTGAACGCTATTTAATGAGCAACTGTCCCGCATTAAAAACCAAGATGTCTGACAAACAGAAATTAAGTGAATACTCTCTTTCCGAAAACGATGAGGCTTATTATTCATATATAAAAGGGATTGATGAAATGCAGCAGGAGAATTTTGACCAAGCGGTAAAGTATTTTCAACACGCGGTTGAAATAGACCCTGAATTTGCTTTTGCGTGGGATAATTTAGGATTGAGCTATCGAAATTTAAACCAATTTGATCAAGCGATAGAAGCTTATGAGCAGTCCTTGACCATAGATCCAAATGGCATGATGCCGATGCAAAATATCGCCATCGCTTATCAATATAAAAAAGAATATAAAAAGGCGATTGGAGCATTTAAAAAACTGGCAGAAGTCGACCAATCCAATCCGGAGGTTTATTATGGAATTGGAACTATTTATGCTGTGAAATTAGAAAATTATACGGAGGGTTTGGATTATATGTGTAACGCTTACAACTTATATATAGAACAAAAATCCCCTTATAGAACGGATGCAGAAAACATCATCAATTATATTTATCAAGAAATGAAAAAACAAGGGAAAGAAGACAAATTTGATCAAATTTTAAAGGCGAATAACATTTCACAAAGCAATGACTAAAAGAGATTTTTTCAGAATTATAATCAAGCTGTTTGGATTGTATTCCCTTATTCTTGTGGTCTTCAGTTAAATTCCTCAAAACATTAGATATGTGACTTTTAAATTCGAACCGATCGTTTTACTCTGGATTTTAGGCGCTTCTGTCCTGGCGGCTTTAATTTATATTTTTCTAATTTTAAAAACCGATTGGATTATCGACTTACTCAAGATCGACCAAGGGTTTGATGATAACCGAATCGAGCTGGGAAATTTTAACAGTGAGAAAATAATTATGCTTGCGCTTATCCTGATTGGTGGATTTTTAATAATTGATTATGTGCCGAATTTTCTGCAATACACTTACTTAGCTTTTAAAAAACAAGTTTCTGAAAGTGGATTGAATCATATCGAAGAAAGCACATTCAGCAGACCTATAGATTATTTTAATTGGGTAATTGCCGGAGTGAATATTGTAATTGGTTTTTTGCTGTTGACCAACTACCATCAAATAGGAAAATGGATACAACAAAAAGAAAAGCCAGTCGGCAATATTTAAACAAATTTCAGCAATTTTGTATTTTTGGAGTAAATTGGAATAACCGAACGGCGCACAGAATTTACTAAAATAAAAATCAATGGGCCACACGCATTCCTCCAAAAAACACAGCAAAGCTTTTGGTATTGGCATAGCTTTAAACTCTGTTTATGTCGTTATTGAACTCTTTTATGGTTTTTCGGTGAATTCAAGTGCGTTGATAGCTGATGCCGGACATAATGTTAGCGATGTTCTTAGTCTTATTCTGGCATGGGTTGCTATTTGGGTAGCTGACAAACGGCCTTCCGGTAGATATACTTATGGCCTTCGGAAAACTACAATTATGGCTTCGATGTTCAATGGAATTCTCATCATTGGAGCTGCAGGATTGATCGCTTGGAATGCTATTCAGAAATTTCAAAATCCGGTAAACATTCCTGGAAATATTATGATGATTGTAGCCGCTATTGGATTGGTCGTAAATACCGGAACAGCTTTTCTATTCTACAAAGATCAAAAGAGCGACCTCAATATCAAGGGAGCTTTTCTGCACATGGCTGCCGATGCAGGGGTTACGTTGGGCGTATTGTTAGGAGGTTTAGCGATTAAATATACCGAATTGACCTGGATCGATCCTGTTTTAGCGCTCATCATTGTAGTCGTAATTCTTTACAGTGCTTGGGGACTCTTAAGCGATTCTGTCAACTTAGCCTTAGATGCAGTACCCAAGGGAATTAATCAGGAAGAAGTTAAGGAATTTCTTGAAAAAATTGATTGTGTTGAAGAAGTTCACGACTTGCATATATGGGCTATGAGCACTACTGAAACAGCATTAACAGCTCATTTAGTTATTCCCGAACCACATACAGACCAATTGTTATACGACATTCGGGAAAAACTGCACGATATGTTTGAAATTACCCATACCACCTTACAAGTAGAAAAAGAATGGCGGGACAATACTTATCGTCCTTTTAAAAACTGAACACTTCTCAAAATCAATGAATTACCCACCTGATAAAATAGTTAATTCTAAGCAGGAAACAACTTTATCCGTTTTTTATTTTCAAAAATTAATTCTTTTCAAACTTAATTATTTTATCAAAAATCATCTATTCCACTCCAATTGCCCGTTTTTTATAGATATAAATTCTGTTCCATCACTAAATTATACTGCTATCGCAAATTTGACCAAACTTTTCAGTTAAAAATCAAGGTTCCACCTTCGTTAAATGCAACAAATCCTGTTTGGGATTTGCGCCTTTTACGGTTGAAAAAAAGCGAATTATCCTTTTAAGATCCGTATTTTCAAATTCACTTACAAAAATGGGATTGTTGAGCACGACGTGTTTATTTTTAAAATCAAATCCCACCAACACCAAAGGAACACCGGCATTTTTAGCAATATGATAAAACCCGGTTATTAACTCATCCACTTTTTGACGTGTTCCTTCAGGGAAATCGCCAAAATAAATTTATCATGTTTATTAAAAAGACTTATCGCTTTGTCTACCACACCTTCTTTCTCTCCTTTTTCACCAAAACGATCTACGGGAATTCCGCCCAACTCTCGAAACCAATTTCCCAACGCACCGTCAAATAATTCTTGCTTTCCCAAAAAGTGCGCGTGTTCAATATTCAATTCACGACGAGCTGCAAGACCGACAAAAAATCATTCCAGCTGGTATGTGGCGCTACCACCAAAATCATCTTTTTAAGATCATCGATGATTTTTCCGGCTATTTTCCATCCGTCTAATTTCCAGAACAGTTTTAGAAGCCATCTCATCATAGTTTATTAAATTGTCAGCTATAAGATAACTTTCTAACGAAGATTTTTTATAATGAATAGCCGATAGAGCTATCACAATACTTCCATTGTAGATCAAAAAAACGAGATTTTTTAGAATTCACACACTTCTTAGGCGGCATTTTGGAAACAATCTCCGCCAGATAAAACTTCAATTAAGCCGTTTTCAATTGATTAATAAAAATTGAAGGCGGCATGCCTACCACGCGTTTAAATTCAGAAGAAAATTTACTATGACTACTAAATCCGCTCTTCTCAGCCAAATAACTGATTTTGTATGCTAAATATTTCGGTTCTTTTTGCAACTTATTCAGGATATAATTGATTCGAAAATCATTTACATAAGCATTAAAGCTCTTATGATGATGTTTCCTAATAGTCAAGGTCAAATATTTTGTATTGGTATCCACAGTTGCAGCTATTTTAGACAAACTGACATTTGGCTGCAAATACACCTCCGGGATCGACTCCAATCTGGTCAACTCCTCCAAAATTCGTTTTTCGGTGTCTTCAGCAATCGCTTCTCCAATCATGGATTGTTCAACTGAAGGCATTTGATTATTTGATTGTTCATTATCTGATACAGAAGCTTCTATGGTTTGTCCTTTGCGAAGTTTTCCAATAATCTCTCGGAAGCGTCGAATATTCTTTTTATTTCTTCGATAATTTACAATTATAACCACAACTAATCCCAATCCTAAAACTCCCATTATTGAAGAAACATACCATATTCTCTTTTGTTTGGTCGCGACTTTAAGTCTTAATTGCGCCAAAGATTGAGCTGAAATTTGTCGAGATTTATCATCTGTCAGTTGCTGTTCTTCGGCATAGAGATTATTATACTTTTTATATTGTTCGATATTTCCTTTTTTATAATAATAAGCAGAAGATAATTTTAAAAACTCTTTTTTTAATTGGTAGTATTGCGAGTTCTCCACCATCGTCTCTACTTGTTCCAAGGTGTTTTTTGCTTCGGGGTAATTATCTCTTTCCAAATAAATCTGAGCTAAACCCAACTTGATTTGCCCATACAACAACTCATTTTTTGTCCCTAACGTTTCTTTTGCGCGAAGGAATAATTTCTCCGCCTGCTGAAAATCTTCATTTTCAAATTTTGTAGTTGCTTCCAAATAGATAGTAGTCGCCAAGAAAAATGATTTTCGCCCTCCCTCTTCTATTAAATCGACAAATTTATAAGCATCCGCTATGGCCTTTTCAACTTTTTTGTCTTGTTTTTCATAATCATATAGCCCTATTTTTTCATGATTCAACAAGGCTCCATATTGTCCTTTGAGATGTTTATTTTCAAGTTTATCAAGCGACTGCCCCGCTCTATCCAAATAAAACAAAGCTTCTTTTTTCCACCCTAATTCTCTGAAATTAGATGCAATAAATCCCACAGCTCCAATTTGATCTGAATGATTTTTGTTTTCCACAAAGGCACTTTCAGCATCCATAGCTATATTTAAAGCTTTATCTATATCTCCTTGCTGGTTATGCAATACGGCGCGTGTCATCGTTGTTTGAATCTCTTGACGCCGTGTATTTGCCAACTCCTTTAAAGTATCTGTATAACTTAAAGCTTCATCAATATCTCTGGCTGCTATCTCAGAAAGAATAGAAATTCTTAGGTCATTAAAATTTTTCGAAGAATCCTGACTATGAACCTTTGAGGAAAGTAAACTACATAAAATTAAAAAAAAGACATGGGTATTCTTATAAGTCATATAGTGGGGATTTCTTATATTATTTAGTACTGTAATAAATGAATGCTATCTTAATCTGATTGAAGCATTACTATCAAAAAAACTAAACCGATTTTATCATGCGACAAATATTAGATAAAATTTACCAAAAAAACTAAATTTTCATCTAAAAAATTAAATCTACATCGGTTTAATAAAAGTATAAAAACAACAATTATTTTAGAATCCACTTCAACGAGTAGTGGTTTGGTCATTACTTCTACATTAATTTTCAAAAATATCAAGATGGCTTTTATTTGTAATTCTGAGCGACTTAATTTTCTTTTTCACTAACTTATCTCTCAAACAACATAATTCCCTAACAAGACTTATCTTTATATTTCCTATTTTCGCAATATGGGTTTGAAGAAATTAAAACAAAAGCGCTGGTTTCGTATTCTGAGCAACAAATACTTGCTCATCAGCTTGGTTTTTGTGGTTTGGATGTTTTTTTTTGACAGTAATTCATGGTTGGTTCATCGCGAGCTCGATCATGAAATTGACAAGCTCAAGAGCAATGAAAAATATTACCGTCAAGAAATTGACAGCGACCGTGCTATTATCAATCAACTTAAAGATGATGAAGGTTTAGAGCGATATGCCCGCGAGAAATATTTTATGAAACGAGAAGACGAAGAGATTTTCATCATCGAATATCAAGATAGTAACCTGACAAAAAAACGTCCGAAAAAATAAAATCTTCTCGGACGCTGTTTTTTATTGATTATAAATTCACGCTACTCTATCCATTCGACTTTTTCTTCCCATGAAGTTTCCCGCGTACCTTCAGGTAATTCTCCATCATATCTACCCATATAGAAAAACCCTAAACAGCGTTCGCCATCTTTCAAATCGACAAATTTGTCAACTTCGTCTTTCAGATCTGGGGAACTCCAATAAGAGCCGATTTTCATTTCAGATGCTGTCAGCCACATATTCTGAACCGCTATAGCCGTAGAAGCTATTTCCTCCCATTCCGGAACCCTTTCTTTAGGATCTCTTTGCATACATATCAAAATTACCGCTCCCGAACGCTCAACTTTAGCTTTGGTTTCTTTATATTTTCTATCAGAAAACTTTTTGGCAGTAGCCTTATATCGCTCTGCCAAAAATTCGCCAAACTCGGTTAGTTTTTCTCCGCGAATAATTTTAAATCGCCAAGGTTCTGTTCTTCGGTGAGTCGGTGCCCAATTAGACGATTCCAGAATTTTTTCAATCTCTTCCTTCTTGATATCCTCCTTATTATATTGACGGGGATAAACCGCTCTTCTGTTTTCAATAATTTTTTTTAGCATGTATTTTATTTTAAATTAATAAAGACCGATACATCCATCAACATATCGGTCCGAATTACTTAATTACTTAATAATTTATTTATATTCCAAATTATCATTCAGCCCTAATCCTACCACTTGCTCAACAGTGCCTTCTTGATCTAATACGAATATCACTACTTCTCCATCCTCGGGAACTTCAAAATATTCTTCCATATTCATACTGTAAGATTTTTTATAATCGGTTAAAGCATCGGTTGCCGGAATTGGATCGCCAAAAATATTGGTCATCGCATGTCTCAATACGTGATTGTTTTCATAATCCGGAATAGGATTTCCTTGTTGATACCAAGGGCTGCTTGGATCATTGTTTAAATAACTGGTCTGATCGTGATAAAGCAGATTTTCCAAGGCAGCCACTACAATTCTTTTATCGGTCAATGTCACTGTTGAAGCGACACGCACGTCGATATTCAAATCCGAACCATCGAATCTGGTTTTAGCTGCAATTGCGATTTGACTATTATCTCCAACATAATCCAACACGGTATTCGGATTGTTGTCAGTCCAAGTATTTGTTCGATTAATCTGGCCCAAAGGAAACTCTCCAAAAGGATTATAAACCTCCACTAAGTCTTCGACGAATTCATATTCATAAGGATCCGGATTAGAATCACTACTGCTTTTATGAATCGCTATTGCGGACACCAAATCGGTCATATCCAACACTTCTTTGATCACACTTTGCAAACGCGGACAATATCCACACCAAGTTCCGGTATAATCTTCAATCAACGCGCGTTGAACAGGAACAACAACTGTAAAATTAGCCGGATCAGTGGTTATCGCTTCACCATTTTCAGCGGTGTATTCAGCATATACTTCATATTCTCCAACCACGTCCGAGCTAAATGTATTTCCACTTATCGCCTCACCATTCACATAAAAAATTGCTTCCCCACTAATCTCATCGCCTGTACTTACATCATATAAAGAAAAAGTATTGACTTGATTTTTCAACAAACTGCTGTGACTGATAATCATTCCCTCAGAAACAGTGAAAACAATTTTATTAGAAGAAAGGTCATCTACAAAAGCTTGCACTTCAAACTCTCCATCCTGATCAAAAACATAAGATGACCCCTCAGTGGGTTCACCGTTCACCTTCAGCATCATTTCATCGGTGTAGTCTAAATAGTCATTTCCTTTTAAACTGAATTCCACCAATTGATGAACAGGAATTTCGGTTGAACTGACATCATATTCTAAGTCCAGTGCTGTAAGCTTAACGGGCTCGTCATTTTCTGTACACGATATCAACAAAAACAGCAACAACACTGCCGGTATAAAGCGAGATATATTCATAGATTCTTTAGTTGATTTTGATATAATCCTCAAGTGATTTATGGCGTCGAAGTTAATGAATTTTGGAATTATTATAAAGATAATTTCTTTAATACTTTCTTTTTAATTTTTAAATCACTCAGTTTATTCAATATACAGATCTTTTCCTTTTTTTAACCTTAATTTTTCCGGATATTTGCGCTTCGATTATCAATAATTCGTTAATATAGTCCAACTTCAAAAACTTACTTATGAGAACTTTAATAACCGTATTGTTTTTAACCCTCAGCACTGCTTTAATGGCGCAAGATCGCGTACCAAACATGCAATTAAAAGACATGCAAGGACGCACCGTTTCTATGCAAGATATTTCCAAAGATCAATTAGTTGTCGTTTCTCTTTGGGCCACTTGGTGTGTTCCGTGTATAAAAGAACTCGAAGCCATCAAGGAAGTTTATGACCAGTGGCAAGAAGAAACAGATGTGATAATTTATGCGGTTTCTGTAGATGATGCAAGGACTGAAAAACGTGTTCGCCCAATGGTTAATGGAAAAGCGTGGGAATATGAATTTGTGTTGGATCCAAATCACGACTTTAAAAGAGCTGTAGGTGCATCAGCAATTCCTATGCTCTTTATAGCGAAAGACAATAAAATATTATACCGCCGAAATGGATATTCACCCGGTGCAGAAGACGAATTATATGCTAAACTCCAAGAGTTTTCAAACTAAAAAAATACCACAATAAAATTCACCCCAAATGAAAAAAACATTTGCCTTGGTGTTCGCTTTAGGTTTTGGCCTGATGACGTATGCCCAAGAGACCGGCTACTTTTTTGGCGATTTTGAAACAAATTCGCAATGGCTGCAAGACGATGACGACCTTGATTTTAAAGCACCCGATGAACGTTTCCGATCCAATAATTATTTCAATTTGAATTACAGTTACGGTAAATTTACCGCCGGTGTGCAATACGAAGCCTATCTTCCGCAAGCAATGCTGGATTACGAACCTTCCCTAAATGGAGAAGATGGCATAGCGAGTTATTATCTCAGATATCGCGGGGAAAATTTAGATGTCACTGCAGGATATTTTTACGAGCAATTTGGTAGCGGATTGATTTTACGTAGTTATGAAGATCGCCAGTTGGGAATCAATAACTCCCTTAGAGGAATTAAAGCGGTTTTCAGACCGACCAATGCTGTTACACTTAAAGGAATTTACGGTAATCATCGCTATGGTTTTGAACTATCGGAAGGTTTCGTGCAAGTCGTTGATCTTAATTTAGACCTGAACCAAATGTTAGGCTTAGGCGATTGGTTTGTAGAAGTTGGTGGAAGTTACGTGGGCCGTTACCTCGACAGCAGACATGAAATCAGCGATAGTTTACCCAATATGACCAATGCTTTTGCCGGAAGAATGGATTTCTTTAAAGGGAAGTTTTATGGGGGAGTAGAATATGTCCAGTTAGAAAAAAAACCGTTGGTCAACGACAGGCAAATTGAAAATCCAAGACTTTTTGATGGAAATGCACTGCAAGTTAACTTGGGTTTTGCCCAAAGTGGTTTAGCGATTGATGGAACTTTCCGCCGTATGGATAACTTCAGTTTCTACAGTGATTTTATGGAGGAAGGAAACCAGTATAATCAGATGTTAATCAACTATGTACCGGCTTTAACCAAACAACAAGATTATTTGTTGGCCAATATCTATGTCTATAACTCCCAACCCCGACTATTATTCAACAGACAG
>Ga0079225_10001755_pt1 | contig 12297 bp, 9 predicted proteins | sample Poulit2012_FD_76344 | JGI IMG/M metagenome (GOLD analysis project Ga0079225, IMG submission 76344) | Agricultural soil microbial communities from Georgia to study Nitrogen management - Poultry litter 2012 | ecosystem: Environmental > Terrestrial > Soil > Agricultural land | place: USA: Georgia...
CGGATCGCGGTCAGGGGCCGGCCGGCGGCGTCGGTGAGAATGTCTCGTGCGTCCATTCGACCACGCTACGCGGGCGGTGGCGCAATCGAAAGAGCTCCGCAGCGGCACGGTGGCCAATTGGGGTTTCGGGGGGCGCCGCGGCCGCGAGTCCGCAGTAGGGTTGAGGCGCCGTTCAACCCTTCGATGGATTTGTTGCCCGCGCTCTCGACGGGCAGCCGCGTGCGTGTGAATATCAAGGAGAAACCACCGTTTCTCAACTGAAAGATGTCCACGTGCTTCGCTTGTTCTACACCTCATTCGCGTTCGCTTTTCTTGGCGCAGGCTCCGGCCTGTACTACCGAGAACTTACGAAGGCGAACGACCTATTCGATCGATCCGCCACCCAGCTCCCCCTCGTGCACACCCACTTCCTCGTGCTAGGGTTCATTGCGCTGTTAGCGGTACTCGCACTCGAGAAGCTGTTCCGCCTCAGCGAGATCGCCCCGCGGCTTTCCGGGTGGTTCTACTGGATCTGGACGAGCGGGGTCGCGCTCACCGGGGGGATGATGCTCGTGAAGGGGACGATCGCGGTCCGCGGCGGCGATGCTTCCTCCCCCGCCTTAGCGGGGATTGCCGGGCTGGGCCACATGTTGCTCACCGCAGGGCTCGTGTTGTTGTTCCTCCTCCTGCGCGCGGGAATTGCACGGTCCGCCGCCGCTGAGCCGCGCGCGGTCAGCCGCGGATAGGTTCGACGCTGGGGGGTTCTTCACCGGGAGGCGTTTCGACAGTATCGACCTCGTGCTTTCCAGTGAAGCGTGCGACCGCTTCGTCGAACTGCTCCCGCAGTGCTCGCACGGCGCGGTCGGCATCCCCTTCCGCGAGCGCGTCCAACAGCGCCCGATAGGTGCCGGAGACTTCTGCCGGCACAGCAAAGCCCTCGGGTAGGGAGAAGATCGCGATCCTCGTCTCGACGGCGAGGCTCGACATATAATCCGAAAGCCGGCGGCTTCCCGCGAGGTTGACCAGCAGTTGGTGAAAGTTGATGTCGGCGTCGCCGATCGCCCGGGCGTCATGCGACCTCGTTGCCTCGAGCAGTTCACGGTACGCGTCCTCCAGTTGCGCGAGGACCTGGGTATCGCCGTCGAGCGCAAGGAGCCGCAGCGCCTCTCCCTCCACCGCTGCCCGCGCGTGGTAGAGATCGGCCACGTGGTCGGCAGTGATGGTGCTGACGCGCAGTCCCCTCCCGGGCACGGCGGTGAGGAGGCGCTCTTGGACGAGCCGTTGCATCGCTTCCCGCAGCGGACTACGGCTCACGCCGAGCTGGGCCGCCATCTCGATTTCGCGGATGGGTGTGCCCACCTCGAGCGCTCCCGAAAAAATCGCGTTGCGTAGCGCTATTGCAATGAGGTCGACCGTTGAGGTGCGCGCAACGGGAAAAACCGACTGGGGAGCCTGCGAAAGATGAGCTTGAGCCATATTGCCCCTTCGTGTGTGCTATCAATTCCAGATATACACCACGAAAGCACTCCTCCAGGCATCAGATCGGCGTGATCTCGCCCATCTTCCCCCGTTCATCCGGCGCGGATTCCCGCCGGTCCTTCTGAATGCTAGCGCCAGTAGTTGTTCGCTGCCGCGACCGTTTGGAAATTCACCGCGACGACGTGAGAGGCGGCGGTGAGAGCATCCGCATCGTGGGCGTAGCCACCGCGGAGCGCATCCCGCACCTCGGCCGATGGTTGGGTGTAGCCCACGCCCTTGCGAGCAAGGGTGATCGCGAGCTCGAAGCCCTCCTGGGGAGTGTCGGTTCGTAGGGTCGTCAACCAGGGTTCCATCGTCGTCTCCATTGCTCACTTGCTCGTGCTGTGAGACTCACGTTACCGGAATTATTCCAATTGTCGCTAGGATTTATTCCCGGTGGCGTCCGACGCGGTTCGATTCACCCCGCCTCGGCGCCGTTCAGGAGGTTCTGTTGCAGTTGCAAGAATTCCAGGTGCCGCTCGTACTGGTCGAGCACGTCGTCGATGATCTGGTCTTTTGTGTAGCCCATGATGTCGTACCCCTGGGTCGCAGCGACGTCGAGGTAGACCTCCATCCGCACGAACTTCTCTTCCGCGCGCGGCAGGCGGGGTCCAAAGGTGGGCACCGGGGCTTCCGCCCGGTAGACGAGGTAGTGGAAGGCGTGCTCTGAATCCGGGTCAATCTCGAGCATGATGTGCTCCTCGCCCTCTTCATCGGTCGTTTGCTCGCATGTGGCGGTGATCCCCTGCTCAGCAAGTTCGGCGACGACCTCGCCGAGGGTGGGCAGAAGCACCTCGTTTTCAAACTCGTCTGCCCGCTGAGCGTTCGGGAAAGCAAGGAGACGTCCGAGCCGTTGCTGCCAGCGAGGTTCACCGCCCCGCGGGCTTGCGGTGCGGCCCGAGAGTGAGCCCGGCATCGTTTGTTCACCGCTGTCGAGGCGGACCGCCTCGACCCGAAGTGCCCGGTAAAGGCTGATCATCACGAGAATCATCACGAACGAGAACGGTAATCCCATGATCACCGTGGCACTTTGCAATGCTCCGATCCCGCCGACGAGGAGCATCGCGATCGTCAGCGCGCCGGTGGTGACAGCCCAGAAGATCCGCAGGGCGGCTCGGCCATCATGTTGCGGCGTGGGCAGGCGGGAGGAAAGGTTTGCCATCACCAGTGCCGCGGAATCCGCGCTCGTGACGTAGAACAGGAGCGCTGTGAGTGTTGCGAGCCCCGCGATGAAGGTGAAGGCGGGGTATCGCGAGAGCAATTCGTAGAACCCGCCCTCGGGGCTCAGCACCGTTTCTGCCCCGAATTCGGCGTCCCCGCTGCGGATGATCTCCAAGGCAGAGTTGCCGTAGATGGAGACCCACATGAGGATGTACACGAACGGGATCGTGAGCGTGCCGGTCACGAACTGGCGGATCGTGCGGCCCCGGGAGATCCGGGCGAGGAAGAGGCCCACGAAGGACGCCCACGCAACCCACCAGGCCCAAAAGAACAGCGTCCAGTCACTCATCCACGTGCCCGTGTCTTCAAACGCGAACGTCTGCATGACCATATCGGGGAACATGTTGACGAAGTCGCCAACGTTGAGCACGAACGCGTCGAGGAGGAACTGGGTCTTCCCGGTGATGAGGATCCACAGAGTGAGCCCGATCGCGAGGAAAACGTTCAGCAGGGAGAGGAACTTGATCCCCTTATCCACCCCGGAGACCGCCGAGATCGACGCGACCCCGACGCCGACAACGACGATCGCGATCTGCGTACCGGTTCCCACGGGGATGCCGAACACCGTGGCGAGCCCGACGTTGACCATGACCACGCCGATGCCCAGGGAGGTCGCGACACCGAAGATGGTGCCGAGGAGGGCAGCGAAGTCGACGGTATCCCCGAGCGGGCCGTGAATGCGTTTACCAAAGATCGGCGCGAGTGCGGAGCGCACCGCGAGGGGGAGCTTCATCCGATAGGCGAAGTAGGCGAGTGCCATTCCCATGAGGGCGTACATTCCCCACCCAGAGATCCCGTAGTGGAACAAGGTCCACGCGGTGGCCTCCCGCGCGGCGTCGACCGTCTCCGCCTCCCCTGAGGGCGGGTGGAGATACTGGGTAACGGGTTCGGCGACCGCAAAGAACATAAGGTCGGTGCCGATCCCAGCGGCGAACAGCATCGATGCCCAGGCGATCGTGGAGAATTCCGGTTTGGAATTCTCGGGTCCGAGTTTGGTGTTACCGAACCGGGAGAGGGCGAGGTAGATGACGAACGCGAGCACCACCCCTGCGAGCGCGACGTAGAACCAACCGAACCAGTCCGAGGTCCATCCCACGACGGCGCCAAGCACGGCCTCGGCGCTTTCCGGCGTGATGAGCGCCCACGCAGTAATTGCTACGGCCCCGACGGCGGCCCAGATGAAGACCGGCCAGTTGACCGGTGGGGTGCCAGCCTTCCCCGGCGCCGCTCGGTTCTCCGTGGTCACGCCGCACCTCCGGCAACGGTGCCCGGCTGCGCGTCATTTCGTGGGTCGCCTTCCGGGTAGAGCGGCATGCCGTGGCCGTGACGGTAGTACGGTGCCTGCAGTGGGGGCAGCATCTCGTTGCCGGCGATGAGGTCGGCAGCGCGTTCAGCGAGCATCATGATGGGGGCGTAGATGTTGCCGTTGGTCACGTACGGCATCGCGGAGGCGTCGACGACGCGCAGTCCCTCCGTGCCGTACACCTCCATCGTTTCGGGGTTGAGCACGGCATCGTCCCCGACGCCCATCTTCGCGGTGCACGAGGGGTGCAGTGCCGTCTCGGCGTCCTTCGCTACCCAGTCGAGGATCTCCTCGTCGGTCTGGACGCTCGGGCCGGGTGAGATCTCGCCGTCGGAGAACGCGGCGAACGCGGGCTGTTCGAGAATTTCGCGCGCTGCGCGGATCATTTCGACCCACTCGCGGCGGTCGTTCTCCGTGGAGAGGTAGTTGAACTGGATCGCCGGGTGCTGGAACGGGTCGGTGGATTTGATTTTGAGCCACCCCCGCACGTCGGAATACATCGGCCCCAGGTGTAGCTGGTACCCGTGCTCGGAGGCCGGCTGGGAACCGTCGTAACGGATCGCGATGGGCAGGAAGTGGAACATGAGGTTCGGGTATTCCACCTCATCATTGGAGCGGATGAACCCGCCCGCCTCGAAGTGGTTCGAGGCGCCCACGCCGGAACGTTTGAACAGCCACTCGTATCCGATCTGCGGCTTGTAGCGGTGCTTGAGCCAGGGACCGATCGAGACCGGCTGCTTGGAGGCGTGCTGGAGGTACACCTCGAGGTGGTCCTGCAGGTTGTATCCCACGCCGGGCAGATCCACGCGAGTGCGCACGCCCACGGCCTCGAGGTCTTCGCGGTTGCCGATTCCCGCGAGCTGGAGCAGCTGCGGGGTGTTGAACGCGCCGCCGCACAAGATCACTTCACCGGCCGAAACGGTGCGCTTGAGTTTGCCGCCACGCAGGTAGTCAACGCCGGTGACGCGGGTCCCGCTGAAACGGAGTCCGGTCACGTGGGAGAGGGTGTGCACAGTGAGGTTCTTGCGGTTCAGCACTGGGTGGAGGTACGCCCGGGCCGCCGAGAGGCGCCGGCCCCGATGCACGTTCCGGTCGAACGCGGCGAAACCCTCTTGACGGTAACCGTTGACGTCGTCGGTGAGCGGGTGGCCCGCCTGCTGAACCGCTTCGAAGAACGCTCCGAACAGGGGAGTGTTCGCGGGGCCGCGTTCGAGCACGAGCGGACCGGATCCACCGCGCCACAGGTCCGCACCGGCGAGGCAGTTCTCCATCCTCTTGAAGTATGGGAGCACGTGCGCGTAGTCCCAGTCCTGCATACCCGCATCCGCGGCCCAGCGCTCGTAGTCCATCGGGTTACCGCGTTGGAAGATCATTCCGTTGATCGAGGAGGAGCCGCCGAGTACCTTCCCGCGGGCGTGGTAGACACGGCGTCCGCCCATGTAAGGCTCGGGCTCGGATTCGTATTGCCAGTCATAGAATTTGCTGCCGATCGGGAACGGCAACGCGGCGGGCATGTGGATGAAGGGGTCGATCCGGAAGTCGGAGCGACCGGCTTCGAGCACGAGCACGGAGGTCGAGGGGTCTGCGCTGAGGCGGTTGGCGAGCACGGAACCTGCCGACCCTCCACCGACGATGACGTAGTCGTACCGTTTCATAATTTCTTCGTTACTCCTTATTCGGCGTGGGCCCGGGACAGGTGCGCGAGCGGGCGCGGATGATTCGGTTGGAAAGGTGCGCTCTGTGGTTGCGGCGGCCGTGAGCGGCTGATCGCCGAGGGGATCGTCTTGTTAACGCGCCGGGAACCAACCCTGCGCTTCGGGGCGGACGTTGTGCCACACGTGTTTGGCTTCTTGGTACTCGGCGAGACCGGTCGGGCCGAGCTCCCGGCCGAAGCCGCTCTGTTTGAACCCGCCCCATTCCGCTTGGGGAACATACGGGTGGTAGTCGTTGATCCAGATCGTTCCGTGACGAAGGCGCGCGGCCATCCGCTCCGCGCGGCCGGCGTTCTCAGTCCACACCGCGCCGGCGAGGCCATAGATGGTGTCGTTGGCGATGCGGACCGCCTCGTCTTCTGCCTCCTGTGCCGTGGCTCCGGAGAAAGTTTCGATCGTGAGGACCGGACCGAAGGACTCTTCCTGGACGCAGGCCATCTCGGTGCGGCAGTTACCGAGGATCGTCGGCAGGTAGAAATACCCGTTGTCGAACGCGGGGCCTTCGGGGCGTTTGCCGCCGACGAGGAGCTCTGCCCCTTCAGCGATCCCGCCCGCGACGTACTCCTCGATCTTCGTCAAGTGTTCCGCTGAGATGAGGGCACCGGTGTGTGCGTCGGAGTCGAATGGTCCGCCGGGAACAATGAGCTTCGTCGCGGCAACGAGTTTCTCAACGAATTCATCGTGAATGGACTCTTCGATGATGAGCCGCGCGCCGGCGGAGCACACTTGGCCGGAATCGAGGAAGATCGCGGTGCTCGCCATGTCGAGAGCGGCGTCGAGATCGGCGTCGGCGAAGATGATGTTGGGGTTTTTCCCGCCGAGTTCCAGGGCGACCTTCTTCACGGTGCCAGCCGCCGATGCCATGACGCGCCGGCCCGTGACCACGCCGCCGGTGAAGGAGACGAGGTCGACGTCGGGGGACTCGGTGAGCACGTCCCCGACCCGGGATCCGGCCCCGAGCACGAGGTTGGCGACCCCGTTGGGGAGCCCGAGTTCCTGCAGGGCGCCGACGAGCCAGATCGCGCTGGAGGGCGTGAGCTCGGCGGGCTTGAGCACGAAGGTGCAGCCCGCGGCGATCGCCGGGGCGATCTTCCAGGAGGTTTGCAGCAGTGGGAAGTTCCACGGGGTGATGAGGACGCACACGCCGACGGGCTCGTACACGATCTTGGAGACGACGTCCGGACCGGCGTCGACCATGCGGCCGGCGTCCTTGCCTGCGAGTTCGGCGTAGTACCGGATCACGGAGATGACGTCGTCCATGTCGCCTTGCGCTTCGACGAACCGTTTCCCGGTGTCGAGGGCCTCGAGGCGGGCGACGTCGTCCTTCTCCTCCTCAAGTTTGTCTGCGAGTCGGCGGAGCAGGTCCGCGCGCTCACCCGTGGTCGTTTCCCGCCAAGGTCCGAAGTCGAAGGCCTCGCGGGCCGCGGCGACCGCGGCGAGGGCGTCCTCGGAAGTCGCTTCGGCGACGGTGACGACGTGCTGGCCGTCTGCCGGGCAGTGTATTTCTCGAGTCGCTCCGTCGGAGGAACGTTTCCACTCGCCATCAATAAATAAACTCGCCACGACGTCTCCTCAGAACAAACAAAAGAACCTTTCCATTAAGGCAAACCTCGCATCAAGGGTCAAGCGATTCTGTTGCCCTCGCGCCAATCTTCATCGCTTTTCCCAGTCGCTTCGCCACCCCGCCAACGGAACCAAACGCATGAGGTGCCAAACAAAAGACGAAGCCCGCACCCGCCGTGATAGAGGTCACCGATGCCTTCATCACAGTGCGCCTGATTTCGCCACTCCCGCGCTGGTCTCGCTGCGTCTGCGCGAGAAAGAAGATATCCTGGACTAGCAGTATCACCTAAGCGCGGTACTCGGATATGCTCGGTCTTGGATGTCTGCACACATGAATTCACGCGGCGTAGGAGCTGCCTGCGCCGCCCCTTCGAGGAGGAGCCCATGAAGATCGTCGTTCTGGTCAAGGATGTGCCAGACACATTCGTTGATCGAAAGCTGTCTCTGGAGACGGGACTGGCCGACCGCGAAGCGAGTGACAATATTCTCGACGAGATTTGCGAACGCGCCGTCGAAGTCGCGCTCAAGGCTGCTGAGAAGAACGACGACGTCGAAGTTGTGGCGCTCTCCATGGGGCGGGGCGCTGCTGCAGGCACGGTCCGCAAGGCCTTGGCGATGGGCGCCGACTCCGGCGTCCACATTGACGATGAGGACCTCCTCGGCGCCGACCTCACCCTCACTGCTGAGGTGATCGAGAAAGCGATCGAGAAAACGGGCTTCGACCTAGTCATCGCCGGGGATCAGTCCACCGACGGCTCGGCCGGGATGCTCCCGGCAATGCTCGCCGAGCGGCTCGGGGTGCCGCTCGCCTCAGGGCTCTCGGAAGTCGAGATCACCGGCGAGAAGGTGAGCGGTGCTCGGGGCACCGAAGATGGCGTTTCGCAGGTGTCCGCGCCCTTACCGGCCGTCATCTCGATCACCGAAGCGAATCCGGACGGACGCTTCCCGAACTTCAAAGGCATCATGGCCGCGAAAAAGAAGCCGGTGGAGAATCTCACGTTGACTGACCTCGGAGTCAGCGCCGACCCGGGCGCCGCTCCGCGGGCGATCATGGTTTCCATCGCTGAGAAGCCTCCCCGGGAGGCGGGAACCAAGGTCGTTGATGAAGGCGATGCAGGAAGGCAGCTCGCCGAGTTCCTCATTTCTAACCGGCTCGTATAAAGGGGAGACCTCATGTACGCATCAGACTCGATCCTCGTCGTCCTTCCCCTCGCCCATGATGGGGGGCTTCGCACGAGCGCCGCGGAGCTATTGGGGGCCGCGGCGGAAGCCGGCACACCCGTAGGTCTCGTCATCGCCGAAGAAGGCGAGCACGAGGCACTAGCGGGCGCTGCCGCGCAACTCGGCGCGAGCGCCGTGCTCACCGTCAAGGCCAGCAATCGATCCGACATCGCTCTCGCTGATGCAGCCGTTGCCGCGATGAACGAGATCAACCCACACGCGGTGGTCCTCCCGCACTCCGTTGACGGACGTGATGCAGCGGCGCGGATTGCAGTGCGCACAAAGGCCCCCCTGGCGGCCGACGCCGTCGGTCTCTCCCGGGACGATCAGGGCGTCATCGCCCACCATTCGGTGTATGGCGGCACCTACAGCTCCACTTCTGCCGCAACGTTCGGACCATTGGTCGTCACGTTGCGGGAGGGGTCGGTCGACAGCCGCGCCGCTGAGCAGCCGGTTTTCCGCAGCTCGTTGGATGTCGCTGCCTCCGGCGCCCCGGAAACGACAGTCGAGTCGTTCGAGGAAGCAACCGTCTCCTCGGATCGCCCCGACCTTCGCGGCGCCGAGCGGATCGTCTCCGGTGGGCGCGGAGTGGGCTCGAAGGACGGGTTCCAACTCGTCGAGCAACTCGCGGACGAAATCGGTGCCGCCGTGGGGGCTTCCCGAGTGGCGGTGGATTCGGGATACACCGACCACAATCTGCAAGTGGGCCAAACCGGCGTCTCCGTCTCTCCCCAGCTCTACATCGCGCTGGGTATCTCGGGCGCGATCCAGCACCTCGCAGGCATGCAAACTTCGAAGACCATCGTGGCGATCGATAAGGACGCCGATGCACCAATCTTCGACATCGCGGATTTCGGGGTCGTGGGTGACCTGTTCACGGTTGTGCCACAACTCATCGAGGCCCTGCAGGAGAAGAAGGCGTAGCCATGGAATCTTCGCTCCGCCGGGGGTTGCCGCGGGTACCGGGTGGTGAAGCGTGGCCGCCGGAAGACACCCCGGCTCCCGACACCGATTTCATCCTCCCTACCCTCGCTTCGACCATCGAAACACCGGTCAGGCCCGAGTCGATCGAGCGCGCGCCAACGTCACCGGAACCGGTTCCCACCTCTTCGGCTGGCACCGGCACGCCCACTTTCCGGCGAGGACTACCGCGCGTTGTGGGGGGCGCGCCATGGCCGCCAGCGGAGTCCGCCCCGGTGGGCTACGCTCCCGCAGTCGCCGGAGCGCCTGCGAGTAAGACATCCGGACCATCCGGACGCGCACCGCAGCCGGACGTGCCGGCACCTCTCGAGCCGTCCAGCACGGCTGAGACCCTCGCGCCGGACGCAGCACTCGCCGAAGGCTCCCAAGCCACGATCTCCGGGCTGGCCCGCCGCGGGCTCCCCCGAAGCCCGGGTGGCGAAGCCTGGCCCCCTGCGGAGACCGAAGTGGCGAATGCATTCGCTGCCGCTCCGATGCGAAAGGCACCAGCGCCTGCTCCCGCAATCCCGCCCGCGACCTCGTCGCAGCAGGCCCCGGCTGCGACGATTCGCCAGCCGCTGGGCAGCCCAGGCTCTGATTCCCCCGCGTCGATGAAGGACCCGGTGCCACCGCGGGAGGCTCCGGTGGCGGAACCAGTCGAGCCCGCGCCGGCCGCTACGGCACCGGCGGCGCACGCCGGTTCCATGCCGACATCGCCTCCCTTGCAGAAACTCGCTCCCGAGCCCGCCGCCGAATCGAAGAAGTACGGGCCGTTCACCATCAACCAGTGGATCGGGGCGGGAGCCGTCGTCGCCCTCGCAATCGTCGGAGCGGTCACGTTGGTCGTGCTTGCTGCCCGATGGCTTGCTGGCCTGGACTTCATGTCCTCCTTCCTCGCGAAGTATCCCGGCGAGTACGAACTCCCTGAATCTGCCCCGATAGGTTTCCCCGGTTGGCTGGGTTGGCAACACTTCTTCAATATTTTCTTGATGGTGCTCATCATCCGCTCGGGATACCTCGTTCGGAAACAGGAGCGCCCGGAGGCCTTCTGGGCATCGAAGAAGAACCCCAAAAAGATCAGCATTCAGTTGTGGTTCCACCAGAGCTTGAACATTCTGTGGGTGGTCAACGGCGCGATCTTCATCATCCTGCTCTTCGCCACCGGGCAATGGATGCGAGTGATCCCCACGAGCCCGGAGGTGTTTCCCAACGCGGTCTCGGCGCTCGTGCAATACCTCACGCTGGACTGGCCGCTCGATAACGGATGGGTCAACTACAACTCGCTGCAGCAGCTGGCGTATTTCGCGACGATTTTCATCGCTGCCCCGCTCTCGGCCATCACGGGCTACCGGATGAGTGAGTCGTGGCCGCGGGAGTCGAAACTCAGTGGGAAGTTCCCCGTGGAATGGGCCCGGAAGCTGCACTTCCCGCTCATGATCTACTTCGTCGCGTTCATCATCGTGCACGTCGCCCTAGTGTTCAGCACCGGGGCGTTGCGGAACCTCAACCACATGTTCGCTGCTCAAGGGTCGGTGGATCCGAGCGTGTATGCCAACAACTGGACCGGGTTCTGGCTCTTCGTCGCCTCCATGGTCGTCGTCGTCGGGTCCTGGGTAGCAGCCCGCCCCATGGTGCTCGCTCCGATCGCCCGGATCTTCGGGAACGTCAGCGCCCGCTGACCGTCCCGGGTTGCCCGTCACCTGCGAAGCGCTCGCGGGATGGGCAACAAAAGTGGCGGGATTTATCTTTTCAATTTGTGAATCCCCACACCATTTGACCTCCGCCCCTGCCGCGCTACTCGCCCGGCCCGCTCGATCCAGCCCGCGATTGGCCGGAACTGTCGGCACCTTGACGAACAAGTTTGGCAGCGGCGGAAATCGAACTGCCTCCCGATCCGAGCGCGAATTTTCTTCAAAATTATCTCGTCGTCACTTCTTGGCTGCGTTCCCGCTCCCCGACCTGCTGCTCCGACACGGAAACTCCGGCAAAATCCCTAGGTAAGGGAAACACTGGCGCCGACCCGCCAGCCCTTCGAGGACGGAGACACCCATGGCTCAGTACGTATACGCCTTCAACGAAGGCAACAAAGACCTGAAGGAACTTCTCGGCGGCAAAGGTGCCAACCTCGCGGAGATGACGAATCTGGGACTGCCGGTACCCCCGGGTTTCACCATCACCACCAAGGCTTCACGCGCCTATCTCCACGATGGCACGCTGCCGCCGCAACTGCGGGTAGAGGTGACGACGGCGCTGCGGGCGATCGAGGATCAGATGCACCGACAGTTAGGGGATTTCCATGATCCGCTGCTCGTATCGGTGCGCTCCGGCGCGCAGCACTCGATGCCGGGGATGATGGACACGGTTCTCAACGTTGGACTCAACGACGCCGCTGTCAAGGGGCTCGCGGAGTCATCGGGCGACGAACGCTTCGCGTGGGACTCCTACCGCAGGCTCATCGCGATGTTCGCCGAGACGGTGCTCGGCGCATCCCCGGAGCCGTTCAACGAAGCATTCGATGCGATCAAGCAGGACCGGGGCATCACTGCGGATGTTGACCTCAACGTCGCGGCGCTCAAGGAACTCGTCGATACCTACAAGAGCATCGTGCAACGCGAATGCGACCGGGAGTTTCCCCAGCACCCGCGCGAACAACTCGACCTCGCGATCGAAGCGGTGTTCGGATCGTGGAACAGTGAACGCGCCCAGCTCTACCGGCGGCGCGAACGGATCCCGCACGATCTGGGCACGGCCGTCAACATCCAAGCAATGGTGTTTGGGAACATGGGCGAGACGTCCGGCACTGGCGTCGCCTTCACCCGC
>Ga0079225_10001756_pt1 | contig 12297 bp, 11 predicted proteins | sample Poulit2012_FD_76344 | JGI IMG/M metagenome (GOLD analysis project Ga0079225, IMG submission 76344) | Agricultural soil microbial communities from Georgia to study Nitrogen management - Poultry litter 2012 | ecosystem: Environmental > Terrestrial > Soil > Agricultural land | place: USA: Georgia...
AATAAATCGCCAAACTGACCTGTCACTGACAAGACCGCGGCAACAACTAGCATGATTCCATCCGAATAATGAAAATCAAAGAATAACAAATAGACAGTAGCCACGATAACTGCCATAATTATACCACCTAAAGATCCTTCAATGGTTTTATTCGGTGACAATAAAGGAGCTAATTTATTTTTACCAATTAAAGAGCCTATAAAATAAGCACCAATATCAGTAACCATAACAACCAATATAATAAATAAAAACAATGCCAAATCTGCTCCACGAATCGTAATGGCTGAGTAGCCGCCTAATCCAACGTAAAACATCGTTAAAGCAGAAATTCCTGCTTTTGTAAAATTATAGCCTTGTATAATCACTGTACAAATCAATAAAAACATTAATGAAAAAATAGGAATAAATCCGTCGTTCCAATTATCGGGTATATATATAGCAACATAATCAAAAAAGACAATGGACAATGTACCGATATATGTAACAATAGATGGTAATAATTTCCGACTAATTTTAGCCATATGGATCAATTCCATACTAGCTAAAAGAGCTATGGCTCCCATTACAATATTAAACGGCCAGCCACCCATAATAATTGCTGGAATAATGATTAATAATAAGACAATAGAAGTGATTACGCGTGTTCGCAAGAAAGTTCCTCCTTACTTCCTTCTTTGAAGTGAAGGTTATACTCCACCAAATCTCCGATTTCTTCGTTGATATTCCAAAATTGCTTTTTCAAACAATTCTTCATTATAGTCTGGCCAAAATTCTTTGGTGAAATAAAACTCACTATAAGCATTTTGCCACAATAAAAAATTACTTAGACGCTTTTCACCACTCGAGCGAATAAGAAAATCAACATCCTGATATTCTCCAAGCTGGGCCGTTAAGAGATGGTTTGAAACGACGGATTCATCTATAGCTTCCGGCTTCAATCTTCCGTTTTCTACATCTATAGCAATTTCTTGAATTGCATTTATAATCTCCGCACGTCCGCCATAATTAAAAGCAAAATTTAAGATCATTCCAGTATTATTCTTAGTCTCTTCCACTGCTTGATAGATGGAGCGCTTTGTGAAATCCGGAACTCTTTTTTTAAATCCAGTGACCGTAACTTTAACATTATTCTCATTCAATTCAGGGACAAACCGAGATAAAAATTGTCCAGGCAAAGCCATTAAATATTGAATTTCTTTAACCGGTCGTTTCCAGTTTTCTGTCGAAAATGCGTATAAAGTTAAAACTTTAATTCCTAAATCATTTGCACTCAACGCCACTCTTCGAATGGCTTCGACACCTTCCTTGTGTCCCTCAGATCTATCTAAGCCACGCTCTTGAGCCCAGCGACCATTCCCATCCATGATAATCGCTACATGATTAGGCACCGGTTCATTAAGTATATTTCGGGAAGAGTTATTATTATTACTCATGATTACCATCCTCATATTCTTTGCTACACTCTATTATATTGAAAATATAAATAAACTACCATATCTACAATAAAATACTTTAATTTCTATTGTTCTTTAGTGGTTCACTTACATTTTCAATAAAATACGTATAAAATCCGCTAAAACAAATAGTGTTCTAGCGGATTTGTTTTAACTCATTCAGATCAGAAATTAATTGGAAATAATTTCTTGTTCTTTTTCTTCAGCTAATGTATCAATATTTTTTACAGCGTCATCAGTCAGTTTTTGGACTTCTTTTTCAAAACGACGCAATTCATCTTCAGAAATGTCACCGTCTTTTTCGGATTTCTTCAACTCATCCATTGCAGATCGACGGAGATTACGAATAGCTACTTTACCGTTTTCAGCTGTCTCTCCAACTTGTTTCGCAACTTCGCGGCGACGCTCTTCTGTTAATTGTGGAACAACTAAACGGATAACTGTTCCATCATTGGAAGGTGTAATACCAATATCAGCTTTGTTGATCGCTTTTTCAATATCTTCTAAAATATTTTTATCGTATGGTGTAATAACTATCATTCTTGCTTCCGGTACGGATATTTGTGCAAGTTGGTTTAGAGGTGTATTTGCTCCGTAATATGAAACCATTACACCGTCTAACAAACTAGCATTTGCACGTCCTGCACGTATACTTGCTAACTCACGTGTGAACGAATGAATCGCATTTTCCATATTCTTTTTCGTATCATTTATGACCTGTTGACTCATTTTCTTTCCCCCTAATATTCGTTCCTATTTTCTCACCAAGGACGACTTTTTTAATGTTGCCTTTTTCGTTCAATTTGAAAACTACAAGTGGGATTTCATTATCCATACTTAAAGAAGATGCTGTAGAGTCCATCACATTCAGTGATTTGTTAATCACATCTAAATAAGTTAACTCGTCAAATTTCACAGCATTTTTATCGATGTTTGGATCTGCTGAGTAGACGCCATCGACATTGTTTTTAGCCATCATAATTACATCAGCGTTAATTTCTGCAGCACGTAAGGCAGCCGTAGTATCCGTTGAGAAATATGGACTTCCAGTGCCTCCTGTAAAGATGACCACGCGTCCTTTTTCTAAATGACGTATCGCACGTCTACGGATATATGGCTCTGCTACTTCTGCCATACTAATTGCTGTCTGTACGCGTGTCGGAACATCAATATTTTCCAATCCATCTTGTAATGCTAATCCGTTCATGACAGTTGCCAACATGCCAATATAGTCGGCTTGTGCTCGGTCCATACCCATTGCTTCTCCAGTTTGGCCTCGCCAGATATTTCCTCCGCCTACAATAATGGCAAGCTCTACACCTAACTCATGTACTTCTTTAATTTCTTCAGCGATTGTCTTGATTGTTGCTGGATCAATTCCAAAACCTTGGTCACCAGCAATAGCTTCCCCACTGAGTTTTAAAATAACTCTTTTGTATATAGGCTTTTTCATCTTAAGTCCTCCTAGAATTACATATTCATATTAGCATATCTCTGGGAATGAGTCACTTATTTACCAAAGATATTCGATCGTTCGTCATAAAAATATCCACATTCTTTTATGCCTAAAAAAAGACAGGAACGCTAGACGCTCCTGTCTAAATCTTTAAAATTAAAGGTTCATTTGATTTCTAACTTCTTCTGCGAAATCTTCTTCACGTTTTTCAATTCCTTCGCCTACTTCAAGACGAGTGAATGATTTAATTGAAGCGTTATTATCTTCTAAATATTCTTGAACTGTTTTGTCGCCATCTTTAACATATGGTTGGTCAACTAATGAAATTTCACCTAACCATTTGTTTAAACGACCTTCAACCATTTTTTCAACAATGTGTTCTGGTTTACCTTCGTTTTTAGCTTGTTCAGATAAAATATTTAACTCGTGATCACGTGTTTCTTGAGGAACATCGTCACGACGTAGATATTCTGGGTTAAGTGCAGCTACGTGCATTGCAACGTTGCGTGCAACTTCTTCGTCTCCGCCTTCAATTAAAGTCAACACAGAGATGCTTCCACCCATATGCTCGTAAGCGCCGAAAGTTTCACTTTCTTCTTTTTCAACAATTTCAAAACGACGAAGGTTGATATTTTCACCAATAGTTGTAATTGCACTAGTGATTGCGTCACTAACTTTTTCGCCATTTGACAATTCAAGATCTTGAGCTTCTTCAACGGAAGCAGGTTTGTTTTTAGCAACCGCTTCTGCAATATCTTTCACTAAAGTTTGGAATTGCTCGTTTTTAGCTACATAATCTGTTTCACTGTTTACTTCTACAACTGCAGCAGTGTTTCCTTCAACGTGGATATATGTTAATCCTTCTGCTGAAACGCGATCCGCTTTTTTCGCTGCTTTCGCTACACCTTTTTCACGTAAAACATCGATTGCTTTTTCCATGTCACCGTCTGTTGAAACTAATGCTTTTTTAGCATCCATCATTCCAACACCTGTACGGTCACGAAGTTCTTTAACTTGAGCTGCTTTAATTTCTGCCAAGATAATTCCTCCTGATATAATATATTTATGCTTAGTAATTTGATTATATGAAAAAAATTATTCGTTGTCGCCTTCTACAGCTTCAACCATTTCTTCAATAGACGCTGATTTTTCTTCGTCAGCACCTTGTGATTCACCTTGGTTACCTTCAACAAATGCGTCTGCCATGATTGAAGTAATCAATTTAATCGCACGGATAGCGTCATCGTTTGCCGGAATTACGTAGTCAATATTATCAGGGTCTGTATTTGTATCTACCATTGCAATTACAGGGATTCCTAATTTATTTGCTTCGTTAACAGCAATATATTCTTTGCGAGGGTCTACAACGAACAATGCATCAGGAGTTCCTTGTAGGTTTTTAATTCCTCCAAGTGTACGTTGTAATTTATCTCTTTCTTTCATTAATAAACTAACTTCATTTTTAGGAAGGACATCAAATGTACCGTCTTCTTCCATTGCTTCTAATTCTTTTAGATAGTCAATACGTTTGCTGATAGTTTCCCAGTTTGTCATTGTTCCGCCTAACCAACGGTGGTTAACGTAATGAACACCTGCACGTTCAGCTTCTTCTTTGATTGATTCTTCTGCTTGTTTTTTAGTTCCTACAAACAAAACATCACCATTGTTTTCACCGATTTCACGAACAAAATTGTACGCTTCTTCAATTGCATGTACAGTTTGTTGTAAATCAATGATGTAAATACCATTTCTTTCTGTAAAGATATATGGTTTCATTTTTGGGTCCCAACGACGTGTTTGGTGACCAAAATGAACACCAGATTCTAACAATTGTTTCATAGTTACTACTGCCATTATAATTCCTCCATTTTTGTTTTTTACCGTCCCCAAGTTTCAACTATTCAAATAACTCCTGGCATGGGAGCAACAATTGAACAATCCACTTGAGTGAGTATTCAGTGCATCCGCACCGTCAAACATTATACCTAATAACAACGTGAATATCAAATAAAACTTGCACTTTATTTTAAATTACCGCATACTAATCTTAGTATTTATTAGAGGTGATCGTTTGTTTTATAATTTCGTATTTAGATTATTACAATTTTTATTACTTATATTAAATGGGCGGACAAAAGTAGAAGGTAAGGAAAACTTACCAACCGATGAAAAATTTGTTTTAGTAGCGCCACATCGTACTTTTTTAGATCCTGTATATATTGCGGTGACATCTTATCCTTTTAAATTTTCTTTTATGGCCAAGAAAGAACTCTTTGAGATTCCTATTCTTGGATGGCTCATCCGAAAATTAAACGCTTTTCCAGTTGACCGTAAAAAACCTGGTGTCAGTGCAATAAAAACACCTGTAAATTACTTAAAAAACAACGAATTAAATGTCATGGTCTTTCCAACTGGAAGCCGCTACTCTACAGAGCTAAAAGGTGGAGCAGTTACCATCGCTCGTTTAGGTAAAAGTAAAATGGTTCCTGCAGTCTATTCAGGCCCATTAACAATGAAAGACTTATTGTTGCGAAAAAAAGCCATTGTTAAATACGGTAAACCCTTTACAATCGAAAGAAAAATTGAAGGTGTTGATGATATCAATAAGTATTATTCTGATAAAATCCAACAAGCTTTCGATGAATTAGATGAAACAGTCACGACTGAATAATTTATAACAACATTCTAAAAATAAAACTCCAAACAGATTCAAAAAATGAATTTCTGTTTGGAGTATTTTTTATTCTATTTCCTCGTCGTTAACATAACCTAAATTTTGCAGCTCATACATTTCACTATAACGACCGCCTAATTCAATCAATTCGTCATGATTTCCGCGTTCAACAATTTCTCCAGCTTCCAACACAAGAATTTGATCTGCATCACGTATAGTGGATAATCGGTGAGCAATTGCAACGGTAGTTCGACCTTCACGCATTCGGTTTAAGCCTTCTTGAATCAGAATTTCAGTTTCTGTATCAATATTGGCTGTTGCTTCATCTAAAATCAATATTTTAGGATCTTTTACAATCGTACTGGCAAAAGATAAGAGTTGTTTTTCTCCGCTTGAGAAGCCTGCTCCGCGCTCCACGACTTTATGATCGTATTTATTCGGGAGTTTTTCAATAAAGCGATCGGCTTGAACAAACTTAGCCGCATTTACAACTTCTTCATCACTTATACTATCATCTAATAGTCGAATATTATCTTTTATGGTCCCATAGAACATAAACGAATCTTGTAAAACGAGTCCTATTTCTTTACGCAATTCTTCCATTGGATATTCTCGAATGGATTTACCATCAATTAATACATCGCCTTCTTGAAATTCATAAAAACGCATGAGAACATTTATAATCGAAGATTTTCCACTACCTGTGTGCCCCACCAAAGCAACCGTTTCTCCAGGGTTTACAGTAAAGGAAATATCTTTTAAGACATCCGTTTCACCATCATATGAAAACGTGATGTTTTTAAATTCAATTTTAGCCTTTTCAATTTTAAAAGCTGGGTTCTCATTTTGTTCTGGTGTATAAGTCTCATCATCCATCACTTTCAAGATTCGACCACTGGAAATAACTCCATCTTGGAATAAACTCAAGTTGTCCATCAATCTCGTCAACGGCTGGAATAACAAGTTCACGTACGAAGTAAAGGCGTAAATTACACCGACTTCAACAGGACCCTGTAAAGCGTCATAGCCAAATAAACCTAAAATAACGATAATCGCAAGGGTGTAAAAAAGATTCACCACTGGACTAAGTAAAGTGGCATTCAATTTCGTCATTGAAAAACGAGACTGGAAATAAGAGTCGTTTGTTTCTTCAAATTCATTAACCATCCGTTGTTCTTGCCGGAATTGTTGAATGATTGACATGCCGTTAATTGACTCAGCCAGCTGTGTATTTAGCATACTGTTTTTACTTTTCATCTCTGAATAAGTGCGTGAGCTGTATACTTGATAAAAACGTGTTACCCCTAATAATAAAGGCACAAAAATTAAAATCCATAAAGAAATCTGCCAATCTAAAATCAACATGGCGACAAACGTTGTAATGACACTTAACGTACTTTGGATAATATTTAAGAGCACATTCCAAAAATCCTTCAAGGCTTCTGTATCGTTTGTGACTCGGGTAACCACCCAGCCGGTCGAAGTATTATCAAAAAACTTCATCCCTAAACTGTGTACCTTCTCAAAAAGAAGGTTTCGTACATTTAAAACTGTTTTTTCCGAAGCCATGTTGAAAAGATATAACTCAAAGAAAGTAGTCACTGCTCGAAGTAGTGATACTCCGAAATAGATAGCACCAAAGATGACCGCTGTTTGTCTTGTTGCTGTCCCTAAGGCTAAATGCTCATCGATAAAGATTTGGATGACTCTGGGTTGTATAGCACTTAATACTGCCAGCGCAATTACCAGGAGAATAGCTACTGCAAACTGCTTGATATAAGGTCTTGTGAACTTGATAATCCGGAATAAAATATGCATCTGTTCTTTCATTGGTATCGATCGCGATTTTTCCTCGGTTTGTAAATCTGCAGCCATATTACTCTCCCTCCTCTATTAATGGTAATTGCTCTAGTTGCTGTTTGTCATACATGTCTTTATACCAACCGTCCTTAGTGATCAACTCTTCATGTGATCCACGTTCAATAATTTTCCCATCTTCAAGCACTATAATTTCATCGGCATGCATCAGTGAACTAATTCGATGGGCTACTATAATCGTCGTTTGGTCTTCACGTAGTTCTTTTAGTCCTCTTAGAATATCTTCTTCTGTTTTTGCATCTACGGCTGACAAGGAATCATCAAGAATCATTAATTCAGGATTCTTAATCAAAGCGCGGGCAATCGATACACGCTGCTTTTGTCCTCCTGATAGGGAAACGCCTCGCTCACCCGTTTGCGTATCATACCCTTTTGGCATCTCCAAAATATCGTAATGAATGTCCGCGATTTTAGCAGCTTTCTCGACTTCTTCTTGTGGAAGGGTCGGATCGCTGAATCGGATATTGTCTCGTATAGTTGTAGAAAATAAGAAATTATCTTGGGGCACATAACCGATACTTTTAAGTAGCGCATCAAACGTATAATCCCTGATGTCTCTTCCCCCAAATTTAATTGTTCCATCGTAATGGTCATAATCTCTTAATAATAATTTAAGTAAGGTAGATTTTCCAGCGCCTGTTTTTCCAACAATTCCAAGTGTTTTACCTTTTTCCAAATTAAAGTAAATATCTTCCAAAACTGGCGTATCATCTTCTGGATAAGTAAAAGATTGTATATCGAATTCAAGATCCCCTACAGCTGGTTCGTCTGTAGCTCCATGTTTTTCTTTAATGGAGGATTCTTCATTCAATAAAATCTCAATTCGCTCGTAACTGGCTGAACCTCGCTCAATAATATTGAACAAGCGTCCTATCGCATACATTGGCCATACAAGCATTCCAATATAGCTGATGAAAGTTACAAAATCCCCTACAGTAATCTCAACATCAAGAATTAAAAAACCACCAACAATTATGGAGATGACATATGAAATTCCGATAATTAATTGCAGTGTTGGATCAAAAAGTGAATCAATCTTATATACTTCTTGGTTTTTGTCTAGAATATTATCCGTTTGGACTTTAAATTCTTCAATGTCCTCCTTTTCTTGACCAAAAGTTTTAATTACTTTGATTCCTTGCAAACTTTCTTGCACTTTGTTGTTCATATCCGAAAAGGCTGCTTGTGCATCCCTAAAACGGTGATGCAGCATTTGACCTAAGTATCTGGAAGCAAGAGCCAAAAACGGCATAGGTAGAATAGCCAATAGCGTCAAACGCCAATCCACAACTAAGAACATCGTGGTTACCGTAATTAGGGTAACACTTAAAGAATCAGCCATCGTAAGTATTCCAGCACCTGCAACCATTCGTAATGAACGCAAGTCATTGGTCGCGTGGGCCATTAAATCACCCGTTCGGTATTTTTGATAAAATTCGCTGTCCATCTTTGTAAAATGTCTATATAATCGATTTCGAACAATTCGCTCAAGTCGAGCAGCGTTCCCCCAAATGTTTACACGCCAAATATAACGTAAAATATACTGAGCCACTGCTGTTGCTAAAAGAATAAGTAACCATCTAGTCAAAGACTCTACGGTGATGATTTCCATCGCAATTTCATCAATCACAATACCAATAATACGTGGTGGAATAAGTTGCAAAACTGCAACGAATAATAATGCCAGTACGGCAATGAAGTAAGATTTCCATTTATCTTTAAAAAACCAACCTAATTTTCTGAATATTTCCATGCATGCACCTTCTTATCTATCAAGCTTTCAATAATCATTAAATGAAAAGAAACGAACAGCTCAATTATATTTTACTGTTCGTTTTATCTTCTACTTACTTCTTATTTTTATTTTTTGCTTGAGCTTTCATTTGATTGACCATTTGGTTGATTTTACGCTCTGATGGTTTTTGTCCCATTGAAAGCATCATTGTACGAATCATTGTTTCATCAATAGGTGGATTTTCTTCAAAATACTTCATCATATAACGGCGCGCCAAGAAAAATCCTCCAGCTAAACCACCGACTAACGCTAATATAATTAGAAAAATTGCTAAACCTAAGTTCATGTTTCTTCACTCCCATCCAAAAAATTATATACCTAAGTATATACACGAGTACTATTTTACCTAAAATCATTAAGAAATAAAACTATAGAAGATTAAAATTTGTTCATTTTTTAACTTCTTTTTTAATTTCAATAGAAAACAGCTGACCATAGAAGCCAGCTGTCATCTAAAACAATAAAAACTTTTTAAAAATTCATTTTAGTCTAATGCAAGATATTCTTTAACCACATTCTCAACCGTAAATCCAAGGTGTTCAACAACCTCGTCACCTTTACCACTTGCACCAAAGCGGTTAATGGCCATGACATTTCCTTCAGGACCTACATAACGATCCCAGCCAAATGGCGAGCCCATTTCAACCGCTAGACGTTTCTTCACGTCTTTAGGCAGAACACTCTCTTTGTAGTCGTCTGACTGTAATTCAAACAGTTCTAGACTTGGCATTGAAACAACTGCGACATCATGTCCTTTTTCTCGCAATTCTTTTTGCGCTTTTACAGCTAACTGTACTTCTGAACCCGTAGCCATCAAGATACCATCTGCTTCATCTTCAGCTGGTGATAAGACATAAGCACCTTTCTTGACGTTGTCCATCGCCAACTCTTTAGTGTTTGGCAAGACAGGTAAGGCTTGACGAGTTAGAGCTAATAAGGTTGGACGATCTTTAGATTCCAACGCTACTTTCCAAGCCGCTGCTACTTCGTTCGCATCCGCCGGACGCATCATCGTAACGTTTGGCATGCCACGGAAACTTGACAATTGTTCAATCGGCTCGTGTGTTGGTCCATCTTCTCCAACGGCTACCGAGTCATGTGTCAATACATAAATAGCTGGAATTTGTGAAAGTGCTGCTAATCGAACAGCTGGACGCAAGTAGTCGGAGAATACGAAGAAAGTTGCAACAAACGATTTCGTGCCTCCATGCAATAAGATACCATTTAGGGCAGACGCCATCGCGTGCTCACGTACACCGTACCAAATATTCTTACCTTCATAATTGTCTGGAGCAAAATCAGTGGCATCGTCGATTAATGTTTTATTTGATCCTGACAAGTCTGCTGAACCGCCCCAGAAGTTTGGTATAACTTCTGCAATAGCATTCACGACGTCCCCACTTGTTTCTCGACTCGCTGGTCCGTCTTCCGTTGGATCATAAGATGGTAGGTTCTCTTCCCATCCTTCTGGCAAGTCACCAGACAATGCTTGTTTAAATTCTTTTGCTAAATCAGCATGTTCTTTCTCATAATCTTCAACCAGTTGGTTCCATTTTTCTTCCGCTTCAGCACCCGTTTTTGCGATGGTTTCTTCAAAGCGTGCGTACACTTCTTCAGGGACTTCAAACGGTTCATGGTCCCATCCATAGTTTTTCTTGGCTGCAGAAACACCGTCAGCGCCTAAGGGTGCACCATGTACTGCAGAAGTTCCAGCATTCGGAGCGCCAAATCCAATTTCAGTACGAACTTCAATGATTGTTGGTTTCGCTGCAACTCCTTTTGCATTTTCAATCGCTTGGTCGATGGCTTCCAGGTCGTTCCCGTCGTCCACGCGGCTGTAGTCCCAACCATAAGCTTCAAAACGTTTTTGAATGTCCTCGCTGAATGCTTTGTCTGTTGGTCCATCTAGTTGTACGTCATTTGAGTCGTACAACATAATCAACTTCCCTAACTTCAAGTGACCCGCTAAGCTTGCCGCTTCGTGAGAAATACCTTCTTGTAGATCTCCGTCACTACACAAAACATATGTATAATGATCTACGACTGGGTAACCCTCTTTGTTGTATTTCGCTGCAAGGTGCGCTTCAGCCATCGCCATCCCCACACCATTTGCGACTCCTTGACCTAAAGGACCCGTCGTCGCTTCAACACCATCTGTGACATGTACTTCTGGATGTCCTGGCATATTATATTCTAATTGACGGAAGTTTTTTAAGTCTTCCAATGAAACATCATACCCTGCCAAGTGCAATAGACTGTACAACATCGCTGAACCATGTCCAGCCGATAAAATGAAACGGTCACGGTTAAACCATTGTGAGTTCTTTGGGTTTGTTTGGTAATGTTTTGCCCATAGAGCGTAGGCCATAGGAGAAGCACCCAGCGGTAACCCTGGATGTCCTGAGTTTGCCGCTTCCACTGCATCCATACTCAATGTACGAATGGCATTTACAGCTAACTGATCTGTTTTGTCAAACATTCTTTCAATCCTTCCTTTAAAACTTATTGTTTTCTTTTTTTATTTTTTAAATCTTTTACTTTATCTGGGGTAATATCCTTACCCTCTTCATCAACAACTTTGATTCCAGCTAGTTGGTTTTCTACTTGTCCACGAATCATCTTTAAATACTCTTTTCTTAACTTCTGTTGTTCTTCTTTTTCGTTTTCAGTTAAACCTTCTTTTTTGCTTTTGTTCGCTAAATAGTTAATTCGATTAATTAATTCTTTTGGTAGCATAATTCAGCTCCTCTTAATTAGTTACATTACTAATCTTACCAAAACACATAGAAAATAACTAGTTTGAAAGTTAAATATCCTATTTTTAAAACGATTGAATCCCTTTTGAGATTTATATACAATTTATTATCAAAGAGTTTTAAATCAGAACATACATTTCGCGAACAAACGTTTGAATAACCTATGTCTCTATGCTATAATACCTTTAATAAAAGTAATATAGAATTTTAATGAAATGAAGAGGTGTTTTCATGGCAAAAAGAGGTCGTAAAGGAGAGAAACAGCACGAGATACTAGCATTCAT
>Ga0079225_10001757_pt1 | contig 12294 bp, 8 predicted proteins | sample Poulit2012_FD_76344 | JGI IMG/M metagenome (GOLD analysis project Ga0079225, IMG submission 76344) | Agricultural soil microbial communities from Georgia to study Nitrogen management - Poultry litter 2012 | ecosystem: Environmental > Terrestrial > Soil > Agricultural land | place: USA: Georgia...
CACGGCGACCAGCGCGAACAACTTCATCCGCGAGATCGGTGCAGCCGTCGGTACCGCGCTGTTCAGCACCATCTTCACCTCCCGGCTGGTGGACAACCTCACCGAAGGGTTCGCCAAGGCCGGACTGTCGCCGAGCAGCTCCGGCGGTCTGGGCGTGGACTCGCTCACCCCGGAGGCGGTGCACCAGATGCCGGAGGCGGTCAAGCAGATCGTGGTCAGCTCCTACGCCGATGCACTGGCGCCCTCGTTCTGGTACCTGGTGCCGCTGATGGCCTTCGGTCTCGCGCTGGCACTGTTCCTGCGCGAGGTGAAGCTCTCCGAGACCGCCGGGATGGTCGCCCGCGGCGAGGCCGTGAGCGCCCTCGGCGATTAGCCGGGGTCGCGAACGCCCTGGTTCGCGGCCGCTGAACCGATTCACGGCGCGAACCAGGGCGTTCGCGACTGAGGCTGGGTCAGCGCACCGGGACGGCCTGACCGGTGGCGGCCGAGTCGGAGGGTGTCATCGGCGAGGCCGAGGTGCTGACCGCCGCCGACACCAGCAGCGACGAGCACCATTGCCCAGCCAGCCATCCAAGACCGGGCGTTCGCGGCTGAATTCTGTGCGGCTGTGGCCGCCAGGTTCGCACTCGCGCTGTTCCGCTGCGAGGTGAGGCTCTCCGAGATCAGCTCGGACGTCCGCTCTAGGAGCAGCGCCCGAGGGCTGAGCCGGCTGCGAGGCCCGTCCGGACGGCGTGGCAGAGTGGCGCTGTGCCCCACGGACAACATCTGACGATCATCGATCTTGCTCGCCGGCTGGACCTCTCTCCAGCCGCGGTGTCCTATGCGCTGAACAACCGACCCGGGGTGAGCCAGCAGACCCGCGACCGGGTGCAGGCCCTGGCCCGGGAGCTGGGCTGGTACCCCAGCGCCTCGGCACAGGCGCTGTCCAGAGCACGGACCGGGTCTATCGGCGTAGTCCTCTCCCGCACTCCGGAGCTGATCGGCACCGAGCCGTACTACATGCAGATCATTGCCGGTATCGAACGTGTGCTGACCGAGGCGAACATGTCGCTGACGCTGCGGATGGTCGACCCGGACTCTGGGGCGGACCTGGCGATCTACGAACGGTGGGCGGGGGAGCGCAGAGTCGAAGGAGTGATCCTGTTCGACGAGCACGTCGACGACCCACGGCTACCGCTGCTTGAAGGTCTCGAGCTGCCGGCGGTGCTGCAGGGCGGACCGTCCGGCAGCTCCATCGTGCTCAGCGTGGAGAACGACGACGAAGAGGTCGCCGAGATGATCGTGGACGCCTTCGCCGCGCTCGGCCACGAGCAGATCACCTACCTGACCGGCCCCCAGCAGATGATGCACGAGCGACGCCGGTTGGCTGCTGTCATCGCCCAGGCCGAGCGGCGAGGTCTCCGGCTGGAGTCGATCGAAGGCGACTACACATTGGGCGGGGCCCGCGAGCTGGTCACCCAGCGGCTGAGCGCAGACCCGCTGCCGACGGCGATCACCTGCTCCAACGACCTGATGTCCATCAGCGCCCTGCATGCCATCGAGGAGGCAGGCCTGGCCGTACCCGGGGACATCTCCCTGATCAGCTGGGACGACTCGCTGCTGTGCTCGATCACCCGCCCGGAAGTGACCGCAGTGGATCGCCACCCGGTCGCCTACGGGATGCGCACCGCCCAGGTGCTGTTGAGCCTGATCCGCGGAGAGCCGGGTGACCTGCCAGCTCCTCCGCGCAGCCAGCTGGTGGTGCGGGGGACCACTGGCCCAGCACCCGGATGGCTTCCCACGGCGACGTTGTAGAGCCGTTCGACAGCCACCCGGTGCAGGTGCACGCCACACATGCGAGCAGCCTTCCGGCCGCCTCATCTGGGTCCGAGGAAACGGCTCAGCCAGTCGTGGCCAGCTCCGCAGTGTCGTTGACGGCTCGCAGCACCGGATAGGCGGCAAGCTCCGCGGCGTGCTCCGGTCCCGCGCCGCGCACGTGCACGCGTGCACGCTCCCCGGGCAGCAGAGTGAGCAATGCCTCGGCGGCCACCGCCTCCGGCGGCAGCGGCGTGCCATCGGCCTGCCGCAACCGGTCAGGGAAGACGGTCAGGTCTCGCACCAGGGTGCGTGCGGTGACCACCAGGTCCACCCCGTCCTCGACCGGGTCGACGCGGGTGTCCCACTGCGCCCGCGGATAGGTCAGCTCGTGGTCCCGCCCCCAGAACCAGGTGGTCCGCTGCGTTCCGGCCGCCTCGACCACGAGCAGCTCGGTGCGTGGGTCGTCCGGTGTGGCCACGTGCGCTGGGAGCTGCGCCTGGGCGACACCGGCCACGGGGACCTCCAGGTCTAGCGCTGCACGGGCGTGCTCGGTGCCGTCGAACCCGACGCGGCGCACAGTAGCCGCGACCTGCCAGTCCTTGGTGGCGTCGTTGACCCCGGCCAGGACCAGGCCGTTCTCGTGTGGCTGCACGCTCAGGCGGTGCGTGGCGAAGGCTGAGCGCAGGGCATACCAGAGGGGCTTGAGGCGTTCCTCGGAGTCCACTGCTGCCCAGGAGATTACCGGCCAGCAGTCGTTCAGCTGCCAGACCAGCGCTCCAGAGCACCGGGGCAACGCCCGCAGGTGGTCCACACCGAGAACCAAGGCCCGGGCCTGGTGCAGCTGCGCGATCCACAGCCAGTCGTCATCGGTGCTCATCACTGGGAAGTGCTCGCCGATCCGGCTGGTGAGCTTGGCTGCCCCGTCCTCAGCGCGGAGGTGGTGACGCACCACCGGGTTGTCCAGGCTGAGATCGCCCTCGGGTACGGCAGCGCGGAGCGTGGCGTGGGTCGGTGGGCCGCAGAAGCCGAACTCTGCCGCGTACGATGGCCTGCGGTCCCGGTAGGCGACCATGTCCTGCTCGTTCCAGACGTCCCACAGGTGCGCCGGTCCGCGGGCATCCTCGTTCGGCGTTGCGGTCAGGTCTCCAGAGGACGGGCTGCCGGCGATGTAGGGCCGCGTGGGGTCGAGCTCAGCGATGATGCTCGGCAGCATCTCGCCGTAGTAGTAGCCGCCCCAGGGGCGCCCCTGCAGCACCTCCTGCCAGCCCCAGTCGTGGTAACCCATCAGGCACTCGTTGTTCCCGTTCCACAGGATCAATGACGGGTGGTGCACCCGGTCGGTGACCGCCTGACGAACCTCGGCATCGATCTGCTCGCGAAACCACTCGGTCTCCGGATAGGCGGCACAGGAGAAGAGGAAGTCCTGCCACACCATCAGGCCCCGCTCGTCGCACGCGGTGTAGAACTCCCTCGGTTCGTAGATGCCCCCGCCCCACACGCGCAACGTGTTGGCATTGGCGGCGAGGGCCTGGTCGAGTCGTCGCTGGTACCGCTCAGCGGTGATCGCCGAGGGAAACGGCAGGTCCGGGATCCAGTTGAATCCTCGCGCGTTCACCGGCTGGCCGTTGACCACGGTCTGGAAGGTCTTCCCCTCGGCGTCGACTTCCTCGCGGATCTCCACGGTGCGGAATCCCACTTTCCGCTCGATCCTCTCCAGCACCGTTCCGTCAGCGGTGCACAGCTCCACGGTCACCGGGTACAGCACCGGCTCACCCAGTCCGACCGGCCACCATGCCTCCACCTGCGGCACTTGCAGTCGTGCCCGAATCTGACCTTCGCGGACCGGCACGGACATGGTGGGCGCACTGCTGTCCTCGGTGCCGGGCCCGCTCTGATCCGCAGCAGGGGAGCGGTGCAGGTCGCCCGTCGGCGCCGGCTCGCCCAGCTGTACGCGCACCTGCAGGGCGTCCCGGCTGCCGGCATAGCGGACGTCGGCGGCCACCTCCAGCACCCCGTCGTCGCCCTCCAGAGTCGCTAGCAAGCGCACGTTGGTCAGCCGGGCTATCGACCAGGTTTCCAGGACCACCGGGCGCCAGAGCCCGGCAGTGATGAACACTGGTCCCCAGTCCCAACCGAAGTTGCAGGCCATCTTGCGCACGTACGGGTAGTGGGTGGCCTGGACCGCAGGCATGGTGCCCACCTGCTCGCGCACACGGTCCACCTCGGCCATGATCGGGAGGAACACCACTTCGAGGTGGTGCTCATCACCGGTGAGCATGCCGGTGATGTCGAACCGGAAGCGCCGGTGCATGTTCTTCGTCTCGCCCAGGCGCACGCCGTCCAGGAACACTTCTGCGTGGGTGTCCAGACCTTCGAAGACCAGCTCTGTCCGCTCACCTGGAGCAGTCGGTGCGGCCACTGTTGTGCTGTAGGCCCAGGTGGAGGCGCCGATCCAGTGCTGGTCGTCCTCACGGGTGCCCACGTTCGGGTCCGGCAGGAGCCCGGCGGCGATCAGGTCGGTGTGTACCGAGCCGGGGACGACGGCGTCGATCACCTGGTCGTGCAGCCGGTGGGCTGCTGGATCCGTCCCGTGGCGAAGGTGCAGGTGCCAGCCAGTGTGCAGCTGGCTGCGCTGGAGTGCAGGTATCGGGTTGGGCAAGGAGAGTCTCCATCCTGGACAGTGCTTCAGTGGGCGTCCTGCTCCGGTGAGCGGTGGTGCTGCCGGTGGGCAGTGATGAGGTCGCGGTACCAGTGCCCGGAGACCTTGATGGTGCGCTCCTGGGTGGTGTAGTCCACATGCACCAGACCGAAACGCTTGTCGTAGCCGAAGGTCCACTCGTAGTTGTCCAACAGAGACCAGGCGAAGTAGCCGCGCACGTCCACCCCGGCCTCGATCGCCTCGGCAACCGCGGCGATGTGGGAGGCGAGGTAGTCCCGGCGGGCGGTGTCGGCGACCACTCCGTCCACGATCCGGTCGTCGAAGGCGGCGCCGTTCTCGGTGATGATGATCGGCGGCACCGGCCAGTCGCGTTGCAGCCGCACCAGAAGGTCGCGCAACCCGCGCGGTTCGATGCTCCACCCCATCGCGGTCTGCGGCTCCGGTGGGGGCAGGTGAACGACATGCTCCTGCCCGGCCAGTCCTGGATCGGTGACCGGCTGGGGCTCGCGACCCATCACGTGGTGCTGGCTGTAATAGTTCACCCCGAGCACGTCCAGAGGTTGAGCGATCACCTGCAGGTCTCCGCGGACCAGAGCGTCGTCGGCGCCGAAACGTTCGAAGAGGGTAACGACCTCGGACGGGTAACGCCCGGACAATGCCGCATCGAGCCACATCCGGTTCTGCAGGGCGTCGATGGTGTCCGCAGCACGATGATCCGCCGCCGGGTCTCCTGAGCTGCTGGGCACCACCCCGTACAGGTTGGGCACGACGCCGTAGGTGTGCGAGGGGTCCTGGGCACGCATCACCCGGACAGCCTCGCCGTGGCCCAGCATGAGGTGGTGGGCGGAGCGGAAGGCCGCCCGCGGGTCGGTCAGACCGGGGGCGTGCACCCCGTTGCCGTAGCCCAGGAAGGCCGCGCACCAGGGTTCGTTGATCGTCATCCAGGTGTTCACCAGGTCGCCGAGCTCACCGTGGACCACCTCGGCGTACCGGGAGAAGGCCGCCACTGTCTCCCGGTTGGCCCACCCGCCGCGGTCCTGCAACGGCTGCGGCAGGTCCCAGTGGTAGAGCGTGGCGACCGGTTCGATACCAGCTGCCCGCACGGATTCCAGCAGGCGCCGGTAGAAGGCGATCCCACGTGCTTCTACGGCGCCGTGACCATCAGGGACGATACGTGGCCAAGCAACGGAGAACCGGTAGGCGGACAACCCCAGGTCGGCCATGATGGCTACGTCCTGCTCGAAGCGGTGGTAGTGGTCGAGTGCGGTGCGGCCGTCCTGCTGTCCGAGAACCTTCCCGGGTATCTGGGCGAAGGTGTCCCAGATGCTGCGGCCGCGGCCGTCGGCAGTGGTAGCGCCCTCGATCTGGTACGCGGCGGTGGCAGCGCCGAAGGCGAACGGCTCCGGGAAACGGGAGGCCAGCGCCGCCATAGCTGACTCGTTCCAGCGGGTGGTCACGTCTGCTCTCCGGTTCTGCCGGCGGTGGCAGGACAGGGATCGTCTGCGCTCATCGCGAAGCAGCCCACCTGGTGGCCGGAAACTACTTCCACAGTGCTGTGCACCGGCAGCGAGGCCGCCTCGTCGTGCTCATGGAACAGGCACCGGCCAGCGAGCGCTGCGGCCCGGACAGACTCATCGGCCTCTACCTCGTCCCAACGGCGGTTCAGCTGTGGGACCGATGCGAGCAGGTTGCGGGTGTAGGGGTGCAGCGGTTCGTTGAACACCACATCGGTCACGCCCTGCTCCACCACCCGACCCTGGTACAGGATCACCACCCGGTCGCTGACGTAGTTGCCCAGGGACAGGTCGTGGGTGATGAACAGGATGCTCAGGCCGCGTTCTTTGAGGTCGCCGAGCAGGTTCAGCACATCGATGCGGGTGGAGGCGTCCAGCATCGAGATGATTTCGTCCGCGACCAGGAAATCGATGTCCAGCAGCAGGGCGCGGGCGACGAGCATGCGCTGCAGCTGGCCGCCGGAGAGCTGGTGGGGGTACTTGCCCAGCACATCTTCGGGGGTCAGGCGCACCGAGCGGATCGCCTCATCGACCTTGTCCTGCCACTCCTGCCGGGACAGTGCAGCGAAGTTCGTGCGCCACAGCGAGTCGAAGGCCCGGTCCACCGGAAAGATCGGGTTGTAGGAGCTGAACGGGTCCTGGAACACTCCTTGGGCGCGCCGGTAGTAACTGCGCAGACGCGACCGGTTCAGCCCCAGCAGGTCCTCGCCGTCGAACGTGATCTGACCTGAGGTGGTGGAGATCAGGCGCAGCGCCATCCGGCCGAGGGTGGACTTGCCCGACCCGGACTCGCCGATCAACGAGACGACCTCACCGCGTCCCACGGTGAAGCTCACATCGCGGACCGCGTGCAGGCTCGTCGTGCCGAAGGTGCCGACCTGGTAGACCTTGTTCACCGAGTGCATCGCCAGCATCAGCCGGTCACCGCCCAGCAGGCCACCTGGTGGCCCGGCTCGATCTCGACGAACGGAGGCTTCTGCACGCACCTGTCGTGGGCCAGCGGGCAGCGGGCACGGAATCGGCACCCGACCGGTGGGTCCAGCAGTCCTGGTGGCCGGCCGGGGATGCCTTCTAGCTGCGCACCCTCGTACCGTTCGCCGACCTCGGGCAGTGCCCCGATGAGCTTCTTGGTGTAGGGGTGCTGGGGATTGTTGATCACCGTCTCGGCGGACGCCCGCTCCGCCAGGTGGCCGGCATACATCACCATGATGGTGTCGGCGATCTGGTAGAGGACCGAGATGTCATGGGTGATCACGATCATCGAGCGCACGAACTCTTGGTCGCGGAACTCCACCAGGGCTCGGGCCACTGCCTTTTGGCTGGAGACGTCCAGGGCGGAGGTAACTTCGTCCCCGATCAGCAGGGAGGGATCCAGCAGTGTGGACAGCACCAGGACCATGCGCTGCTTCATCCCGCCGGACAGCTCGATGGGGTAGCGGGTGAGGATGTCTTCGTCCAGCCCCACCAGCTCCAGGCGGCGCAGCAGTTCAGGGCGGAGCCGTTGATAGGACACTCCCCGTGAGTGCACCAGCTCACGGATCATCCTGCCGATCTTGCGGGTCGGGTTCATCGCGCTCATCGCGTACTGCGGGATGAGGGATACCTCATGGAATCGGAAGCGCTGCATCGCCCGGTCATCGTTGATGGGCAGGTGCTCGCCGTCGAGTGCGACGCGTCCCCCCTCCTTGCGCATCCGGGAGTCCATGCGGATGAGAGACTTGCCCAACGTGGTCTTCCCGCAACCGGACTCGCCGGCGATACCCATGATCTCCCCGTCGGCGATGGTGAAGGTCACGCCATCGATGGCTTTGACGTCACCGGACAGGGTTCGGTAGTAGACCTTGAGGTCCTCGACTTCCAGACTCATTGTTCAGGTTTCCCTCAGCTTGGGATTGAAGACCTCGTCCAGGCCCACGTTCATGATGTAGAGCGAGCCGACGATCGCGGTGATACCGATGCCCGGTGGGATGAACCACCACCACATGCCCAGGTGCAGCGCGCTCCACTGCACTGCCTGGTTCATCATCAGACCCAACGACATCGCGTTCGTCGGGCCGAGGCCGATGAAATCCAGAGAAGCCGCGGTGAGGATCGAGCCGCCGAACAGCAGCACGAACGTCATGAACAGGTAGGAGTACATGTTCGGCGCGATCTCACGGCGGATGATCGCCGCAGTGGACAGCCCGGACAGCTTGGCCAGGTCCACGAACTCCCGGGCGCGCAAGGAGAACGTCTGGGCTCGTACCGCCCGGGCCACCCACGGCCAGGAGAACAGTCCGATGTAGAGCGCCTGCAGCGGAACGCTGCGCACCCCCAGGTAGGCGTTGATGACGATGAGCACCACGAACCCGGGGATCACCAGCACCACGTTGGTGAGCATGTTGAGCAGCTCGTCCACCCAGCCGCCCCGGTAGCCGGCCACGAAGCCGATGCTCATGCCCACCACTGCGGACAGGCTCGCCGCCAGCGCCCCGACCACGTACGTCGAGCGCAGCCCGGCCACGAACTGGGTGAACACGTCCTGGCCGAACATCGTGGTGCCGAACCAGTGCTCAGTCGACGGGGCCTCGATCGGTTCACCGACGTAGTCCATCGGACCGTAGTCGAAGGCGAGCGGGGCGATCATGCCCAGGCCGAACAGAACCAGCACCACGATCAGGGCACCGATCACCTTGGGGTTGCGCAACGCGAAGTAGAGCGTGTCGTTGCGCAGCCGGCGGCGCCGTCCGACCCGCGGTGCGAACGCCCGCTCAGCGGGCGTGGCCGCGGCGCCCTGGTCGCCGTGGCGCTCGGCCGTCGGTTGCTCGGAGGCTCCGGCCGCTGGGGGAGGGGTGGTACTCATGCGTTCGCCTCCTGCATTCCGGTGCGGGTACGTGGATCGACGACGACGTAGGCAAGGTCGATGACGAAGTTGGCCACCAGCACGCCGATGACGACGAACAGCAGTGCCCCTTGCAGCAGAAAGAAGTCCTGGTTCTGGATCGCCTGCAGGATCAGGTAGCCCAGGCCCGGATAGGCGAAGACGACCTCGGTGACCAGTGCGCCCCCCAGCACGGTGCCCAGCTGCAGGGCCAGGCCGGTGATCTGGGGCAGCAGGGCGTTGCGGTAGGCATAGCGGCGTACCAGCCGGTGCGGTGCCCCGAGCGCTTCGAGATAGTTGGCGTAGTCGGCCTCGAGCTCGTAGATGATGACGTTGCGCATCCCGATCGCCCAGCTGCCCAGGGCCACGAGGAACAGGGACAGGAAGGGCAGGAACCAGTGTGTGACCAGGTTCAGGATGAAGCCCAAGGACCAGTTCGGTCGCAGCGAGAAGTCGTAGCCTCCGGCCACGGGGAACCAGTCGAGGTTGATACCTATGACCCAGACCAGCAGGATGGCCACCCACATGTACGGAGTAGCGCTGAGCAGATAGCCCACGGGCAGGATCGTGTTGTCCAACCACTTCCGGCGTGCGGTCAGCGCGCCGACCTTGTTCCCGATCAGCCAGCTGAGCAGGATGGCCGGCAGCATCAGGCTGAGCGTGTACGGCACCGCCTGCCAGAGCACCTCGGAGACCTCGGCGGGGAAGAGCCAGACACTTATCCCCAGGTTGCCCTGGAACAGCTCGACCCAATAATTCAGGTACTGACGCCAGGCGGGCAGGTCGAACCCGAAAATGCCCTCGTAGTACTCGCGCATCGGCCCGATGGCCTCAGGGTGGGCTACCGAAGCCCGGGCGATCATGCGATTGACCGGATCCCCCGGCATCAGCCGAGGAATGACCCAGTTCACGCTGACAGCAACGATGAAAGTAGCGACGTAGATCGCCAGCTTCCGGACGAGGTATCGCCCCACGGCACCTCTTCTCCGTTCGGCAAGGATGGCTGGTTGGTGACGGCGTGCCGGCCGGGCGGCATGCGCTCGGGCATGATGGACCGGCGGCAGCAAGGAGCCTGGTGCAGGCTCGGGCCCCGCGTCCCGCCGACAGGTGTCGAGTGGGACGCGGGAGCAGCTCAGCCGGCAGGTTCGATCTCTGCCAGGGTGTGCAGTCCGCCTTGGTGGAATCCGCCGCCCCAGGTGTTGGGGAAGTAGTCAGGCGTCGACGGATCCGAGGTCGGCCAGTTGGTCCACACCTGTGTGTTGTACTGGGCCCACATGCCGTTGTACCAGAGTGGGATCATCGGCAGCTCGGTCATGGTGATCTCTTGCAGCTGCGACATGATCTCCTGGTACTCAGGCTCGTCCTGAGCTGTGCGGGACAGTTCCTGGACCAGGTCCCAGGCCTCGTCGTTCTCGTAGCGGCCGAAATTGCCGGGAAGCATCTGCTCCTGGATGGGTTGGTGGAACACGTAGTTGTACCAGGTCCAGGGCGTGTTGGAGACACCGGAGAAGTTGTTCAGCAGCAGGTCGAACTCACCTGTGGCCCGAGCGTCGTCCAGGGCACCGGCGTCCGGGAAGTCAGCTACCACGTTGATGCCCACCTCTTGAGCGCCTTCGGCGATCACGCGTGCCGCCTCCATCCAGTCGGTCCAGCCGGCCGGGACGATCAGCGACAGCTCGATCGCATCACCGTCGGGGCTCTCCACGAGACCGTCACCGTCGGTGTCCTCGTATCCGGCATCAGCCAGGATGGACCTGGCCTTGTCGGGGTCGTGGGTGAAGCCGTGCTCCGCGGTGACGGCGTCGTCGTAGAACTCCTCGTAAGCCGGCAGCAGACCAGAGGGGTGGGCGGCCTCGACGATGTTCGCGTACGCTCCGCTGACGATCTGGTCCACGTCTATTGCATGGGCCAAGGCCTGGCGGAACGCGACGTCATCCATGGGGGCCCGCAGCAGGTTCGGGAACAGCGCCGCGGTGTTCTCCGACAGCATGTACGGCGCTTCGGGGAAGTACGTCTCCACCTGGCCGCTGTCGACGAGCGTGTTGATGCCCGGCAAGAAGTTGTTGCTCAGGTCCAGCTGGCCCTGTAGCAGCAGACCGAGCGCGACCTCGTTGGAGGGATTGACGATGTCGACGATGTACCGGGCCGGCATGTGCATGTCGAGCGCCTCGATACCCCACCAGTCCTCGTTCCGTTCCCAGACCATCCGGTCGGCTGCGTGAGTTGAGTACAGGTACGCACCGGAGCCGATCGGGTCCTCGTTCTGGTTGCCGATGTAGTCGTCCTCGCTCCACTCACCCACGATGTGCTCAGGGACGATGTTGTTGGTGTAGAGGAAGTTGTCCCACTCTTCGTAGCGAGGGTCAGAGAACGTGTAGCGCACCGTCAGGTCGTCGATCGCCTCGGCGTCGTCCAGCCAGTTCCACACGTTTGCCCAAGGGACCTCGGGGTGGTGCCCCAGCTCGATGGTGAAGACCACGTCGTCGGCAGTCAGCGCCTCTCCGTCGGACCAGGTCAGTCCATCGCGCAGGGTGAGCTCGTAGACGTCGTCAGAGACCCATTCGCCGCTCTCCGCCAGCCACGGTTCGAGCTCCAGGGTGTTCGGGTGGAACATGAACAGCGGCTCGTACAGCAGTCCGCGCACGCCGGTGGCTTCACCGGACTGGGGGATAGGGTTCCAGCTTGAGGGCGGTCCCCACTGCTGACCGCTGGTGAACACAGTCTCCGCACGGGGGTACTCCTGGACCAGCGCTTCGGCATCCGCGAGCTCTTCGTCCTCCTCGCCGCCAACGTCGTCGACCTCGTCCACGTCGGCGCCATCGGGGGCATCGCCATCACTGGAGTTGCCATCGCTGCCGCACGCTGCCAGCACCAACGCCGAGGCGGCCATCAGGGCTAGGGCCCCATATCTACGTCTCTTCATCGTTCTGCTTCCTCACATCGTCGTAAGGCGCGGCCCGCAGCCTTCGCCGACGGGCTCATCCCCGTCGCGTCCAACTTAAGCGCTTAAGTGGCGCGACGTCAACCACTTCTGCCCACGACTGCAGAACAGTTCTCTGCAGGTCGCGCGCCGTACAGCCAGCCCCGGACAGGGAGCCTGTCCAGGCCGGAACGGCGTGCGTAGTGGGAGACGCGAGGCCCCAGGGCCTGCCCGCGCATCAAGCATCCTCCGTTGCGGGCGTGCTCGCCGGCTAGCACCACGCCCAGCCAGTCACTCACAACCAGGGCGTTCGCGACTGAGGCTGGGTCAGCGCACCGGGACGGCCTGACCGGTGGCGGCCGAGCGCTGCGCGGCGGTGACGATCGACAGTGTGCGCGCTCCGGTCTCTCCATCGGGCTGCGGCTGGCGGCCGGTGCGCACCGCATCCAGGAACTCGCCGATCATCGCGGCGTCCAGGTCCGGCCCGAACGGCTCCCAGAGTGCGCCCTCGGCGTCGAACCCGGCCACGTGGGCAGCGAACGGG
>Ga0079225_10001758_pt1 | contig 12293 bp, 11 predicted proteins | sample Poulit2012_FD_76344 | JGI IMG/M metagenome (GOLD analysis project Ga0079225, IMG submission 76344) | Agricultural soil microbial communities from Georgia to study Nitrogen management - Poultry litter 2012 | ecosystem: Environmental > Terrestrial > Soil > Agricultural land | place: USA: Georgia...
CAAGACCGCGCGCCTGCGCGCCGCCCAGCGGGTGCAGCGCTTCCTGGACGCCGCCCAGGAGATCATCGTCGAAAAGGGCAGCACCGACTTCACCGTCCAGGAGGTCGTGGAGCGCTCACGCCAGTCCCTGCGCAGTTTCTACCTGCAGTTCAACGGCAAGCACGAGCTGCTGCTGGCCCTGTTCGAAAACGCCCTGAGCCAGGCCGCCGATCAGATTCGCGCGGCGACCGAGGACCGGTCGGACCCGGTGGAGCGCCTCAAGGTGGCGGTGCATTTGTTGTTCGAACTGTCCCGGCCGGACCCCTCGGCCACCCGGCCGCTGTTCACCGATTTCGCTCCCCAACTGCTCGTCACCCACCGCGCCGAGGTGGAGGTCGCCCACGAACCGCTGTTGGCGCTGTTCACCGAACTGACCGAGAACGCCGCGCCCGCCGGGCTGCGCAAGGGCGTCAAACCCAAGCGCATCGCCGCACTGACCATGCAGAGCGTCATGTTCATCGCGCAGTCCAGCTCGGTCTCCGACGCCGCGGAGGGCCATCCGATCACCCCCGACGAGGTCTGGGAGTTCTGCGCTCACGGTTTCACGCGCTGAACCGCCGTGCCGGCGAGGCCCGGCTGTCCCCGGCGACGCCCGGGTGATAATCTCATTCTCGTGTTTGAGGGCGCCGTTTCCATGGCCCGGGGCGCCGACAGGGCGCTCGGGCCCGCCCACCGCAAACCAGGCCGCCGAGCCGGCCGGTGAGGAGACTTCGAGATGAATGACGTCGCGATCATCGGTGTGGGTCTGCACCCGTTCGGCCGGTTCGACAAATCGGCGATGCAGATGGGCGCCGAGGCGATCCAGCAGGCGCTGGCCGACGCGGGCACCGAGTGGAAGGACATCCAGTTCGGTGTCGGCGGCAGCTACGAGATCTCCAACCCGGACGCGGTGACCCGGCTGGTCGGACTGACCGGGATCCCGTTCACCAACGTGTTCAACGCCTGTGCGACAGCGGCGACGGCCACGCAGGTGTGCGCGGACAGCATCGCGTCGGGCAAGTACGACATCGGTATCGCCATCGGCATGGACAAACATCCCCGCGGAGCGTTCACCGATGATCCCGCCAAGCTGGCCCTACCGGCGTGGTATGCGGAGAACGGCCAGTTCGTCACCACGAAGTTCTTCGGCATGAAGGCCAACCGCTACCTCCATCAGCACGGGGTCTCGCCGGCGACCCTGGCCAAGGTCGCCGCCAAGAACTTTCGCAACGGCGCCCTGAACCCCAACGCCTTCCGGCGCAAGCCGATGTCGGAAGACGACATTCTCAACGCGCCCACTTTGAACCATCCCCTCACCCAATACATGTTCTGCGCACCCGATGAGGGGGCCGCGGCAGTCGTGATGTGCCGCGCCGATATCGCCCATCGATTCACCGACAAGCCGGTGTACCTGCGGGCCACCGAGATCCGCACCCGACGCTACGGCGCGTACGAGGTGCACGCGACGTCGGCCCCACTCGACGAGGACGTCTCGCCGACGGTCTACGCCGCCCGCGCGGCGTTCGAGCGCGCCGGTCTCGGCCCCCAGGACGTCGACGTCGTCCAACTGCAGGACACCGACGCCGGCGCGGAGGTCATCCACATGGCCGAATGCGGCTTCTGCGCCGACGGCGACCAGGAGAAGCTGCTCGCCGACGGCGCCACCGAGATCACCGGGGCGCTACCGGTCAACACCGACGGCGGGCTGATCGCCAACGGCGAACCGATCGGCGCCTCCGGACTGCGCCAGCTGCACGAGTTGGTGCTGCAGTTGCGCGGGCAGGCCGGCGAACGCCAGGTGCCCGGGAACCCCACGGTGGGTTTCGCGCAGGTCTACGGCGCCCCGGGGACCGCATCGGCGACGCTGGTGACGACCTGACAGCTCGGTCAGTCGATCAGCTCGGGAGGCGGCACGTACGTCGGCTCGTCTCCGGCGATCCTGATCGGGCTGCCGACCAGGCGGAAATCGCCTGCGGTGACGACCATTTCCGGATTCTCCTTGAGCGCCTCCGGAAGCGTACGGACTGCCGACACCGGGATTCCCAGCGGCCGCAACCGTCGCTCCCAGCCCTCGGCGGTGTCGGCGGCCAGCGCCGCCCTGACCGCCGCGAGCACCTCCTCGCGGCGGGCCGCACGCTCGTCCATCCTCGTGAACCCGTCGATACCGGCCTCCGCGGCGAACGCCTTCCAGACCCGTCGTGGGTGATGAACAGCGCCAGGTAACCGTCCGCCGTGGCGAATAGCTGCGCGGGAACGTAATAGGAGTGCGCGCCGTGGGGGTACCGGCGCGGCTCGAGCCCGTCGTTGAGGTAGGACGACGCCCGGTAGTTCAGTTGGGACAGCATCACATCGCGCAGCGAGACCTCGACCTGGCCGCCGCGGCCACGGACAATCTGGGCCAACAGGCCCAACGCGGCCGTCAGCCCGGTGGAGTTGTCCGCGGAGGAATAGCCCGGCAGGACCGGCGGGCCGGCGGGATCACCGGTCATCGCGGCCACCCCGGTGGCCGCCTGGATCACATAGTCGAACGCCGGTTGGTCGCCGCCGTCGAGGCCGAATCCCGTCAGCGCGACACAGACGATCCGGTCGTTGTGCCGCTTCAGTGCGTCGTAGGTGAGCCCGAGGCGGCGGATCACCGAGGGCTTCATGTTCACCAGCAGCGCATCAGATTCTGCGACCAGCTCCCCCAACCGGGCCTGCCCGGACTCCGATGCCAGGTCCAGCCGGACACTACGCTTGTTGCGGTTGAGACTGGCGAAATAGCTGGGCCCGACCTGACGGGAGATCTCACCGCCGGGGGGTTCGATCTTGATCACCTCGGCGCCGAGATCGGCCAGCATCATGGTCGCATAGGGGCCGGCCAGCATCACCCCCACTTCGAGGATCCGGATCCCCGACAGCGGCCCACTCATCGAATCTCCTTGGCGAGTTCGGCGATCACCTCGCGGGTCCGGTACTTGGAGGCGACCAGCTCGTCGCGGGTCTCGCCGATCGGCAGCAGCCGCACCGACAGGTCGGTCACGCCGGCGTCGGCGAAGCGCCGGAACCGGGCCAGGATGGCGGACTCGTCACCGGCGGCACACAGGTCACCGACATCACTGGCCTCACCGCGCTCCAACAGCCGCTGGTAGTTCGGTGAGACCTCGGCTTCGCCGAGGATCTGGTTGGCGCGTTCCCGCGCCGCGTCGACCTCGTCGGCCCCGCACAAACAGACCGGGATCCCGGCGACGATGCGGGGCGCGGGGCGCCCGGCGTTCTCGGCCGCCTTGGTGATCCGCGGGGCGATGTGGTCGCCGATGGCGCGTTCGTCGGCCATCCACAGCGAGGTCCCGTCGGTGAGCTGCCCGGCCAGATCCAGCATCACCGGTCCGAGCGCGGCAACCAGCACCGGCAGCGGCGAATCGGCGCCGAGCACGGTCGGGTTGTGCACCGTGAAGTTCGTGTTCTCGACGTCGACGGGCCCCGGGCCGCCGACGGCCGCGTTGAGCACCTGAAGATAGTCGCGGGTGTAGGCGGCGGGTCGCTCGTAGGGCAGACCGAGCATGTCGGCGACGATCCAGTGGTGCGACGGCCCGACACCGAGTGCCAACCGTCCCCCGATGGCGGCGTGCACCGACAGGGCCTGGCGGGCCAGCGCGATCGGGTGCTGTGCCTGCAAGGGGACCACGGCGGTGCCGATCTCGATGCGGCTGGATTTGACACCCATCAGTGCCACCGCGGTCAGCGCATCGAAGTCGTTGGGCACCTGGGGAACCCACGCGGTGTCCAGTCCGGCGTTCTCGGCCCACTCGATGTCGGCAACCAGCTTGGTGACCTTGCGCGCCATGTCGCCGCGCTCGGCGCCGATCATCACTCCCAGTCGCATCGCTGTCAGACCTCCACCTGTTCGACCAGCCGTCGCACCCCCGCCACCAACTCCTCCAGCGATGTCCCGGTGGGAAAGACCGCCGCGGCGCCCAGCGACCGCAGCTTGGCCACGTCGCTCTGCGGAATGGTGCCGCCGACGACCACCGCGATGTCGGCGGCGTCGGCGGCGCGCAACGCCTCGACGACCCGGCCGGTCAGCGCGACGTGGGCCCCGGACAGGATGCTCAACCCCACCACCGCGACGTCCTCCTGCACGGCGGTGGCGACGATGTCGTCGATGCGCTGACGGATGCCGGTGTAGATCACCTCGAATCCCGCGTCGCGCAGTGTCCGCGCGACGATCTTGGCGCCCCGGTCGTGGCCGTCGAGGCCTGGCTTGGCGACCAGGACCCGAGCCGGGACGGGGTCGGCGGACGAAGGCGACGAGATCATCAAAACACCACCGGTTGCTGGAATTCGCCCCACACGGCCTTGAGCGCGGCCACCATCTCGCCCACCGTGCAGTAGGCGTTGGCGCAGTCGATGAGGGGATGCATCAAATTGTCGTCGCCCTCCGCGGCGCGCGAGAGCGCGGCCAGCGTGGCGGCGACGTCGTCGGAGTCGCGCTCGGACTTGACCCGGGCCAGGCGTTTGAGCTGGACCTCGCGGCCCTCGGCGTCGAGTTCGTAGGTGGCGATCTCCGGTGGCGGCTCGTCGCTGGTGAACCTGTTGACGCCGACGACCGGGCGCTCGCCCGACTCGATCTCATGGTGGATCTTGAATGCTTCGTCGGCGATGAGCCCCTGCAGATAGCCGTCCTCGATGGCGCGCACCATGCCGCCGTGATTCTCCAGGTCGGCCATGATCTCGATGATGCGCTCCTCGGTGGCGTCGGTGAGCGCCTCGATGAAGTAGGAACCGCCCAAAGGATCGACGACCCGGGTCACCCCGGTCTCGTAGGCCAGGATCTGCTGGGTGCGCAGGGCCAGCGTCGCGGACTCCTCGCTGGGCAGCGCGAAGGGCTCGTCCCACGCCGCGGTGAACATCGACTGCACACCGCCGAGCACGGCGGCCAGCGACTCGTAGGCGACCCGCACCAGGTTGTTCTGGGCTTGCGGCGCATACAGCGACGCTCCCCCGGCGACGCATCCGAACCGGAACATCGACGCCTTGTCGGTGCTCGCACCGTAGCGTTCCCGCACGAGGGTGGCCCACCGGCGCCGGCCCGCCCGGTACTTGGCGACCTCCTCGAAGAAGTCGCCGTGGGTGTAGAAGAAGAACGAGACCTGCGGGGCGAACTGCTCGATGCTCATCCGGCCCCGCTCCACGACGGTGTCGCAGTAGGTGACCCCGTCGGCGAGGGTGAACGCCATCTCCTGGACCGCGTTGGCCCCGGCGTCCCGGAAATGCGCGCCGGCCACCGAGATCGCGTTGAACCGCGGCACCTCGGCGGCGCAGAACTCGATGGTGTCGGCGATCAGCCGCAGCGACGGCTCCGGCGGCCAGATCCAGGTGCCGCGCGAGGCGTACTCCTTGAGGATGTCGTTCTGGATGGTCCCGGTGAGCTTGGCCCGCGGGATGCCGCGGCGTTCGGCGGCCGCCACGTAGAACGCGAGCAGGATCGCCGCGGTGCCGTTGATGGTGAAGCTGGTGCTGATCTTGTCCAGCGGGATGGTGTCGAACAGGATCTCGGCGTCGGCGAGGGTGTCGACGGCCACCCCGACCCGGCCCACCTCCTCCCCGACCTCGGGGTCGTCGGAGTCGTAGCCGCACTGGGTGGGCAGGTCCAGCGCCACCGACAGACCGGTGCCCCCCTGGTCCAGCAGGTAGCGATAGCGCCGGTTGGACTCCTCGGCGGTGCCGAAGCCGGAGTACTGCCGGAAGGTCCACAGCCGCCCGCGGTATCCGGAGGCGAAGTTGCCGCGGGTGAACGGATACCCGCCCGGTTCCGGCGGATCGGCTCGTCGGTCCGCCGGCCCGTACACCGCCTTCAGCGGTATCCCCGATGACGTCTGCACTGAATCGTCCATTTGCCGATACGTTACTTGCAAAAAAAGAGAATGCCAATACCACCGCGGCCCGGCACCGCCGATCACCGCGGCGCGCACACCGCAGCGGGTTGCGCACCCGGGCTCGGCGCGCGGTCAGCCCTCGATCAGCGCCGCCCGGGCCAGGGTCTGCTCGGCCATCTTCACATGCGCGGCATCGACGAGGACACCGTCGACGCCGACCGCACCGCGCCCGCCCTCGGCGGCCTGCCGATAGGCGGCCAGATTGCGTTCGGCCAGCGCGATCTCCTCCTCGGTCGGTGCGTAGACGGCGTTGGCCACCGGCACCTGGTCGGGGTGGATCGCCCACTTGCCGGTGTAGCCGATCAGCGAGGCCCGCTGGGCGTCACGGCGGTATCCGGTCAGGTCGGCGTAGTCCGGATACGGCGCGTCGATGGCATCGATGCCGGCGATGCGCGCCGCCACCATGATCTTGTTGCGCGCGTAGTGCCAGAAGTCACCCGGGTACTCCCCCAGCGGGACGAAATTGGTGTCCACCCGCGCACCCTGCGACAGCGAGAAGTCGCCGACCCCGAAGATCAGCGCGTCCAGACGCGGACTGGCCTTCGCGATGGCCTCCGCGTTCGCCAGCCCCTCGACCTCCTCGATCAGCACCTCCAGGCGGATCGAGGTGTCCAGGTGAAGCTTCTCCTCGAGCTGGGTCACCAGCACGTCGACCCACCACACGTCGCGGGCGGTGCGGGCCTTGGGCACGATGATGGTGTCCAGGTGGGACCCGGCCCGGGTGACGACCTCGATGACGTCGTCGTGGCACCACGGGGTGTCCAGCGCGTTGATGCGCACCGCACGCGCGGTGCGGCCCCAGTCCAGATCGGTCAGCGCGCCGATCGCCTTCTCCCGTGATTCGACCTTGTGCTGCGGCGGCACCGCATCCTCGAGGTCGAGGAAGACCAGGTCGGCGCCGCTGGACAGCGCACGGGCGAACATGTGGTCGTTGGCGGCCGGCACCGCCAGTTCCGAACGGCGCAGCAGTCCGGTCATGGTGAGATCGTCCCTTCGCTCAGAGCACGCCGTCGGCGCGCAGGTCATCGATTTCGGTGGTGGTCAAACCCAGGATCTCGCCGTACACCGCGGCGTTGTGCTCACCGAGCGCCGGACCCAGGTGCTCGACCCGACCCGACGACGCGGAGAACTTCGGGACCGGCGCCTGCACCGTCATCGCACCGAGGTCCGGATCGTCGGCCCGGACGAAGACCTCGCGGTGGCGCAGCTGCTCGTCGGCGACGAGGTCGGCGATGTCATACACCGGCGCGACGGCGACCTCCGCGGCGTCGAAGACCGCCATCGCCTCCGCGAGCGTCTTCGACGCGACCCAGTCGGCGACCACCTCGTCGACCTCCCGGGCTCGGGCCAACCGCCGCTGCGGATCGGCGAAGTCGGCGTCGTCGACCAGGTCCTCGCGGCCGATCGCGGAGAACACCCGCAGCGCCAGCGCGGGCGAACTGCCCGACATCGCCAGCCAGCGCCCGTCGGCGGTCCGGTAGGTGTTGCGCGGCGCGGAGATGTCCCAGCGGTTGCCGGCCCGCCCCGGCACCAGGCCGAGCTGGTCGTAGCCGAGCAGGGTCTGCTCCAGCAGCCGGGCCAGCGGGTCGATGAGGTTGACGTCGATGAGCTGGCCGGGACCGCCGTGCACGTCGCGGTGATACAGCGCCATCATCACCGCGTAGGCGGCGTTGAGCGACGCCACGCCGTCGGCGAGCATGAACGGCGGCAGCGTCGGTGGCCCGTCGGGCTCGCCGGTGAGGTGGGCGAACCCACTCATCGCCTCGCCGAGGGTGCCGAAGCCCGGGCGCTGCGACTTGGGCCCGCTCAGCCCGTAGCCGGTGATGTGCACCATCACGATCGACTCGTTGACCGCGCGCAGACTGGGGTAGTCCAGCCCCCACCGGCGCAGGGTCTGCGGCCGGGTGTTGGCGATCACGACGTCGGCATCGGCGACCAGCCGCCGCGCCAACGCCTGGCCCTCGGCGCGCCGTAGGTTGAGCGTGATCGACCGCTTGTTGCGCGATATCGACTTCCACATCAGGCCGATGCCGTCGCGCTGGTTGCCCCACGCCCGGATCGGGTCACCGTGGTGAGGCTGTTCGACCTTGATGACGTCGGCTCCGAACTCACCGAGATACGTCGCGACCAGCGGCGCCGCCGCCAGCGTCGCCAGGTCCAGTACCCGCACTCCCTCGAGCATCGCGATCGCCCCGCCGCCCATCTAGGAGGCGGCCGCCACGGCGCGCGCGGAGGCGGGCCGGTTCAGCCCGAGGTGGTCGCGCAGCGTGGAGCCCTCGTAGCGGGTGCGGAACAGACCACGACGCTGCAGCTCCGGCACCACCATGCGCACCACGTCCTCGAACGCGCCGGGCAGGTGGGTGGCGGCGAGCACGAACCCGTCGCAGGCGTCGCTGGTGAACCATTCGGCCATCTGGTCGGCGACCTGGGTGCCGGTGCCGACGAAGCGCGGACCCTGCAGCAGGGTCGCCCGGTGCGCCGCCAGGTCGCGCACCCGGACGGTGTCGCCGCCGATGTGCTCCCGCAGGTTCTCCACCAGCCCGCGGATCCCCGACGCCGATGCGATGAGATCGTCGGTGATCGGGTCGTCGAGGCTGTGCCGGGAGAAGTCGTAGTTCATCAGCTCCGACAGCAGGGTCAGCGACGCCATCGGATGCACCATCTCCTCGAGGAACATCGCCTCGCGTTCGGCGGCGTGGGCCTCGGTCTCACCGACCACCGCGTAGGCCATCGGGCAGATCCGCACCGACGCCGGATCACGGCCGGCATCGGCGATGCGATCCTTCTGGTCCCGGTAGTGGCTGCGCGCCACCTCGATCCCCGGGTCGCCGGTGAAAATCAGTTCCGCCCACCGGGAGGCGAACTCGCGCCCGCGCCCCGAGGAGCCCGCCTGGATGACCACCGGGCGGCCCTGCGGGGTGCGCGGCACCGTCAGCGGCCCGCGCGCCGAGAAGTACCGACCGACGTGCCCCAGTTCGTGCACCAGGGCGGGGTCGGCGTAGTGGCCCGAGGCCCGGTCGTGCAGCACCGCCCCGTCCTCCCAGGAATCCCAGAGACCGGCGACCACCTCCAGGAACTCGTCGGCGCGGTCGTAGCGTTCGTCGTGACCGAGGTGCGACTGCACGCCGAAGTTCTGCGCCTCGCTGTCGTTGACCGACGTGACCACGTTCCAGGCCGCACGCCCGGCGGAGAGGTGGTCCAGGGTCGCGAAGGTCCGCGCCACGTGGAACGGCGCGTGGTAGGTGGTCGAGTAGGTCGCGCCCAAACCGATCCGGGAGGTGGCCTGGGCAAGGACCCCCAGCACCACACTGAGGTCGAGCTTGACCGGCCGCGCCCCGTAGCGCACCGCGTCGGCGACCGAGCCGCCGTAGATGCCGGGCATCGCCAGCCGGTCATCGAAGAACATCAGGTCGAAGCAGCCCTCCTCGAGCTGCCGGCCGATCTTGGCGTAGTAGGACGCGTCGAGATAGCCGTGCTCGGTGGCGGGGTGTCGCCACGAACCCGCGTACACCGACGTGCTGCCCGCTTGCATGAACGCCACCAGGGACATCGTGCGTTGTTGTGTCATGCCCACACGCTAACATGTGATATATCAGATTTCAAATCTAATGTTGTTGGCCTGCTATCGTGCTGGTATGTCAAGCCCGGTCGACGTCGGCGGCACCGTGCGCGAGCGGGCGGCGCGCGAGTTGCGCAACCGGATCCTGACCGGGGCGCTGCCCGCCGGTGCCCGCCTCGACCTCGACGCGATCACCGCCGAGTTCGCCACCAGCCGCACCCCGGTGCGCGAAGCACTCCTGGAGCTGTCGTTCGAAGGGCTCGTGCGCATCGCCCCGCGCAGCGGGATCACGGTGGTCGGCATCAACGCCGACGACATCGTCGACAGCTTCACCATCCTCGGTGTCTTGACCGGACAGGCCGCCGCATGGGCCGCCCAGCGGATCACGCCCGACGAACTCAGCGCCCTGTGGAAAGCCGCCGCCGATGTCGCCGCCCGATCCGGCGACGCGAGCATCGGCGAGGCCAACTGGCGTTTTCATCAGGAGGTGCACCGGGCGGCCCAGTCCGAACGCCTGCTCGCCCAGATCCGGCTGGCCGCCCGGGTGGTCCCCACCAACTTCTTGACGCTGTTCCCCGAACATGAGCGCCACTCCCTCGGCGAGCACGACGAGCTCCTCGAGGCGATCGGCGACCACGAGCCCGAGCGTGCCCGTTCCATCGCCGAACGGCACGTCCTGCAAGCCGGCCGATCACTGGCGACCTGGCTGCAGAGTCAGCCGGAGAGGTTGAAGTTGCCGCTCGAGCCGTAGACCGAGAGCGAGACCAGCAGCGTCACCGACACCACGGCGATCAGGGAGACCCGAACGGCGTTGCCCACCGCCAGGCCGACACCGGCCGGACCGCCGGCGGCGAAGAAGCCGAAGTAGGTGTGGATTAGCAGCACGGTCAGCGCCATCAGGATGGCCTGCAGAAACGACCACATGAGGTCGATCGGGTTGAGGAAGGTGCGGAAGTAGTGGTCGTAGAGACCGGCCGACTGTCCGAACAGCACCACCACGGTGAACCGACTGGCCAAAAACGACAGGATCACCGCGATCGAGTACAGCGGGGCGATCGCGCACATCCCGGCGACGATGCGCGTGCTGACCAGGTAGGCGACCGGGTGGATCGCCATCGACTCCAGTGCGTCGATCTCCTCGTTGATCCGCATCGCACCCAGCTGCGCGGTCACCCCGGCCCCGAAGGTCGCCGCCAACCCGATTCCGGCAACCACCGGCGCGGAGATCCGCACATTGATGAACGACGCCAGGAACCCGGTCAGCGCCTCGATGCCGATGTTGCCCAGCGAGCTGTACCCCTGCACGGCGAGGGTGCCCCCGGCGGCCAACGTCAGGAAGCCGACGATCACCACGGTGCCGCCGATCATCGCCAACGTGCCCGCCCCCATGCTGATCTCGGCGACCAGGCGGATGATCTCCCGGCGGTAGTGGGTGACCGCGAACGGGGTGGTGGCAATGGCCTTGCCGTAGAACACGGTGTGATCACCGATGCGGCCCAGCGCGACGACCGGTCGCTTGAGTTCTCGGGTCAGCCGCGGATAGGCGGCTTGCAACGTCACGACATCCTCCGCTCTACCCGGTGGTCATTCGGATACCGATCGCGGTCACCAGGACGTTGACGACGAACAGGGCCATGAACGCGTAGACGACGGTCTCGTTGACCGCGTTGCCGACGGCCTTGGCACCGCCGCCGGAGATCGTCAGGCCCCGGTAGCAGGCGACCATGCCGGCGATCAGCCCGAAAAGGGCCGCCTTGACACACGAGATGACCAGCTCGGGGACCCCGGTCAACAGGGTGATCCCGGCGGCGAACGCACCCGGGTTGACGTCTTGGACGAACACCGAGAAGACGTAGCCGCCCAGGATCCCGATGATGACGACCAGGCTGTTCAACAGCAGGGCCACCAGCCCCGCGGCCAGGATGCGCGGCGCGACCAGCCGCTGCACCGGGTTGATGCCCAGCACCTCCATGGCCTCGATCTCCTCGCGGATCGTGCGGGAGCCCAGGTCCGCACACATCGCGGTCGCACCGGCACCGGCGACGATCAACACGGTGACCATCGGGCCGACCTGCGTCACCGCACCGAACGCGGCGCCGGCACCCGAGAGGTCGGCGGCACCGAGTTCGCGCAGCAAGATGTTCAGGATGAAGCTGACCAACACCGTGAACGGGATCGCCACCAGGACGGTCGGCGCCAGCGAGACGCGGGCGACGAACCACGACTGCTCGAGGAACTCCCTGCCCTGGAACGGCCGCCGGAACACGAATTTCAGCGCGTCCAGCGACATCGCGAACAGCCCGCCGACGGCCTGCATCGCCCCCGACAGGTCACGGCCGAACAGCACTCCCGGCAACCGGCTACTCACCCGGTCTCGCTACCGCCACTGGTCCTCCGAAGGGCTCGCCGCCGACATGATCTTCCGCATTTTGGCACATCCGCCCCCCCGTTGAGAACCCAACCGTCATATTCCGTAAGTTGGATACGTCGATATCGACATATCCCGTTCTCAATCCCGATTCTCGTCGTGGCGCCGGTCCCCCGCTCGCCCGCCTCAGAGTCGGCCGTCGCCCCGCAGGTCCGGGTGCACCCACTGCGGCGAACGGCGTTCTTTGAACGCGCGGAATCCCTCGACGGCCTCGGGGGCGCGCAGGCTGGTGGCCATGCCGATCCGGTCGTAGAGGCCGAGGTAGGCGTCCAGGCTCGATTTGACCGCCGCCCGCGCCGCCGGTGCCGTGCGGCAGCACTGCGCCAGGATCTCGCGGGCGACCACCGGCAGATCGTCGTGGGCCACCACC
>Ga0079225_10001760_pt1 | contig 12289 bp, 12 predicted proteins | sample Poulit2012_FD_76344 | JGI IMG/M metagenome (GOLD analysis project Ga0079225, IMG submission 76344) | Agricultural soil microbial communities from Georgia to study Nitrogen management - Poultry litter 2012 | ecosystem: Environmental > Terrestrial > Soil > Agricultural land | place: USA: Georgia...
CTAACCGGAGCTGTAACTTACATATTTAAAATTAGTTTTGCTACCTATTTATCGAACGTTTTTGTTTTAATCTTCATTTTCATTTGTTTGACTGGCATTTATATTGTATTTTTACTTTTATTACGTTTTATTACTCGAGAGGAGTTAAGACAAATTCCGTTCATTAAACAATTTTTCTAAGTTTACGTCTATTTTTAAAAGGAAATGAATAACAATAAAATAATACAATAAGTTGAATAAATAATAAAGGGGGATTACCGTGCAAACTTCATTTTTTCGAGCTATCTTGTACGGGTGGGTCACCGTCTTAGTTTTATTAATCGTTACGACCGTTTTGTTAGCTTTGGTTGTACGCTTTACTAATATTAGTGAGACGACCTTAGCAACTATTAGTTTAATCATTGCTTTACTTTCTTTATTTATTGGCGGACTATTTGCAGGATTAAAAGGAGAAGCTAATGGTATTTTACTCGGTGTCCTTACTGGTGGTGGTTTTACTTTCTTTACTTTTTTAGTTCAATATCTCGGTTATGATGCATTTTTTACTTTAAAACAGTTAGCATTCCATCTTGCATACATATTAAGTGCAGTTATTGGAAGTATTATTGGAGTAAATCTTGTACAACAAAAACAGACGACCTAAGTTTCAATGGTAGTTATGGGATTTGAGTATCTTTAGGTTATCGATTCGGGGATTAAAAATTAAGGGTGGAGAGTTTTTTCGATTAGGTAATTTACAATAGTTATGGAAGGTTTGAGGCAAAATTGTCTTAGACCTTCCTTTATTTTTTTAAAAGTAGATTGCAATTTTTTAATGTTAGTTTGACGTGGAAGCTGCGCCGTAATTTTTTGCAGACTTTGATTATTTTTCTTTAAACTGGGCCATATTTAGATTTCATACGGAAAAATCAAACACTATTTATATTAGGATTTGGCTTTAAATTTATTTTGATAAGAAGAGCTTGATACTTAAAATTCATCATTAAAACGATTCAGTGGGAAAGATAAAGGGAAATTTCTCACTCACTTAAACGCTAGGACGATCCCACGGGAAAGATAAACGACATTTTACTTTCAACCTTACCGAGAGAGCGCTCCAGCGGAAAAGATTAACGACATTTCACCTTCAACCTTACCGAGAGAGCGCTCCAGCGGAAAAGATTAACGACATTTCACCTTTAACCTTACCGAGAGAGCGCTCCAGCGGAAAAGATTAACGAAAATTTCCCTTCTACTTTACCGATAGAGAGATTTCACGGTAAAAATAAAGTAAATCGATCACCATCTCTATCGTAAAAGTCATATAATAAAATTATAACGAAAAGTCCTTATAAATACAGTTTGCGGAACAAAATAAAAGCGAATATCCTAAATTTCAAGTTTAAGTTAGCCACTTAACATTTCTTAAAATTATTACATGCAAAGTTAACGCAAATATGTAGTCTTAGGAAATAAAAAATGGACTGAATCAAAGTACGCTCTTCAACCCCCAAAGTTAATAACAATCTAACTCTAGGGGTACATACTTTCCTTGACCCTGTCCATTTTCTCTGTAAATTATTTTTACGTTCAATTACGAATCTGATTTAACTTCACGGACTGCTGCTCGATCGAAGGTTAACTTGGCATTGTTACATTGAATGACAATCTTATCTTCGTCGATTGCGTCGATTGTACCGTGTAAGCCACCGATCGTTATGATTTCATCACCTTTTTGTAAGGCAGCCTGCATTTCTTGCACTTGTCGTTGACGTTTCTGCTGTGGACGAATAAGCAAGAAATAAAAAATAACAATCATTAAAATGATCGGTGATAGCTGTACGAGTAATTCCATGTCCTAAATCCCCTTCCTAAAAGTTTTTAGCATCCGCTTTGTTAAAGCCGTATTGTTCAAAAAATTCATCTCTAAAATCTAATAATCGGTCTTCCCGAATGGCTTGACGGACTTGCTCCATTAATTTTAACAGAAAATATAAGTTATGATAAGTAGTAAGTCGAAATCCTAAAATTTCATTCGTATGAATTAAGTGACGAATATAAGCGCGTGTGTAATTCCGACATGTGTAGCAATCACAGTTTTCATCTAATGGTGAAAAATCTCGGGCATATTTCGCATTGCGAACAACAAGACGCCCGGTCGATGTCATACACGTTCCATTTCGCGCGATTCTTGTTGCCAGTACAGAGTCGAACATATCGACACCACGAATTGCCCCTTCAATTAATGCATCAGCTGAACCGACTCCCATTAAATAACGAGGTTTATCCGCAGGCATAAGGGGCGTCGTCTCCTCAAGAACTTCATACATTATATCTTTCGGCTCCCCTACAGATAAACCGCCGATGGCATAACCAGGAAAACCTAATGATATTAAATCTTTTGCACTTTGTTTGCGAAGATCTGCATATTCCCCCCCTTGAATTATTCCGAAAAGCGCCTGGTCCTCTGGACGTTTATGGGCTTCTAAACAACGCTCCGCCCATCGGGACGTGCGTGCAACAGATTTCTCCATATACTCATAACTCGCGGGATACGGAGGACATTCGTCTAAAACCATCATAATATCAGGACCTAGGTCGTTTTGTACTTGCATGGCGATTTCCGGTGAGAAAAATAACTTCTCTCCACTTAAATGATTACGGAAGTGGACACCTTCTTCCGTAATTTCACGCATATCACTTAAACTAAATACTTGGAATCCACCAGAGTCTGTTAAAATCGGTCGGTCCCAATTCATAAACGAATGAAGCCCACCCGCTTCTTTAACGATTTCTTCTCCTGGTCGTAACCATAAATGATATGTATTCGATAAAATAATTTGTGCATTTATTTCTTTCAACTCTTCCGGCGACATTGTTTTAACTGTCGCTAACGTACCAACAGGCATAAAAATTGGTGTCTCAATCGTCCCATGAGGTGTATGAACTTTTCCTAGACGAGCTCCTGATTGCTTACAGGTCTTAATTAATTCATATGTTATAGGCATTGATTTCAATCCTTTTTAATCATTTAATGTACGATTCTTCGGTAAGATAAACATCGCATCACCGAAACTAAAGAAACGATATTTCTTCTCAATCGCTTCTTTATAAACAGAAAAAATATGTTCCCTACTTGCAAAAGCACTAATTAATAACAATAATGACGATTTAGGCAAATGAAAGTTCGTCACTAAACCATCTACAGCACAAAAAGTATACGGTGGATAAATATAAATATCTGTCCATCCAGATTCGGAAACGAACTTTCCATTGTTTTTCTTAGCTACCGTCTCTAATACACGGGTAGCTGTCGTGCCTACTGCAATAATATTTCCACCCGCTTCTTTAACTTTATTTAAAATTCGAGCACTATTTTCTTCTAAAGCATAATATTCCGCATGCATCTTATGCGCTTCTACTCGATCAGCTGTAATCGGGCGAAATGTACCTAAGCCAACATGGAGTGTTACATAAGCAATCCGTACACCCATCGCTTCAATCTCTTCTAAAAGTTCATCCGTAAAGTGAAGCCCTGCTGTCGGTGCTGCTGCTGAACCTGCTTCTTTAGCATAGACTGTTTGATAACGATCTTTTTCATCTAACGTTTCTTTAATATAGGGAGGTAAAGGCATTTCCCCCAACTTATCTAATACTTCAAGGAAAATCCCCTCGTACTCCAACTGTAGTAGACGCGCCCCCTCGTCCTTCTCAGCAGTACAAGTCGCAATTAAATGACCTTCGCCGAACTCGATTCGGTCGCCGACTTTAATTTTGCGGGCGGGTCGTACGAGGGCCTCCCATTCATCCTTCGTTGAAGTCTCATGCAAGAGTAAAATTTCAATCTTAGCACCCGTCTCCATCTTCGTACCGAATAAACGAACCGGAATCACTTTCGAATCGTTTAATACGAGACAATCTCCCGGTTTTAAATAATTTTTTATTTGATAAAAAGTATCATGTACTCGGCGCCCCGTCTCTCGTTCCATAACGAGCAAACGGGAAGCTGCCCGATTTTCTAAAGGTGTTTGTGCGATTAGTTCTTCTGGTAAATCGTAATCAAATTGTTCTATTTCCATGATCGTAACTCCTCAACTTAACGAAACTGATTAATGATATAAAAAATTAACGATAACACGATACTTAAGACAATCGATGTCACAATCGGAAAATAAAAAGTCGTATTTCCCCGTTTAATTACAATATCGCCCGGTAATTTACCAATAAAACTCCAAAACAAACCGAAAAGAATAAAAACGATTCCGATGACGATAAAAAGCTTCCCAAAATTCATGACACATCACCTTTTTTGTTTTCCAAAATGTTCATACGCTTTACTCGTCGCCACTCGCCCTCTAGGAGTCCGTTGAATAAAACCTTTTTGTAATAAAAACGGCTCATACACATCTTCAATCGTCTGCGCCTCTTCCCCGACCGTTGCAGCTAAGGTCTCTAAACCCGTTGGCCCCCCATCGAAATCTTCGATTATCGTAAGGAGCAACTTATGATCGATATGGTCTAATCCTTCGTTATCGACTTGTAACATCGATAGAGCTTCTTTAGCTGTTTCAAGCTCAATTGCAGCCTCACCCCGTACCTGGGAAATATCGCGAATCCGACGGAGTAGGCGATTGGCAATTCGAGGCGTACCTCGAGAACGTTTAGCTACCTCTATAGCCGCCTCTTTCCTAATCGGCATTTGTAAAATCGTCGCCGTGCGCTCTACAATCTCAACTAAATCTTCCACCTCATAAAACTCTAAACGGCTCAATACACCGAAGCGATCCCGTAACGGTGCACTTAAAAGACCAGCCCGTGTCGTCGCTCCAACAAGCGTAAAAGGAGGTAGATCGATTTGTACCGACCGAGCGCTAGGACCAGAACCAATCACAATATCTAGGAAATAATCTTCCATTGCAGGATATAAAATCTCTTCCACCGAGCGAGGCAACCGATGAATTTCGTCGATAAAAAGGACATCTCCTGGTTCTAGAGAAGATAAAATTGCAGCTAAATCCCCTGACCGTTCAATCGCTGGGCCTGAAGTTGTCCGAAAGTGAACATCCATTTCGTTAGCAATAATTCCCGCCAGCGTCGTCTTTCCTAAGCCCGGTGGACCATATAGTAAGACGTGATCAAGCGGTTCATTACGCATTTTTGCTGCCTGAATAAATATATGTAAATTTTCTTTTACTTTCGTTTGGCCAATATATTCCGATAACATCGTCGGTCGTAAACTTAGTTCAACTTGTGCATCTTCTGATTGTTCCGTTCCCGACACAATGCGGTCTTCCATGTTCGCACCTCACTATCATTGTTTTCCAAGTTACGTCGCTAATAAAACTAGCGCCCGTTTAATCGCTTCGTCTGTCTCTTTTATGTCCTCTTTTTGCAATTGACGTAATACATCTGATAATTCACGTTCTTTATAACCTAAAGCGAGTAAGGCCTCTTTTACCTCTTGCATTGTGGAATCAACCTGTGTCACTGTAGTTGCTTCAGGTGCAAGCGATAGATGGTCCGCTAATTTTCCTTTTAAATCTAAAATAATTTGACGGGCTGTCTTCTTTCCTACTCCAGGAAATTGAGTTAGATATTTTTCATCTTCCCGCTCTACTGCCGCAATGAACTCATTTACTTGTGCATTTCCTAAAATTCCGATCGCACTTTTAGGACCTATTCCAGATACTGAAATTAATTTCGTAAATAAAAACTTTTCATCTTCATCTTTAAAACCATACAATTGTTGCATATCTTCCCGTACATGGTGATAAGTGTGTATAAATAACGTTTTATGTAAAGAAGATTGATAGACGAAAGGATTCGGGCAAAGTACTTCATAGCCTACCCCTTGAACGTCTAACAAAATCGACTCTTCCTCAATTGAAACGAGAGTCCCCCGTAAAAATGCTATCATCGATCCCATTCCTTCAGCGATATTTTCTAGCTTGTAATCTCCATATTATGGTGAACATCTTGGACATCCTCACTATCTTCTAACATTTCAATTAGATTCAACATCTTTTCTTCCTGTTCTTCACTTACTTGGGTAAAGTTTTGTGGAATTAAGGTTATTTCCGCTTCCTCAAATTTATAACCCGCTTCTTGTAAAGTGTCCCGCACATCATTAAATTGAGCTGGTTCCGTATAAATTTCAAACACACCTTCTTCGTAATCGATGTCTTCGGCTCCAGCATCGATAGCAAGTAAAGTTAATTCATCCTCATCGATGGATTCATCTTCATTTAAGATGACGATATACCCTTTTCGATCGAACATAAACGAGACACAACCCGTCTCCCCTAAGTTTCCATCATTTTTTGTAAAAGCATGGCGAACTTCTGAAGCGGTACGATTTCGATTATCTGTTAATACGTTGACGATTACCGCAATACCTCCTGGGCCATAGCCTTCATACGTTATTTCTTCAAAGTTAGCTCCTTCAATATTACCTGTCGCTTTATTAATTGCACGTTCGATATTGTCATTCGGCATATTATCGGCTTTTGCATTTTCAATTGCTGTCCGAAGCGCCGGGTTCATATCCGGATCGCCTCCACCCTCTTTTGCCGCTGTATAAATCAAACGAGAATGACGCATAAAAATTTTTCCCCGCTTTTTATCCTGAGCTCCTTTACGCCGGTGGATGTTATGCCATTTTGAGTGTCCAGCCATAGACAATCCCCTTCCATTCCAAAATTCTTTACAAGTATAACAAACCACTCCGCAAAATAAAAGTAATCAAAGACCATTGATGACGTGCTTCTTAGCGGACGGTTGACGATTCTATCAGATTATAATGAAAGATAAATACTACCTTGCTTCAACCGTTACAATACCCCTAGTCCTCATAAAACTAGGGGTAATTTTATAAAATAAACTTTTTACTAACATCTAGTATACTATAAACTTAACTTTTATTTCTACTCGCTTTCCTTGCCGGAGCAGTTCGGAATAACTCTTTTTCCTTTTCCGTCTCAGGTTTGACCTTTGGCACGGGAATCGGGCGCCCTTTATGGTCGACAGCTACCATCGTAAGGAAAGCTTCTGTCGTTTGTTTCACCTCTCCTTTTAACACATCTTCAGCTTGGACATTGACGTACACTTCCATCGACGTCGTCCCTGTATACGTGACAAAGGCTTCTAACGTAAGGGCATCACCTACTTTTGCTGATGAATGAAAGTTAACCGAATCGATTGACGCCGTGACGACGATTGCGTTTGCATGTTTCATCGCAGATAAGGCTGCGACCTCATCGATATAGGCTAAAATTTTCCCACCAAAAATTGTATCGATATGATTCGTATCCGGTGGTAGTACGAGACGGGTTTGGACAATTTTTGATTGTTGCATCGTTTTAACTTCCATATAGATCCCTTCCTTTATGTTTATGAAAATCTTTTATTTAGAAAAAAGTTGGGCATATATTAGTTTGCCCAACCAAACCCGTTTATAAATCGTCGAAACGGTTCAAATCGCTCGTCTTCGTATATTGACGAGGTTTCTGTTCAAAAAAGTCCGTCTTCGTTTGATCGAAATTATCGACGTAGGCATGAATCCATTTCATCGGGTTATCGATATACCCTTCATATAATTCTTCTAAACCGATCATTCGAAGCATTTTATTCGCTCGGTACTTTATATATCCAGCCATTTCATCTAAATCGAGACCAGGCAAATCTTTTAGCACATAGCGTGACCATTCGATTTCTAGCTCTACCGCTTCTTTAAAGCTATCGTATACAAAAGTAATGAATTGTTCGTTATTGTGCTCGGGATTCTCCGCTAAAGTCGCTCGAAACATCTCCGAAATAAATCGACCATGCTCCAACTCATCACGGTTAATGTAACTAATCATCGTTGAAGTACCGACCATTTTCTGAAAACGAGCTAAATGATAAAAGAAGGCAAACCCCGAATAGAAAAACATTCCCTCTAGTAAAATCGTATACACCATCGCCTGTAAAATATGTTCAATCGTCGGATCTTCAACAAATTGATTATAATAATACATAATAGATTCATTTCGTTTTAATAAAATCGGATCCTTGCGCCCGAGTTCGAAGGCTTCGTTTTGTTCCGGTAGTGAAACGATTGAAGATAGCACATAAGAATACGACTCATTATGGACCGCTTCTTGCTGGGCGATTACCGCCATGATCGACTGCACCGAGGGATCGGTCGCATATAAAGAAAAGAGTAACGCCGTTCTCGTCTGCGGTGCATCTAAAGTCGAAAGTAATCCGATAATTTTTAAATAGGCATCCCGCTCTCGCTCCGTCAGTTCAGGAAACTGCTTTATATCACTCGCCATACTAATTTCGTCCGCCTGCCAATAGTTCCCTACTAATCGTTTGTAAAGTTTGTACCAATGAGGGTAGGCAATATCGTTCCAATTTAAAATTCCACTCGACTTTCCACCGAATATACCCGTTGATTTATTCGGATAACGCGGTTCTAATGTTTTTGCTTTTTTTAATTTGATAGACATCTTCAACCACCTCTTTAACCCAATGATATATTCGTTCTTCTTGATAACCCCTTGGAGACTGCTCCACCTTTAGTAGATTCCATTTGCTACCGTATGTAGCTTTTAGTTGTTTTAAGGCTCGGCAATAAAGGGAGTCCCCGCCGAACTGAGTATCTCCAGAACCGAAGAAAGCAATTTCAGTCCCGGTAAGATCAACGACGGATAAAAAATCTTCTAACTCCTCTGGAACCGAGCCGTAATCCCAAGTAAACGTACCTAAAAAAAGTACATCATAGCGGGATAAATCAATCGGTCGGATATGAGCTGTCACATCGTAAAGATCAACTTCGATTCCATAGCTTTCTACATATTGCCTAATAAAGTGGGCCATCTCTTCCGTATTGCCACTATAAGATACATACACAATTACCGAGCGATTTAAGCGTGACACCATTCACACTCCTCGATTTCTTTACTTGTCGAACGAACGTAATAAGTCGTTTTAAGTCCGGACTTCCATGCTTGTAAATGTAAATCTAATAAAACTCGTGCATGAATTGTATGCGGTACATAAAGGTTAAACGAAATACTTTGATCAATATGACGTTGACGAACCGCATTTTGCCTTACGCTCCAACGTTGATCGACAATGTATGCAGAGCGACGATAGATTGCATACGTCTCTGGAGTTAAATCCGGAGCTGTTACGGGAATTTTATAATCTCGTTTTTCCTCATAGTAGAAAGGCTGAAAAACAGGATCGATACTTGCTGTCGAACCAGCTATCATCGCTGTCGACGAATTCGGAGCTATCGCCATTAAATATCCATTTCGAATTCCATATTGTTTTACGTCACTTTTTAAAGCACGCCAAGATTCATCCGTATAATTCCGCTCTTCAAAATAGGCTCCAGTCGCCCATTTACTTCCTTCAAACAAGGGATAGCTACCTTTTTCTTTGCTCAACTCCATACTTGATTTAATTGTTAAGTAAGCAATCTTTTCATAAAGAGAATCGGCAAACTTTAGTGCTTCATCACTTTCCCATTCGATTCCTTTTAATGCAAGTAAGTGATGCCAACCAAATGTACCTAAACCGATCGCACGGTATTTCTGATTCGTCAAAGTTGTCTGTGGAAGGGGCAACATATTTACATCAATGACATTGTCGAGCATACGTACTTGAATTGGAATCAGTCTTTCAAGGACGTCGTCAGGAACAGCTCGCCCAAGATTAATTGAACTTAAATTACAGACAACATAATCTCCTGGCTTATATTCTTTTACAACGGTACCATCGAGCTTTACATACTCTTGTAAAAACTCTGTCGGTGATTGATTCTGGGTAATTTCTGTACAAAGATTTGAACAATAAATAATTCCTTCATGATCGTTGTTATTCTTTCGGTTCACCTCATCGCGATAAAACATAAACGGCGTTACCGTCTCTAGTTGGGAAATCATAATCCGCTTCATAATTTCGATAGCTGGAACTTTTCGTTTTGATAGGTTTTCGTTTTCGATACATTGTTTATATTTCTCACGCCAAGAACCTTTTCCCTTTTCCTCATCGTAAAAATCTTCTAAAGAAAAGCCCATCACTTGTCGTACTTCATGCGGATCGAATAAATACCAGTCTCCACGTTTTTCAACCTGCTCCATAAAGTAATCCGGAATACAAACCCCAGTAAAAATATCATGAGCTCTTAAACGCTCATCACCGTTATTTAACTTCAGATCAAGAAAGGCTTCTATATCCGTATGCCAGACGTCTAAATAAACAGCGATTGCACCTTTTCTTGTTCCGAGTTGGTCGACGCTTACTGCTGTATTATTTAACTGACGAATCCATGGAACAACCCCACTAGACATTCCTTTAAAGCCTTTGATTGAACTACCGCGTCCACGGACTTTTCCCATATAGACTCCGATGCCACCACCATTTTTCGATAGTTGCGCAACATCAGAATTGACATCGTAAATCGAGCGTAGGCTATCCTCGACCATATCGATAAAGCAACTTGACAGTTGGCCGTGGGTCTTTCCTGCATTATTCAAAGTCGGCGTCGCTACCGTCATATATAAGTTACTGAGCGCCCAGTAAGCTTCCACGACATATTCAGCGCGCTTTTCCTCGGGTTCCTGTTGCATGAGATACATAGCGATAATCATCCAACGCTCCTGAGGTAATTCGAAGATACGCTTATCGTGATCTGTCGCTAAATAACGCGTCGCTAACGTATGCAATCCTAAGTAGGTAAAAAGACGATCTCGACTTTTATCTAGTTGACTAGCAAAATAATTGATTTCTTTTTCACTATAAGAAGCTAATAGACTTTTATGATAAATCCCTTTTTCCGTAAGTTTTTTGATTAACGGATAAAAATGTTGATACGTTTCTTCTAAGGGATAACCTCGATTTTCGGAAGCTTCCTCATATAACTTTTCTAAAAAAATTCGACTTGCTACAAAGGTCCAATTCTCATTTGCCTCATCCATCTCATCTAGTGCAAATTGGATAAAACGATCGTAATCAATCGTATTTTCCTCCGTTAGTGCAAGATGACATTTCTGCATAAAGTCTTTCGTCTCAACGGATAACCCTTCCGTCATTTGATCTACCCAATTATGAATTGATAATTTTTCTTTTGTCGTTACCATTACCTTCTTCCTCCTTTAATAGTTAACTAAAAATAAAAAACCGCCAATCCGAAGTTGGATTAGCGGTTCATAAACAGTGTTCAACGATCAAAAGATACAAATGCCCTTAAAAAACACCATAGCATTACATGTATCGCGCCACCGTTTCGCTTTCCCTCACCCCGGAGAAATGAAACTTACGTTATAAAGGCAGGTCTCCTGACTCATGTGTATCCTACTCGAGCCCTTCCCATCCGTAGAGTTTACACATCTACAGACAGTGGGTTCTTCTCTTTCGACACATTTACAGTTGCGGGGGCAGTTTCGGATTTGCACCGAATTCCCTTTTAAGACGTCGGAACGTCACCTTTATAACTACATATAGTATTTAATTTTAAATTATTTCCATATGTTGATTATAAGACTAGCATAGATTATTAGAAAATGCAAAGACATTTTAACATATAATTAAAAAATCTGTTCGAAATAAGACGTTTCATTCATTAATCTGTTAGATAATGAGTAATATTCTTTAAATGTACCTGGCAGGAAGTTCTACAATATAAAACAATAAGCAAAACCTTCGTAACTTGCCGAGCGGATTATTTTATTCGGTAAGTTTACGCATAAAGCTATTTCAACTTACCTAGTGGAACCTTCCGCCAAGTAAGTCGACAGATAAAAAGGCTTCTACTTACACAGTGGAGCCTTCTACCGAGTAAGTCTACGGATAAAAGTGCTACTACTTACACAGTGGAGCCTTCCACCGAGTATGTTTACCGATAAAAGCGCTACTACTTACACAGTGGAGCCTTCTACCGAGCAAGTCTACATATAAAAGCGTATCAACTTACCCAGTGGAGCCCTCTACCGAGTAAGTCTACATATAAAAGCGTATCAACTTACCCAGTGGAGCCTTCTACCGAGTAAGTCTACATATAAAAGCGTATCAACTTACCCAGTGGAGCCCTCTACCGAGTAAGTCTACATACAAAAGCGATTCATCTTACCTAGTGGAGCCCTTCGTCGAGTAAGTTTACATACAAAATCGTATCAACTTACCCAGTGGAACCTTCTGCCAAGTAAGTCGACAGATAAAAAGGCTTCTACTTACACAGTGGAGCCCTCTACCGAGTAAGTCTACATACAAAAGCGATTCATCTTACCTAGTGGAGCCCTTCGTCGAGTAAGTTTACATA
>Ga0079225_10001761_pt1 | contig 12289 bp, 7 predicted proteins | sample Poulit2012_FD_76344 | JGI IMG/M metagenome (GOLD analysis project Ga0079225, IMG submission 76344) | Agricultural soil microbial communities from Georgia to study Nitrogen management - Poultry litter 2012 | ecosystem: Environmental > Terrestrial > Soil > Agricultural land | place: USA: Georgia...
CCGAGCGCGCCACCGGCCAGATGGACCCGCCCGGCACCCACCTCCTGGTCCTCGCCCGCGGGCCGCAGGGGTACCGCAGCCTGTCCCGGGCCATCGCCGAGGGGCACCTCGCCACCGGTGAGAAGGGCCGCACCGACTACCGGCTCGCCGAGCTGGCCGCGGCGGCGGACGACCAGTGGCTCGTGCTCACCGGCTGCCGCAAGGGCGCCGTCCGCCGGGCGCTGGCCACCGGTGGGCGGGACGCCGCCCGCGCCGCGCTGGACGAGCTCGTCGCCCACTTCGGCCGGCACAACGTCGCGGTCGAGATCACCGCCACCGGCGACCCGCTCGACTCCGCCCGCAACGACGCTCTCGCCGCACTCGCCGCCGACGCCGGGCTGCCGCTCGTCGCCACCGGTGCGGTCCACTGCGCCACACCCGCCGACCAGCCGCTCGCCGACGTCCTGGCCGCGATCCGCGCCCGCGCCACCCTGGAGGAGATCGACGGCTGGCGTCCGCCCGCTCCCGCCCACCTGCGCTCCCCGGAGGAGATGGCCGCCCTCCACTTCCGCCACCCCGCGGCGGTCGACACGGCGGCCGTGCTGGGCCTGGAGTGCGCCTTCGACCTCGCGCTCGTCGCCCCGAACCTGCCGCCGCACCCGGTGCCGCCGGGGCACACCGAGGCCACCTGGCTGCGCGAGCTCACCTACCGGGGCGCGGCCGAGCGCTACGGCCCGCCCGACGCCGAACGGGTCCCCGGTGCCTACGCGATGATCGAGCACGAGCTCGGAGTCATCATCGAGCTCGGCTTCCCCGGCTACTTCCTCATCGTCCACGAGATCGTCGACTTCTGCCGCCGCCGCGGCATCCTGTGCCAGGGCCGCGGCTCGGCGGCGAACTCCGCGGTGTGCTTCGCGCTCGGGATCACCGCGGTCGACGCCGTCCAGCACCGGCTGCTGTTCGAGCGTTTCCTCTCACCCGGACGGTCGGGGCCGCCCGACATCGACCTGGACATCGAGTCCGCCCGGCGCGAGGAGGTCATCCAGTTCGTCTACGAGCGCTACGGGCGCACCCACGCCGCCCAGGTCGCCAACGTCATCTCCTACCGGCCCCGCTCCGCGGTGCGGGACGCCGCCCGCGCGCTCGGCTACGACGTCGGGCAGCAGGACGCGTGGAGCAAGTCGATCGAACGGTGGCGCAGCCTGCGCCGGCCTGACGACGGCGGCGGCTGGGGGGCCGCCGGCGCGGACGGCACCGGCCCGAAGGACCGCGGCGGCCGCGGCCCGGCCCCCGCCGACGACCTCGCCGGCATCCCCGAGGACGTCATCGACATCGCCGAGCGGATGCTGCGCCTGCCCCGGCACCTGGGCATCCACTCCGGGGGGATGGTGCTGTGCGACCGGCCGGTCGTCGAGGTGTGCCCGGTGGAGTGGGCGACCATGCCCGGACGCACCGTCCTGCAGTGGGACAAGGACGACTGCGCCGACGCCGGGCTGGTGAAGTTCGACCTCCTCGGCCTGGGCATGCTCACCGCGCTACGCCTGGCTTTCGCCGAGGTCAACGCCCATGCCGACTCCGGCACCCCGGAGCTCGGGCTGCACACCCTGCCGCAGGAGGACCCACGCGTGTACGACCTTCTGTGCGCCGCCGACACCGTCGGCGTCTTCCAGGTCGAGTCCCGCGCCCAGATGGCCACCCTGCCGCGGCTGCGGCCACGCAGCTTCTACGACATCGTCGTCGAGGTCGCCCTCATCCGCCCCGGCCCGATCCAGGGCGACTCCGTCAACCCCTACATCAACCGGCGGCGGGGCCGGGAGAAGGTCACCTACCTCCACCCGCTGCTCGAGCCCGCGCTGGAGAAGACGCTGGGCGTGCCGCTCTTCCAGGAGCAGCTCATGCAGATCGCCATCGACGTCGCGGACTTCAGCCCCGCCGAGGCCGACCAGCTGCGCAAGGCGATGGGCGCCAAGCGCTCCACCGAGCGGATGGAGGCGCTGCGCGCCCGCCTGCTCGAGGGGATGGCCCGCAACGGCGTCACCGGGGAGGTGGCGGAGAAGATCTACGACAAGCTCAAGGCTTTCGCCGACTTCGGCTTCCCCGAGTCGCACGCCTTCTCCTTCGCCTACCTCGTCTACGCCAGCGCCTGGCTCAAGGTGCACCACCCCGAGGCCTTCTACGCCGCGCTGCTCGCCGCCCAGCCGATGGGCTTCTACTCCCCGCAGTCCCTGGTGGCCGACGCCCGCCGGCACGGGGTGCGGGTGGTCCGCGCCGACGTCCAGCGCTCCCAGGTCCAGGCCGTGGTGGAGCGCTCCGGAGACCCGGAACCGGCTGCCGTGCTGCCCGACGACGTCCCGCGCGAACCGCGGACCGGCCGCCCGCTCGTCGACCCGGACCCGCGGCTCGCGGTGCGGCTCGGGCTGGCCCCGGTGCGCGGGGTCGGGGAGAGCACCGCCGAGCGGATCGTCGCCGAGCGGGAGGCGCGCGGCCCCTTCGCCGACATCACCGACCTGGCCCGCCGGGTGCGGTTGAGCGCGGCCCAGCTCGAGGCGCTGGCCACGGCCGGGGCGCTGGACTGCTTCGGGCTGGAGCGGCGCGAGGCCCTGTGGGCCGCCGGGGCGCTGGCCCAGGAGCACGCCACCCTGCCGCACACCGCCGTCGGGTACGAGGCCCCGATGCTGCCCGGCATGGACGAGCTGGAGACGGCGGTGGCGGACGTGTGGGCCACCGGGGTCTCCCCGGACAGCTTCCCCACCCAGTTCCTGCGCCCGAACCTCACGGCGCAGGGCATCCGTACCATTGCCGGGCTGGCGCACTGCGCGACGGGGCAGCGGGTCGAGGTGGCCGGTGTCGTCACCCACCGGCAGCGACCGGCGACCGCCGCCGGGGTGACCTTCCTGTCCCTGGAGGACGAGACCGGCCTGCTCAACGTCGTGTGCAGCAGCGGGCTGTGGGCGCGCTACCGGCAGGTCGCCCGCACGAGTGCGGCACTCGTCGTCCGGGGGACGATCGAGCGCGGCGACGGCGTGCTCAACCTCGTGGCCGACCACCTGCGCGACCTGCCGCTCCAGGTCGCCTCCCGGTCGCGCGACTTCCGCTGACCAGCGAGCTCAGCCCTTCACTGCTCCCTCGCCGACGCTCATGATCCGGCGCTGGAAGATGAAGAACAGGACCGCCACCGGGATCGTCATGATCGCCGCCGCTGCGAGTTTCAACGGGTACTGGCTGCCTTGGCTCAGCGCACCGGAGGACAGTTGGGCCACTCCCTTGGTGAGGGTGAAGAGCTCGGGACTCTGCGAGGCGACGATGAAGTGGGACAGCTCGTTCCACGAGGCCTGGAAGGACAGGATGATGATGGTGATGACCGCGGGGAGCGCCATCGGCAGGACGATCGACCAGAAGATCCGGAACGTCCCGGCACCGTCGATGCGCGCCGCCTCCTCGACGCTCGCGGGAATGCCCTCGAAGAAGTTCTTCATGATGAAGATCCCGGTGGCGTCCACGAGCAGCGGGACGATCAGTGCGGCGTAGGTGTCGTACATCCCCAGCTGGTTGATGACGAGGAAGCGCGGGATGAGCAGCACGACGCCCGGCACGGCCATGACAGCCACCACGCCCGCGAAGATCACGGCCCGTCCCCGGAACCGGAGGCGGGCGAGGGCGTAGCCGGCGAGAGAGTCGAAGAAGACCCGGCCCAGGGTGACGAAGACCGTGACGATGAAGGAGTTCTTGAACCAGGTCGGGAAGTCGGAGTTGACGAGCAGCCGCTCGTAGGCGGCGGTCGTCCACGTCTGGGGGATCAGCCCGACCGCGTTCGACGCCGCCTCGGCGTCGGTCTTGAACGACGTGGCCACCGTGACGAGGAAGGGGTAGATGTAGACCACGGCGAGCACGACGAGCAGCACGTGGACGAGCACGGTCCCGACGGTGACGGGGCCGCCGCGGCGGCGCCGGCGTCGGCTCTGGAGTGCGGCGCCGGCCGTGGGAATCCCGGGGGTGGTCGCCGTGGTCATCTGCTGCCTCCTCGGTCCGCAGCGGGACGTGCGGGAGTGGTCCGCAGCCGGGTGGCGTCGTCGGACCGGACGAAGCGCTTGCGCCGGGGCACGGTGTCGCGCTCCCGGAGCACGAGCCGCTGGATGATCGTGAAGAAGACGATGATCGCGAAGAGGATGAACGCGAACGCTGCCCCCTGCCCCCACTCCTGGGAGAGGAAGGAGGACGCGTAGGACAGGTAGGCGGGGGTCAGGGTGGTCTTGGCCGGCGCGCCCTGTGTGCCCGTGTAGATCTGGTCGAAGACCTGCCACGTCCCGATGAGGCCGAGCGTGATGACGGTGAAGAGCGTGGGCTTGAGCATCGGTACGGTGATGCGCCAGAAGCGTTGCCAGGAGTTGGCGCCGTCCATCATCGCCGCCTCGTGGATCTCGGGGGAGATGTTCTGCAGGGCGGCGAGGAAGAGGAGCATGAAGGTCCCCGAGGTCGTGAAGACCGCCATGATGATGAAGACCGTCATGGCCACACTGGGGCCGGAGAGCCAGTCCCACCAGCTGATGCCGAGCAGTGGTGCGGCCTGCAGGGCCTGGGGGGCCTCCACGCCGACCCGGTCGAGGACGAGGTGGATGATGCCGCGCGGGTCGTTGACCCAGTTCGGTCCCTCGACGCTGACGTAGGCGAGCAGCTCGTTGACGACGCCGGTGGCGGAGAAGAGGAAGAGGAACAGCACCGTGATCGCTACCGAGCTGGTGACCGAGGGGAAGTAGAACGCCGTGCGGAAGAAGCCCTTGGCTCGCAGGAGCCGCTGGTTGACGAGTACGGCGAGCACCAGGGAGAGCATCGTCTGCAGCGGGACCACGAGGAGGACGTAGTAGGCGTTGTTCCGCAGGGAGGTGGCGAAGTCCCGCTGGGCGAGGCCGCCTCCGGTGAGGAGCTCGGAGTAGTTCTCCAGGCCGACGTAGCTCGCGCCGCCGGCGAAGGGGTTCCCGCGTCCACTCCAGTCGGACAGGCTCACCCACAGCGCCATGACGATGGGCAGGACGAGGAACACGCCCAGGATGACGAGAGCCGGGGTGACGAAGACCCAGCCGGCAAGTGCCTGGCCGCCTCGAACCCTGCGTGCTCGGGTCGGTGTCGCGGTCATCAGTCTCCTTCGGTGCCGGTGCGGATCTTCGTCACCCCGTGGGCCTTGTGTGCTACTGGGCGAGGGTCGCGTCCAGCGTCGACTGCACCGAGCTCAGCAGGCCCTGCGGGTCGCCGCCCGCGAGGCCCTCGAGCTGGGAGTTGAAGTCGGAGATGACGTCGGAGATGCCCTGGACGGCCGGGACGCCCTGGGCGAACTCGACGCTCTCGAGGAAGGCGGCCTGCTCGGGGAACTCGCTGGTCCACTGGTCTGCTGCGGACTCGATGGAGGGCATGACGCCGAAGGCGCGGGCGAACTCCATCTGCTGCTGCGGGGAGGTGAGGAACTGGACGAGCTCGATGGCGTCGTCCTGGTTCGCGCTGTCGGTGGCGACACCCCAGCAGTTGGTGAACTGCAGGGTCCCGGGGCCGGCAGGCCCCTCCGGGAGGGGGACGACACGGTAGTCGATGTCCGGGAAGTCGTTGGCGAGCGCGCCGACGAGCCAGTTGCCCTCGATCGTCATCGCGGCGGCGCCGGTGCCGAAGGCCTCACCGCCCCAGCCCGCGCCGATGTCGGCGGGGTACCGGACGGCGCCGGAGTCGAGCAGCTCCTGGACGTAGGTCAGCGCCTCGAGGTTCTCCGGGGAGTCGACGGTTGCCGAGGTACCGTCCTCGCTCACGAGGGAGCCGCCCGCCTGGGCCATGAATGCCCCGACCCGCTGCCACTCGGGCCCGAATGTCAGCCCGGCCTCGTTCGTCTCCGCGAGCGTCGCGGCGACGTCGCTCAACTCCTCCCAGGTGGCGGGGACGTCCTCCTCGGTGAGCCCTGCCACCGCCCACGCCTCGTTGTTGATGAACAGCGCCAGGGTGGAGAAGTCCTTCGGGGCGCAGTACAGCTCGTCCTCGTAGGTGAAGGACTCGCGTAGCGTCGGGTAGAAGTCGTCGACGTTGTCGAGCTGGTCGCCGTACGGCAGCAGGGAGCCGTTCGCGGCGTACCCGACGAAGTGGTCGGTGCTCACGTAGAACAGGTCAGGCGGCGACCCGGCCGCGAAGCCCTGGCTGAGCTGCTGCGGCAGGTCCGAGGCGACGTTCACCGTCGCCTCGACGCCCGAGCTCTCCGACCAGGCGGCGACGGCGTCCTTCACCGCCCGGGTTTCCGCATCGCCGCTCGAGGCGATCAGGATCTCCAGGGAAGCCTCGCCGGCGTCTGCACCTCCGGTGGCCGGGTCGTCAGTCGTCCCGTCGTCGTCGAAGCCCGACCCGCTGCCACAGGCGGCGAGGGTCAGGACGAGGGCGGACGCGCCGGCCAGCAGTGTGCTCATGCGGCGGTACTGCCGTGTGCTCGAAGCCATCGCAGTTGTCCTTTCGTCAGATGGGTCACCGCTCCGGGCCCGCCGCAGTGCTCGAGGAGCGCTCGACGAGCGTGGGGGTGAGGAGTACGTGTTGCGGCCCGTCGGCCTCGTCGAGCAGCGCGTCGACGATCCGGGCGGCAGCCTCACGGAGGGGCTGCGCGACACTCGACAGCCCGACCGCGCGGGCCACGACGGTGTCGTCGAAGCCCACGACGGCGACGTCGGTCGAGCGGGCAAGGTTCCAGGCGCCGAGGGCGAGGGTGTCGCTGGCGCACACCAGGGCGGTGGCGCCTTCCGCGACGAGCGAGCGGGCGGCGTCCATCCCGTCGGTCGGGGTGTCCTCCACCGCACGGTGGAGACCGTCGGGGGCGACGTCCAGGACCGCGAGCCCACGGGCCCAGCCGCTGCGACGGTCGTCGCCTACACCGGAGCCCTCCGGCCAGCCGATGAACCCGATGCGGCGGTGGCCGCGTGCCGCGAGGTGCTCGACGGCCGCGTGCGTCCCGGCGGCGCCGTCGACGTCCACCCACGTGTGGGCTGCCGACGGCACGCCCCAGGGCCGGCCGAAGGTGGCGAACCGCGCCCCGTGTTCGGCGAGCCAGGCGGTGCGGCGGTCGCCATGGCGGGTGTCGGCCAGCACGAAGGAGTCCACCACGCTGCTGGTGAGCAGCTCCTCGTACTCGTCGATGTCCTCGGCGTCCGAGCCGGCCGCGAAGAGGAGCACGCGGTGCTCGCGGTGCTGAGCCGCGGCGGTGAGCTCGTGCAGGAAGCGGTCGGTGACGCCCGTGCCGGGAAGGGGCTGCACCGACATCGCGAAGGCGATGGCGCGCGCCCGTCCGGAGCGCAGCTGGCGGGCGGCGGGCATGGGCCGGTAGCCCAGCTCGGCGACGGCCTGGCGGACCCGGGCCAGCGTTGCGGGACGCACGATCTCGGGGCGGTTGAGTGCGTTCGAGACGGTCTGCCGGGAGACACGGGCACGGGCGGCGACATCGGTGACCGTCACCCGGCGGCGGCGCATCGCGTAACCCTCCCGTCCCGGTTTGGATCGATCAAAGTGGCACGACTAGAATTCCTGTTCGAACGTTCAACTGTCAAGTCCCAACGCGCTACGGAGCACGGACGAATGCCACGCCAACCTCTCCTCCACGACCTCCTCACCGCACTCGCCGCCCCCACCCAGGCCTGGTCCGCGCCCGACGGGCAGATCCGCCCGAGCGGAGCCCAAGGGGTCTTCCACGGCGACGTGCGGGTGGTGTCGCGTGCGGAGCTCACCATCTCCGGGGAGGAACCCGAGGTCATCTCGGTGCGCACCGACGGACCGGGGGTGGTCAACGTCGTGGCGCTCGCGCGCGGCATCGACCCCGGCGGTGCTGACCCGACGGTGCGCATCGACCGCCGGCGCACGGTCAAGCCCGGGTGGATGTCCGAGCGCATCGTCGTGACATCGGCGACCGCCGGCGCCGTCGCCGGTGAGGTCCGGGTGACGCTCGCGGCCGACTTCGCCTCGATGGACCTGGTGAAGACCGGTGAGGGACGCGACCCGCTCCCCGCCACCGAGACCGCCGTCGGTGTGCTCGGCTGGTCGCAGGACGGGGTGGAGGCCACGGTCCACGCCCCGGGTGCCACGCTCGACCTCAGCGACCCCACGGCCCCGGTGCTGACCTGGGACATCCACGTGGAGCCGGGGGTCGCCTGCACGCTCGAGTGGTGGGTCGACGTCGTCGACCCGGGCGGTGTGGTCGGTCCCGCGCCGGCCTCGACGACGCCGTGGCACCGGCTCACCGTCCGCTCCGGCGACACCCGCCTGGCCAACCTCGTGCGGCAGAGCCTCGACGACCTCGGGGCGCTGCGGATGAGCACGACGACCACCCCGAACGAGACCTTCCTCGCCGCCGGCGCGCCGTGGTTCTTCACCCTCTTCGGGCGCGACTCGATCTGGGCGGCCCGCATGCTCCTGCCGCTGGGCACCGGGCTCGCCGCCGGGACGCTGCGCACCCTGGCCGCGTTCCAGGGGACCAAGGAGGACGTCGCCACCGCCGAGCAGCCGGGCAAGATCCTCCACGAGCTGCGGCGCACCACCCAGAACGTCGACGCGACGACGACGCTGCCGCCCACCTACTACGGCACGATCGACGCCACCCCGCTGTGGATCTGCCTGCTCCACGACGCCTGGCGGTGGGGCATGGACCGCGGTGAGGTGGAGACGCTGGCCCCCAACCTCCAGGCCGCGCTGCGGTGGATGGCCGACTACGGCGACGCCGACGGTGACGGCTTCCTGGAGTACATCGACACCTCCGGGCACGGCCTGGCCAACCAGGGGTGGAAGGACTCCCACGACTCGATCCAGTGGAAGAGCGGCCGGCTCGCCGAGGGCACCATCGCGCTGTGCGAGGTCCAGGGCTACGCCTACGAGGCGGCGCTCAAGGGAGCGGCCCTGCTCGACGAGCTCGGCCTGCCGGGCGGTGAGGAGTGGCGCACCTGGGCGGCCCGGCTCGCCGAGCGGTTCCGCGAGCGGTTCTGGGTCCACGACGACGACGGCGCCTACCCCGCCATCGCCCTGGACGGCGAGAAGCGCCCCGTGGACGGGGTCGCGTCGAACATGGGTCACCTGCTCGGCTCCGGGCTGCTCGACGCCGAGGAGGAGCGTGCGGTCGTCGAGCGGCTGCGGTCGGCGGCGATGTCCTCCGGCTACGGGATGCGCACGCTCGCGCACGGCTCCGGCGGCTACTGGGCACTGCGCTACCACGGCGGCTCGGTGTGGCCGCACGACACCGCGATCGTCATGCACGCCATGTCCCGCGCCGGCTTCCATGCCGAGGCGGCCGAGCTCGCGCAGGCGCTCATCGAGGCCGCACCGCACTTCGACTACCGGCTGCCCGAGCTCTACGCGGGCGACGCGATCGGGACGGTGCCCGCGACGGTGCCCTACCCGGCCGCGTGCCGGCCGCAGGCCTGGTCGGCGGCCTCCGCCGTCGTCGTCCTGTCCACGCTGCTCGGGCTGGACGCCGACGTGCCGGGCGGCACCCTGACCGTGGCACCCTCGCTCGCCGACCAGCGCTACCTCGAGGTGCACGGGCTGCGGGTGGCGGACCACGAGCTGGCGGTGTCGGTGCAGCAGGACGGCACCACCACCGTGGACACGGCGGCGCCGCTCACCGTCCGGGTGACCGAGCCGGCCACCCCGTAGGTCGTCTCAGGCCCGGACGCCCCCGAGTGCCGGGCCGGCGTCCGCCTCGGCGTCGTTCCCGGCGCCGAGGGAGCGCTCGTTGTGGCGCTGGCGCCGCCGGCTGACCCGTTCGGCGATGACCCGCGAGTCGGGCAGGTCGCCGTCGATCGGTGGGTCGGGCTCGTGGAGGGCCGAGTAGACCGCCCAGATGACGGCGATGATCGGGATGGCGATGATCGCCCCGAGCAGGCCGGCGAGGAAGGTGCCCGCGGTGACGCCCAGCGCGACGACCACGGGGTGGAGGGACACCTGCTTGCCCATGACCAGGGGCTGGAGCAGGTGTCCCTCGATCTGCCCGATCAGCGCGATCCCGACCGTCACGATGAGCGCGTCGACGATGCCCCCGGCGGCCAGGGCCACCACCGCGGCGATGATCATCGCGAGCGGGGCCCCGATGAGGGGGATGAAGGCGCCGATGAAGACGAGCACGGCGAGCGGCGCGGCGAGCGGCACCCCGACGATGGCCAGGAGGATGAAGGCGAGCACGCCGTCCGCGGTGGCGACGATCACCGTGCCGCGGGCGTAGCCGGAGAAGGTGTACCAGCCGGCACTCGCGGCACGGTGCACCGGCTCGCGCGACTTGGAGGGCAGCTGGTTGAGGAACCAGCGCCACATGTCCCCGCCGCGCAGCAGGAAGAACACGGTGACGAAGATGCTCAGTGCGAGCACGGTGAACAGCAGCGCCACCGCGCCGGCGTTGCTGAGCACCTGACCGGCGAGCGTGCCCGCGTTCTGGCTGACGTAGTCCTGGGCCTGGCCGACGAGCTCGTTGATCCAGTCGTAGATCTCCGCCTGGGTGAAGTGGACGGGCAGGGGGCCGGTCTCGAGGAACTCGAAGATGTCGTCGATGCCCTGGCCGAACTGGTCGGCGAGGTCCTCCCACTGGCCGGCCACCGAGGAGATGACGTAGGTGAAGATGCCGACGACCACCGCCACCGAGCCGAGCAGCGTGACGGCGGTGGCGAGCGGGCGCGGCATCACCCGGGACAGGTAGGTCACCACCGGGTAGAGCACCGAGGTGACGACCAGGGCGAGGAAGACGGCGATGAACACCGCCTGGATGCGGGTGGTGGCGAAGACGATCATCGCCACGACGATGACGATCCCGATGAGCAGCCACGCCATCGTCCCGTAGCGGCGCAGCCACCGCGGGACGTCGACCTGGTCGCGGTCGTGCAGGGCGCGCTCCGGCATCCGCCGCACCGAGACACGGGCGGCCGACGACGACGGGCGGGGCATCCGCGCGGCACGGCCCAGCACCCGCTCGGACGCGCCCGGCGTGGGCGGCCGCGCTTCCCCGGTCGCGGGGGCCGAGGGACGCCGCCTGCGCACGTTGCCGAAGAGCCTCATCCGGTGGTCCTCCTCGTGTCCGGCACGTGCCCAGTGTGACCCACCGACGGCTCTCGGGCAGCGGTGACACGACCGCTCCTGCAGGGTCGGGGACGGGCGCGTCCTGGGGTGGTCCGTGGTTCTCGCCACACTCCGCCCGGAACGGGGCTCCGCGGTTCGAACCGGGCCCATCCGGCGTGCTATGTTTGCGGGCGTCGCCAACGGCCCCGGGCTGGTGGCGGACCACTCGTCCGGGTGGCGGAATTGGTAGACGCGCTAGCTTGAGGTGCTAGTGCCCGTTATAGGGCGTGGGGGTTCAAGTCCCCCCTCGGACACAACACAAGACCCGCGGGATCTCAACGAAAAGTCGAGGTCCTGCGGGTCTGTTTTTGTGACGATTCGTCGTTCCATTCGTTTACGTGGCCTCTCGCGGACCCACCTGCATCCTGCTACGGATCTCGCTGTATAGACGCGTCCTTACGCTTGGGGATGGGTGAGGGACGAAGATCCGAGGAGACAGCACGTGAGCAAGGCAGAATCCGCAGCTACCACCAACAGCGGCAGGGAGCGGATCACCACCATGGAGCAAGCGCGAACCACCGACCGTCCGGCGCTGACGGTCACAGAGGTCGCCTCCATCCTGGGCGTGGACTACCGCACGGTCAGCCGAGCCGTCGACGACGGCACCATTCGCGGGATCCGCCTCGGAGGGCGGATCCTCGTCGCACGCCGCCCCTTCCTCGCCTTGTTCGGTGAAGACGAGGAGGGCGCGGCAGCGTGAGCAGGCGTCGACAGAGGGGCGAGGGATCCATCAGGTCCTACAGGACGCGCGCCGGGAGCCGCTTCCTGTGCGAGTGGTACGAGCCGATTGACCCAGACGGCCCAGAAGCGGGATTGCGGCGTCGATCCAAGGGCGGCTTCCTTACCCAAAAGGATGCGGCAGCGGCCCTCCGTGCGGAGTTGACCGCAGTTGCCGAAGGCCGTGTTGCGCGGTCAGACGAGATGACAGTGGCTCAGTACGCCCGTGAGTGGCTCGCAGGCGCTCGACTGGCCGAGACTACTCGAGCTGGCTACTCGAAGATTCTGCGCCTGCACGTGATCCCGTACATCGGCGGTCGGCGCCTCACTGACCTTCGTCCGGCACATCTCGCGAAGCTCTACCGTGACTTGGAGTGTCGCGGTAGAGCAGACGGGACCGGGGGGCTCGGACCGAACACCATCCTGAAGGTTCACGTGATGATCGGGACGATCCTCCAAGCGGCAGTCGCCGACAACCTCATCGTGCAAAACGCCG
>Ga0079225_10001762_pt1 | contig 12289 bp, 6 predicted proteins | sample Poulit2012_FD_76344 | JGI IMG/M metagenome (GOLD analysis project Ga0079225, IMG submission 76344) | Agricultural soil microbial communities from Georgia to study Nitrogen management - Poultry litter 2012 | ecosystem: Environmental > Terrestrial > Soil > Agricultural land | place: USA: Georgia...
CTTGAAGCTCATCCGCCCCCTGTTTCTTGACGAGCTCGAGGAGCGGTTCGTCAAGGCACGCGCGAAGAAGCGCGACCTCGAGAAGCTGCTCGAGCACCTCGGCTCGCTCACATTCCTCGACCCTGCCTTTATGCGCAAGTCGGCTGTCTCACGAGACATGGCGCCTGCTGCATGAGCCCGTCCTCAGCTGAAGCAGTAGTCGCACTCGATCAATCGTCGGAGGAAGGCGCGAGGATGTCACGATGCGGCCCACTCAACGACGTTGCGCTGAGACCAGATCAGCTCACACCGACCCTATGACTGTGAACCGGAGATCCATGAACAACCACTCGCGCTTGTCGCAGACTGCCATTTGGGACACCGCCGACAAATACCTACGCAGCGTCGTGCCGCGCCAGGAATACGGCGACTACATCATTCCTTTTCTGGTCCTACGACGGCTTGAGTGCATTCTTGCCGACACCAAGACCCAGGTCATCGAGTACCTGCGCAATGAAGCCTCGAGCGTGCCCCATATCAGAGACGTCATGGTCACTTCGAAGTTCCAACTGTCGTTCTACAACTCCTCGAGGCTTGACTTGCCGACCATCGCCGCCAGCGACGACAGAGTCAAACAGGCGCTGCTTGAGTACCTGGACGGCTTCTCATCGCACGTCTCGGACATCTGGGAATCGTTCAACTTTCGCGCCAAAGCTGACGTGCTCGACAAGGCGAACCGGCTCTGGGCAGTCATTAAGCACTTCTCCACGATCGACCTACACCCAGATCGCATGGACGACACCGCGATGGGCGACCTGTTCGAGAACCTCATGTATCGAGCGTTCTCCACGAAGGGTAATGACGCTGGTGAGTTCTACACCCCTCGTGATGCCATCCAGCTCATGGCCGACATCCTCATCCGCCCCGACGACCCGGCACTACAGGGCCGCGCGCCCGCTCGTTCGGTCTACGACCCGACGGCAGGCACGGGTGGCATGCTTCTGGTGGCCGCACGCACACTGAAGGAACTGAATAGCGGCATCGATGTGTCGATGTACGGGCAGGAGCTCACTGCGTCGTCCTTCGCCATCGGCAAGGCAGACCTCCTAATCCAGGGTGGACGCCCCGACGCGATCCGCCACGGCAACACGCTCACGCACGACCTGTATGCCGGCAAGACATTCGACTACGTGATGTCGAACCCCCCGTACGGAACGGACTGGTCGGCAGACAAGGAGATGGTCCTCGAGGAGGCCGAGACGCCCGGATCTCGCTTCTCCCATGGTCTTCCAGGGGCGAGCGATGGGCAGATGCTGTTCCTCTCGCACGTGGTATCGAAGATGCGCCCTGCCGGCCCCGACGGCACCGGGGGCCGTGCCGGTGTCGTCATGAACGGCTCCCCGCTGTTTACTGGCGGGCCCGGATCCGGCCCGGACCGCATTCGCGCGTGGTTGCTCACCGAGGACCTGGTGGACGCGATCGTCGCGCTGCCTACATCGATGTTCTACAACACCGGAATCGCTACTTACGTTTGGATCCTAGCGGCCAACAAAGCTGAAGAGCGTCGCGGGAAGGTCCAACTCATCGACGCGAGAGAGAAGTGGTCTCCGATGCAGAAGGGCATGGGCGACAAGCGCCGCGAGATGCGCGCCCCGGACCGCAAAGCCGTGCTGGATGCATACGAAGCGTTTGAAGACTCGGGCATCTCGAAAATCGTCACGCCGGACGATTTAGGCTACTACGAGGTGCCTGTCTATCGCCCGAGGCGCCTGCGCACGGAAATAACCGACGAAACCCTCGAGGCCGCGATGTCACACACGTCGGCTGTCGACGGTCACCGCGACGTCATCCACGCCGTCGCCGACGTTCCCTGGAATGCACTTCCGGGGGCACTGAAGGAAGCGGCGAAGTCGCGAGGGTTAAAGATGCCCGTCGGGTTGCTGGATGCCATCGTCGCGGCCGTGGGGGTAGACGACCCAGAGGCAGGAGAGGCAATTGACAGGAAGGGAAGCGTACTGATCGAACCTGGCTCGAAGATGATCGAGCGAGTCCCGCTTTCCGAGAACATTACAGAACACATGGAACGAGAAGTGCTGCCCTTTGCTCCCGACGCACGCTGGGATGCCGACGGAGCTAAAATCGGCTACGAGTTGCCGATCGCCCGCCTGTTCTATAAACCTAAACAGGTCCGCCCACTCAATGCGATTGACGCCGATGTCGCACGCGTAATGGCTGAGCTTGGTGAGAAATTCTCGGAGGTGCGCGAGTGACACGCCGCTCCCCCTTCTGGGCGCTCGCCTCACTCGTGACAACGAAGGACGACGCGAGCGAGTTTCAGGTTTCATTGGAGGACATTCGCTCTGGTCGAGGAGCGCTGACAAGTGAAAACCGATCCTCCTACAATGGCGAAGGGACCTCATTTGCAGCAGGGGATGTTCTATTTGGGAAGCTTCGACCGTATCTAAGCAAATGGTGGAGAGCCGATCGTGCTGGGACTGCCATGGGTGACATTCATGTGTACCGCCCGAACCGTGGCGTTGACTCTCGGTACCTTTCTTACATAGTTGGTTCGGAGGTCTTCGTCGGGTACGCGGACGCATCTAGTGTTGGCGCGAAGATGCCTCGTGCCGAATGGAGTTCAATTCGGCAGTTCCGATGCGAGCTGCCAGACTTGGACACGCAGTTGCGCCTCGCAAGTTTTCTCGACCAAGAGACTCGAGAGATCGATGTTATCGGTGACGGAATTGAAGACCTTGTCGCCAGGCTGGGTACTAGGGTATGCGAGCGCCGCCGAAGCGAGCTTCGAGGAGAACTCGTCCCCCTGTCGGTAGCGACAAGGATGAAAACCGGTTCGACACCGAAAGGGGTCCGCACCGTAGAGCCAGGTACGGAGGATTCAATACCCTGGGTCAAGCCCGGGGACCTTGACGGCAAGCGGCAATCAGCGGAGTCGTCCCTCCCTCTTGGGAGCATGTCGGAGTCGGATATATTCCCACGCATGACGCCACTAGTGGTGGGGATAGGTGCAACCCTGGGCAAATGCGGGCGGTTCGACCATCCGGTTTGCGCAAATCAGCAAATTACCGCGCTACAACCGAGGCCTGGCTTAGATCCCGACTACCTCTTCTACGCGTTAATGAATTTGACAGACGAGCTTCGCGCAACTGCCCACCAGTCCACGATTCCAATCACCAGTAACGCGCGCCTCGGCACTTACAGAATCCCGATTCCGTCGCTTGGTGAGCAACGCAGAATTGTAGAGATTCTCGACGAGGAGTCCGCGTCGATAGACGCGATGATTGTGAAGGCAGAAGAGCTGAAGAGGCTAGTTGCCGAGCGAAGGTCGGCACTGATTACAGAGGTAATTACTGGACGCAAGGAGGTCTGACATGGCTCGAGAACAGCTCCTTGAGAGGAACTTCGAAGAGAACGTGGCTGAGGCACTGGCTGAGCGCGGGTGGGTCTACGAGCCGCACGCGCGCGACGCCGGCTGGGATCCCTCACTCGCCTTGTTCCCGGAGGACGCCCTGTCCTGGCTCCGCAGTCAGTATCCGGAGGAGTACCGAAAGGCGACCGCGGGGGCCCAGTCGGATGCCGAGCTTGCGAAGGCTGATCGGAAGCTTCTCGAACGGCTCGCTGAGGTCCTGGCTACGACTACGCAGGTCGACGCGAAGAAGGGCACCCCACGCGGCGGGCTTCTGGGGGTTCTCCACACGGGGTACCGGCATTCGCAGATCGGCCATGCGGCAGCTAACTTCGGCCCGATGGTCGCGTTTCCGCCGGAGAACCCGAACATCACCAGCGCCGTGAAAGCGGCCAACGAGAACCGGCTTCGCGTCTTACGGCAGGTGCATTTCGACCCGGCCAAGGGCGACACGATCGACCTCGTACTGACCGTCAACGGCGTCCCGGTCGTCACAATCGAGCTGAAGACCGACAACACGCAGGTCGTGGAGGACGCGATTGAGCAGTATCGCGTTGCTCGAGTACCGAGCAAGTCCCGGCCGCTGCTCGCTCCCGGCCGCGTGCTCGTCCATTTCGCGGTTTCAAGTTCGAAGGTCTTCATGACCACGAAGCTCGATGGAGCGGCGACCACTTTCCTGCCGTTCAATATGGGGACCGAGGACGGTCACCAAGGGAATCCCTCCTCTGAGACCGGTAGCGACACGGACTACCTGTGGCGGGATGTGTTGGAGCGTGAATCTCTGTTGCGCATCTTGAAGGACTACGCCTTCTTCCAACCTGGTTCCGGCAAGGGAAAGAGCGCGAAGGGCAAGGCGGGCACTCTGATCTTCCCTCGCTACCACCAGCGTCGTGCAGTCGAGGCCGTCGTCAACGACGTCGAACGGGGCGGAGTCGGGGGCAGGTACCTGATCTGGCACTCGGCAGGCTCAGGGAAGACGAAGACGATCTCGTGGCTCGCGCACCGACTAATCCGGCAGATGGACTTTGAGGGCGAGAAGACCTTCGATTCGGTGATCGTCGTCTCTGATCGCACTGTGCTTGACAGGAACCTCCGCGACGGGATCAATCTGCTGCGCGCCTCAGAGGGCCTCGTCATCAACGTCGGCACGAAGAGTGGATCCAAGTCGAGCCAGCTCCGTACGGCCCTCAAGGCGGGTGGACACATCATCACCTGCACCCTGCAGACCTTCCCGGAGGTTCTGAGTCTGATTGGGTCGGACGAGCTCGCTGGGCGAACATGGTGCGTGATCGCCGATGAGGCCCACTCCTCACAGTCTGGCACCGCTTCTGGAGCTCTACGGCGCCTGCTCGGCGAAATGGTGACAACCAGCGAAGATGGCGAAGTCCTCACTGGTGACGATTTACTCATCGCCGAGGGCGCCGCGATCGCGGGAACCGCCCGTAACACCACCTACATTGCTCTCACCGCTACGCCCAAGGCTAAGACTCTTCGCACCTTCGGCGTGAATACCGGTACCGAGGACGAGCCGCGGTGGGAGGCGTTCGATACATACACGATGGCACAGGCGATCGAGGAGGGATTCATTCTCGACGTGCTGACGAACTACAGCACGTATGCCATGCTCGCGAAGGTGCGCGACGAGCTCGGCAGGGAGACGGAGGTCGACAAGGCCAGCGCGGTCGCTGACATCGTCGGATTCGTCCGTCTACATGACACGTCTATCGCCCAGAAGGTGCGAGTCGTAGTGGAGCATTTCCGCCGCAACGTCATGCATCACCTTAACGGCCACGCCAAGGCAATGGTCGTGACCGAATCCCGCGCCGCAGCCGTGAAGTGGTCCCGAGCGATGAACGAGTACATCGCCAAGTCCGGTTACCGTGACATGCGGACCCTCGTCGCCTTCTCAGGATCGTTGACAATTGACGGGGATGAGGTGAGCGAGGCTGGTTTGAACCAGCGCAGCGACACCGAGTATGCGTTCCGCACCGAGGACTCGTACAAGGTGCTGATCGTCGCGGACAAGTTCCAGACTGGGTTCGATGAGCCTCGCCTGTGCGCGATGTACGTCGACAAGAAGCTGTCCGGTATCACCGCCGTCCAGACGTTGTCGAGGCTTAACCGCACGATGCCCGGAAAGCCCGCCCCGATGGTGGTTGACTTCCGGAACACTCCCGAGTCAATCCAGGATGACTTCAAGCTGTACTACTCGGACGCCCACGTCGTGGGGGACGTTAGTGTGAACGCGCTGAACACGCTGGCCGACCGGATCGATGGCTCCGCGTATGCGGATGAAGACGACATCGTCGCGATCTCTGACGCGTTCCTGAACAACGAGAACCACGAGACGCTCCAACGGTTCACCTCGCCAGTGCGCAAGAAGTGGGAGGCCGCGCTGCGCGACGCTCGTAAGGCGAAGGACCAGGACGCCATAGATGAGGTGATCGGGTTCCGCAGTGACCTCGGCTCCTACCGGCACGCCTGGGAGTTCATCTCCCAGATCACCGACTTCCAGGACGCAATGTACCGGCGCCGAGCAATCTTCGCAGCGGTCATCGAACGCAACCTCCATCTCGCCCGGCCTTCCCGCGAGGACTACACCGCTGGGTTGTCGCTCGTCGGCGTCGAGCTGTCGCCCGAGCGGATCGGGGACGATGTCGGGGTCGGGACAGGTGAGGAGAACCATGAACCGCTGGAGCTTCCCGTCTTCGGCGGGGAGCATGGCGGGGAGGGCTCGCCGATCAAGGAGAAGTTCGAGGAGGTCATCGAGCGCGTAAACGACATGTTCGCGTCAGCCGGCATCGACGTCTCCAGATCTATCCAAGATGGCTTCGTGCGCGCCATGTGGGGAACGCTCATGGAAGACCCGGCCTTCGAGGCGATGACCAAGGAGAACTCCGCAGCGCAGTTGTCGCAGTCTGATGCCTTTTCTAGCAAGGTGACTGGCACCATCATCGACATAAATGAGGGCAACAAGGCCATGCTCGAATCGATGCTGGGCGAGCCTGAGAACCTCGCCGTGATCACCAATGGCATGGCAGAGCTGGCTGAGGCCGCCTGGCAGACCGCTTACGACGAGATAGAGGGCGACGCGGATGAGGACGAGGAGACACGCGCCGAGTAGCTAACCTTTCCGCTTCTGAGCGTTGACGACGAGGGGCTCTTCGACCATTGTGCAGATCGCTCAGCTGTCTTGGCGGTGAGGGCGCCGCATGGGCATGACGCCACGTGTGCGGTCTTCGCCGCGTAGTAGCTGATTCTCGACGTGCAGCTCGGCGGTCGCGGTGGCTGCGATGGTCAACTGCTCTTCGAGACCTTGGATCCGTTCGCGAAGACGCCGGACTTCTGCTCGTTGCTCACTGAGATCGCGCCGCAGTGTTTCGAGCGCCTGGTCGCGCGGTTGGGTACCGTCGACTCGGCGGGACCACTCCTCGAGGACGGGGTGGGTGCGGTTCATGGTCGCTCGGCTGACCCCTGCCTCCCGGTAGAGGTTCTCCTTGATGAGGCGGCCGTCGGTTCGTTCGGCGGTGCCCGAGAGTAGCCGTTCCATAGCGGCGCGCAGCTTGATCTCGGAGTCATACCGATGAGTGCCTTCAGGCATCAGGGAACCTCCGGGTGATCCGCTGAACGTCTGCGAGTTCAGACTCGAGTTGCTCGCGGCTTTGTGAAGCCATCTTGCGGTCCTTGAGCTTTCGGAGAAGGTCCTTCTCCTCGGCAATCCATATCGGGGCGTGCTCGTCAGTGACCACGGAGTTGCGGCAGGTCGTCGGGTGGCAGCGGTTAGGCATGACTCCGTCGGCGGCGACTTCGGCTGGTAGGTCTTGGAGGCAGGCGGCTTGCTCTGGGATACCGAGGCAGTGGTTGATGGTGCCCCAGCGCAGTGTGCTGAAGCGGTCGCGCAGCAGGTTGCGGAGCGTGCGCTCGTCGCCGACCTTCACCTTGCTCGCCGTCCCGGCGTCGATCTGACCAAGCTCGTCACGGAACCTTTGCGCACCGGCCCCCGCGAGGCGGATCTCGCCGGTGTCTTGCGTTGACCACATGCCGACCAGGCGGCCGGCGACGGCGTCCTGGAGCTCGTGCTCGAACTCGGCGGCCCATTCGGGGGTCTCTGTCGCGTATCCCGAGGTCGGGGCGTTAGCTACTGCGCGGCGGGCCGCGTGCTTGAGCTGGATGCCCAGCGCGATCTCGCCGTCCGGCTGTTGGGCGGTGATCACGGCCATGGTGCGGCGGAACATGTGGGGTGCCAGATGGGATTCCGGGATGGGCTCGAGACCTGCCGCCGGGCCGAGTTCGTTGACCTGCGGAATGAATAGACCCAACTGTTCGTGCCGGTCGAAGCGCACGAGGCGTCCGTCATCCTGGTGGTTTCGCCGGGTCGTGCCGAAGACGTCGTCACTGAGCGCGAGTCGTTCGGCGACGGCGATCGCTTGGGCGACGGGCTCGATAATCCACCAGTTGCGGCGGCGGGTGCCGCGTCGTCCCTTCCGCAGCTGCGAGGTGACCGCCGGTGCTCCGTAGAACGTCGTGAGGGAGCCCTTCTTGATGCTCAGCAGCTCGGAGTCGCGCATCATCGTCAGTGCCGCGCAGAACACGTAGCAGGCGTTGCGCAGCACCTTGGTCTGCTGGCGGATCGTGGCCGGGTCGAACCCGTTTATCCAGGGGCCGCGCGAGCCGTCGAGGCGGTCGACCTCGGTTGGTCGGGTTAGGAGACCGCCAGGGGTGGACGTGATTTCGCCAGCGTTGAGAGCATCTCGGATGATCTGGCGTCGGGCTACTACGGCGGGGGTTCGGTCGTCTCTGAATAGTTGCTTGCTGTGCCCGTCGGAGATCATCAGCGACAGCAGCGTCCAGTGGATCTCGCCCGCCGTGAACCTTCCGTAGGACAGTCGGTGCAGTGGCACTCGGCTCTCGGGTGCCCGCATCCATGCCTCGAGGACTGGATCAGGGTCGGTAATGCGCCGGCGCTCAGCTGCGGGCCGGTCGAGGGCTGTCCATTCTTCAGCGGCGGCGAAGATGTCATGGGAGAAGACGTCGATGTACTGCCAGCAGGCACGAAGCAGTGGCCACCAGACATCAGGTGGGATCACCGGTGTGCTGAGCTCGGTGCTGGTCCGGCGCCCACTGAGCGCGACCGTCGGTTCCTCACCCCAGGGCCGAAAGGTGATGCCGCCGCCGGTGAGGACCGCGCCGTAGGCGTGCAGGTCGCGGACGACGGCGATCGCCTCCTTTATTGCGGAGGGTCTGGCGTGTTCCTTGGCGTCGATCAGGAAGCGGTCGAGATCTGCCTGGCGAAGTTCTCGCAGGGGTGTCCCGGCGGCGGTATCGGCGTGCCAGGTAGCGAAGCGTCGCAGGCCGTTGAGCTTCGCCCGGATCGTCTTGACGTGAGCGGGCTGAGCCGGCAGGAAGATGCCGTGGCGGCGGACGACGCTGTGCACGGGGTTGAGCAACGTCATCGCGAGCTCGCGGGCGCGCAGGTTCCATTCGCCGTCGAACCGGTCGAACAGAAGCACGGTCGAGTGGCGACCCGCCGCGGGGTTCCAGCCGAGCGAACGCAGATCCCACCGGTTCGTTTCCCCGAACACCGGCACCGGGTGGTCGTGCTCGAGGTGCCGGTGCTGGAGGACAGCCGCCTCCGCGTCCCAGAAGTCGCTGCCCCGGCCTGGTTCGGCGGTCACGGGCAGGGGTTGCGTGGTCATAGGTGGGCTCCTCGCTGGCTCAGGGGGATGTGCACGCGCTCAGTGAGGCCATCGAGATCCCGGGATGCTTGGTCCCGCTGCTCTGGTGAGAACTCGTCCAGGATCTGCTCGATGTTCGCGGCTTGCTGGCCGTAGACCGCGGCGAACTGTGCCGGTGGCATCTCCTTCTCGTGACCGCGAAGCACCTCGCGGTAGGCGAGGAGCCGGGGCAGGTGGTCGGCGAACACGATCGCGTTCGGGCACGCGAAGCACATGGACGGTCGATGCTCACACAGCCGTCCGGCCGGGCTGAACGGCGACTCGTACGGAGACGCGCAGTGCGCGACGTTCATCGCACGGTCCGTCGGAGTCGAAGCCATCTCGGCGTCAGCCGCCGCCGACACGACCTCATCGATGTCCCTGTCGATTGCGTTCGCGGGTGCGTTCACGAAGACGGGCCCACGCTGGACGCGGGTGAAGACCTGCTGCTGCGCAGCGTTCACGGCGGCGCCGGCGAGGACGTGGACCGTGGTCGACTGGGCATAGTGGCGTCGGAAGACCTCGACGCTGTGATCGTCGCCGGCCGCGACATCCGCGCTCCGCAGCACCGCAGCACGCACGCTCTTGACAGTCTTGCGCAAGCGACGCGCATCGTAGGGCCGAGAAACCGCCGGCGAGACCGATGCGAGCAGCGAGCTGAAAGGCTGGCGCGAGAATGACTCCGCCCTTACGGCGAGGCGCCTGGTCGTGGTGCGATGAGCGGTTAGGAACAGGGAGTCCGCAACCGCAGCGTCGATCTCGGTCGCCTCGTCGCGGGCGTGCTCTGTGGCGGCCTGGAGCCGCCGAAGGAGATCGCCGGAGCGCCAACCGCTGCGTCGTCCGGCGCTGGTGAGGGCGCAACGGACTATGCGGCTGCGTCGGGCACGCGCCTTGTGTAGATGCACGTGGATCGCGTCCGTCGCCGGCTCGATGTCGCCGAGCGTGACGCGTGACCACTCTTCAGGTGCCGCACCTGTCTCGAGTTGAAGAAGAGTACGGAACGCCACCAGGTCGGTGTCCGAGGGATAGAGATACGACATGAGCCGCCGCATCACGCGGTGGCCGCCGCCCAGCGCCGTGGCACGCTCAGAGGCGAAGTCCTCGCTCAGCTCCTGTAAGACCCCGTCGTCACAGGCCCTGATGACGTCGGCGTAGATCGACGCCTGAGGAGCGCGCCCCAGGTAGCGCACGGCCCAGAGGACATCGCACGCCCTCACCCAGCCCTCGGGGCGAGGATCCGACCCGTGAGCCAGGTATCGCCGGCCGATGGCGAGGCGCCCTTCCAGTGCCCGGATGCGGTTCCGGCAGTCGTCGCGGATCGCGAGGCGCTCGGCGTTGCTGAACTCGTCAAGCGGCGTCCCCTCGCCGCTGTGGTGGAGGACGCCACCCTGCGCCCACCCCAAGACCGAGTCGTTGACGGTGTGCCCGATCGCCTCGTGGACCTTGACCAGCCGCCGGATCTGCCGCCCACGCTTGTTCGGGAGCGTGCTCTCGGGCGGATACGCGTTAGCCAGAGAGAGCTCCCACTCATGCAGCGCCTCGACCAGGTCGCTCTCGGGCGTTCCCAGGCTGACAGTGCGCGGGCACGACTCGGGCAGTCCGCGCAGCAAGCTCACGATGGCACGCCGGTAGTTGTAGGCGGTGCCCCCAGCCAGGCCGAAGGACCTGTGCATGTGCAGCAGGGCATCCGCGAGCTCGGCGGCGAGTACCGGGTGGCGGAATTCCAGCGGGGCGAGGGCCGCGTTCACCGTCGACGTCGACAGTTCGAACTGCATCTGGCGGGGGGAGAAGTCGAGGTTCGTCACTGTGCGCTCCGATCCGCCTGCACCGCTTCGGCGAAGGTCAGGGACTCGTCGTTCCAGCTCTCGAACACGTCCTGAATCAGCGCGTCCGTGTCCTCGATGTAGCGCAGATAGACCATAGTCGTCGCCGGGTTCGAGTGGCCGAGAAGGCGCTGGACCGTCAAGCGTGGATTTATCGCGATGTGCTCCGACAGACTCGCGGGCCCAACGTTCCCCGCACGGCGCTCTGCCTCTCGCGCCAACGCGATATCCGTCAGCGCCTTCAGCAACACCACGGCGAACGTGTGGCGCAGATCGTGCGGCGTGATGCGTGAGCGGCGACCGCCCATCTGATCAGGCGCGAGCTCAAAGACACGTCGGCTCGCCGTCTCGAACGTCGCATGCCATGCCCGCAAGCTGATCGGAAGGCCGCCCCGGCCGATGAACAGGCCCAGTGCTTCGAGTCCGCGCTCGCGCTCGACCACCGCGATCCGCCGAAGGTGAGGGGGCATCAGGTGAAGTCGCCAGGCGGAGCGCCTGCCGTCGAAACGCCCGCGGACCACGCCCGCCGAGACGTCGAGCTCGTCCACGACGAACAGCTCGGAACGACGCGCCCACAGTGACTCTCTGGACGCGTTCACCACGGCGCGGCGCTCGGTCTGCCGGTAGAGATCCACCGCGCGCAGCGTTGCAGGCGGCACATGAACTCGACGGCGCTTCTGATACTTCGCGCACGCCTCGAGAAGGATCGAAGCACCGGAGTCGGACACCGAGAGGAGTTCCGCATCGAGCAGCGTCGAGAACTCCGCCAAGCGCATGCCCGTCGACACGGCCAGCTGAGCACCGGCCTGGGACCGCAGCGGTGCCCGTCCGCGCCAACTGGGATCCAGCGCTCCGCCTACAGTGCGTCCCGCGAGGCCGACGTCCCGGAACGCGGTCCACTGGGTCTGCGTAAGAGGACGGATGTCCGGCTCGCTGTGCCAGGGGCGCGAGAGCATCGACGCACGTCCGATCGTCAACCACGGTTCGCGCTCAATCTCGCCGGTCTGCATCAGCATCCGATAGATGCCGCGGATCACGACGACCTCGCGCCGCCAAGTCGACGACGACACGGGACGCTCCGCCTTGGTCAGGCGCGACTCGCGATAGGCAACGATGTCTTCGCTGGTCGCATATACGACGTCAGTGTCTCGATCATCGAGGAACGACGCGAACCGGAGCGCGTCGTACCCATAGTTGCGCAACGTCGACTTACTCGTCGCCGCGGCGACGACCCGAAAGTACGAGAGCCACGGCTCCAGCGGCCGCCACCGGTCGTCGAGCAGTAGCGGCATCCCGTCCGGCAACGACCTGGTTGACGAGTAGACCTCGCCGATCAGATCATCAGCAGC
>Ga0079225_10001763_pt1 | contig 12281 bp, 21 predicted proteins | sample Poulit2012_FD_76344 | JGI IMG/M metagenome (GOLD analysis project Ga0079225, IMG submission 76344) | Agricultural soil microbial communities from Georgia to study Nitrogen management - Poultry litter 2012 | ecosystem: Environmental > Terrestrial > Soil > Agricultural land | place: USA: Georgia...
GTGATTCCTCCTTATCACTGTTTGTTTTCTCCTAATATTATAACTTAATACTTATGTAAACAAAAAAGATGTTTGTAGTTTAACACTTTTTTGTGTGTCTACAAACATCTTATCACTTCAACTATGGTCCTTTTTTATTTTCATTATATTTTTAATATGTTAATACTCCAGGCATAATATTCCTCCTTTTGTTAACTACATTTGTATTATACAAGTTCAGTTCTATAAAATCAACTGTTTTGTTTGTTCTTTGCCTTTTTAAATGCTTCTAGCACTTTTTTAAACATGGTTGGATTGCTAGTCTTAAGCTCAAAGAAGATTGGCCAAGTATTTAATGACCATTCATCAAATTGGATTTCCTCTTTTGAATGTTCTAATGTTTCTAAAATTTTCCTATAGTCTAAATTAATGGCTAAATATCCCAAGACATAATCAATTTTTTTAGAATTATAATTATAAGATCCAATTTCTTGTAATGCTTTATGATCTTTTATATTTTTTCCTGCTAATAAATAATTAAGTGTATAACTTTCTTTTTGTTCTTTATAAATTTCTATGTTTTTTAACTTCTTATATATATAAAAAGAGTTAAACCAGTTGTGACTTTTCAATTGATCAAATGCAGATTTTTCTATAATATCAACAAATTTATCAAGTACTTTTGTCTCTAATTCTTTGATATTCACATTTAGAATTTCAGAATTAATTAAAATAATTGCTAAAGTTAGTAATCGATTAGATTGTTCTAAGATATATTCTGTTGTAGTAATTATTTCCGACTCTTTTTTAAGTTTTAAAGGGTTTCCGCAACTTTGAAGATATTTATCATTAACAAAACTTTTTGAATGTATAATCGCATTTCTTCTTGCAAATAATTCAAATATGTATTTTCTGGTTTTATGGTAAAAATCTTTGTCGTACGGTTGAACGAACTCATTTAACATCTCTTTAAAAGATTTGTTTAATAATATAGATATATCTTTGTTGATTAGAGTGTCTATAAGCTCTGAGGTATTCTCAAACTCATGTATGTTTTCAAAAGTAATAGTATATGAGGATTTGATATTCTCATTCTTGTTAGATAGTCTAAAGTACAATAAATCTGATAAGAAGTTTTCAAAGTAGGTTACCATGCTTATTACTGCATTTTCATTATTTAACTTAGGTAACATTAATATTTGATTAAATTCTTCAAAAACAGTTGCAATTTTATGAATATTTAGTTCATTCATAAGTTTATACCCTTTTTTCTCCATATATATATCAAATGTTTCTTGTTTTTTGCTATCGCTAGAAAACAAGTCATCAATATTTTTTGTGTTTTTTGCCCAATCTGAGATAGTGTTTTCGAATTTTTCACGCTCATTCGCTTTTACACCATATAGATCTGCAACTCTATCGTAAGTCCTTTTATTAATTGACTGATAATTAATCTCTAAATTTAATTGGATGCTTTTTTGCCAATAATAAAAGTGACTAAAGTTTGTAATTAGTTTTTCTAAATTAACGTTTAATTTTTCTTTCATGGCTAAATCCTCTTTCTTAATTTATTTAAAAGCAGTCCAAAAGAGCTGCTTTTTTTAAAATTTATTTTATTTTTGGTCTGAAGTAACCTTGAACAACACCTACAAAGTGTGATTATTTACAATTAGTGTACAAATGTATTGACATTTCAATTACATGGTGTTAATATAATTATGTCTTGAGAGTGAAATCTCTTAAGAAAATAAACATTCTAATTAAAGCACACATAATATATGATTTTTTACTCGTATCAAGTCTATATTAAGGTGTGTTTTTTTATTATATCTAAAAAAGATACAGCTTGTCTAAAATATGTATTATCTAAATCTTTATTTATTACCATCTGAAATAATTCAAGAACTTTTGACCTTTCAATATCACCTTGTTTATATAGATTTAATGCTGAAAAAACCAACTTTTTTCTATTAGCAGTTTTCTCTAAAGACAAAGAGTTGATATCAGATAAAGATAAAGTACCAACGGATTCTATGTTGTTCTTAAAGTTTTCTATTTTATTTACTTTATCATTGTAACTTTCTTGAAATTTGTTAGATGTCTCATCTAAAGATAATCCGGATTCTTTAAGATAAATAAACACTGGAAAATAAGTATTTGTTTGGATGTTTTGATTATTATCAAACCATTTAGTCACCGTGAATTTTGGATCAAACAATTCCTTATTATAAACTAAATCACTTATATAAGTTCTTGTGTTTCTAAAAGTGTGCTCGATAACACTCTCTTTAATTGTTTTAATGTTATCATTATTTCCAAAAGCAATAACAATTTTATTTTGGTCTATGTTCTCAATTTCATTAACATCAATAGAAGCAAAAACATTTCTTGATGGTGATTGTTCACGAATAATTTTAGTAAAAATATTTTTGTATTTTCTTATTTGACCAGGTGAAGTATGAAAAACCATTTTATTTAATATTTTATAAAGTTCTAAATAGTTATTAGTAGTGATGGTCTCAATTGAAAACTTTTTATTTTTGCCAAAATTAGTTGTACTATATACAAAGTCATTTTGATTTTGATCATAGTTAATATACAATATGTATTTACTGATTTCGTTTAATATATCATTGGGAAAGGATGAAAACAAAGTTTCTAATATATTTAATATATTTTGGTCCCTTAAACTATATCCTAAAAATATGATAGGATAATCTATTAAAGTTGAAAGTAGTTTACTAGGTATTAATTTTGTATTGGTTTCAAAATTTAAATAATCATCTTCAGTTAATATAATTGAGTTTGGATTTGTAATACAACCATGTATTTTAAATAATTCTGCATATCTTAAGTTATCTCTGAAATAATACTTGCTTTGATTGTCATAAACTTTAAATTCGTTACCTAAAATATAAGATTCTAAAAATGTATCATAGTTAGTTGTATAAACCATGCTTATTTTATTTCTAAGTTTTTTTAATTGTTCTAATTCAGGCAACATGTTTTCGTTTATTTTAGGGTTGCTGAATTGTTTAGATATTAGATAATTAAAAAAATTTATGTTATTGTTTTCAATTTCTAAAAGTTCTTCCTTAGTAAATATATCTATAGGCTTTAAAAGACCATTTTCAATTCTTTCATTAAATATGCTTCTTAGTTTCGACCCTATCTTCTGATTAATTTCCCCCTCAGTTACACTTTGATTACTTTTATTAATTTCGTCAAGAATTGACTTTAGTTGGTATTTATCTAGTCCTATTTCAGCGGCTACACGCTCAAGCAATTCTTTCCACGATGGATAATTTTCTAAATATCTGATTGAGAGACCAGAACCGACAAAGAGTACAGGCATCCGATTGCTTTTTATTATATGCTCAAGTGTTTTCATATTTTTCCTCCAATTTTTCTTTCATTAAAAATAACTAAATTTAATTCCATTTTTAAAAGCAGCCCAAAAGAGCTGCTTTTTTTAAAGCTTATTTTATTTTTGGTCTGAAGTAACCTTGAACAACACCTACAAAATACGGTTCTAGGTCTTCGGTTAGTTTAATAGGTTCATATTTATCATTATCAGAAAATAGGAAGCACTCGTTTCCTATTTTTTTATACCTCTTTACAGTTGCTTCTGAACCATTCATTCCAGCAACAACAATATCATTATTATTAATAACTTGTGTAAACTTAACTAATACATAATCGCCATTTTCAAAAGTTGGACTCATTGAATCACCACTAACCTCTAAATAAAAATGATTATCAGGGTCATCAACATTTGCTACTAAGTATCCTAAAAAGTTATCTGTCATATCCTCTGGTGCACCTGCTTTAACTGATCCTAATATTTTAACTGGTTTAAATGTTCCATCATTAAAAGGTATAGCTTTAGAGGGTAGTCCTAATAAATAATCAGCTGAGACATCAAAGAACTCTGTAAAGATTTTTATATATTCATTATTAAATTGTGTGTCACCATTTTCAATTTTTGAGATAGTTGAATAGCTTATTCCCACTAACTCAGATAATTCTCTGACTGTTAATCGCTTTGATTCCCTTAATTTCTTTAAATTATTCATAAAAGCCCCCTTTGTTTACTCTTTGAGTGTATTTTACCAATATAAACACAAAAATATAAGAAAATCTAATAATGTCGCTAAAAAAGAAACAAAACTATTGACAATCAAAACATTTGTGTTTATAATAGAGACAAGAAAGGGAGGTGTTGGTTTTGGTTGTTAATGTAGAAACAATTAAAAATGAGATGTATATAGCGAGAATTACTGGAATAGAAATGGCAAAAAAACTAAAGATATCTCAAACTTCATTTTATAAGAAAATAAACGGTAAAAGACAATTTACAGCTAACGAATTAGGCTTAATTGCATCAGTTTTAGAGAAAGAAGTAAATTTTTTTTACATTTAATGTTTCTGTTTTAGAAACAAATACGAAAGGAGGACAATATGAAACAATTTGAAATTGTTATAAACATATCAAACGGATTAAGAAAAAGCGGGGAAAATACAGTAATATCCCAAGTTACGTATAACAAAATAATAGAATTAGCAAATTCATTTATTAATGATAATAAAAAGGAGGATTTAAAAAATGAAATTAAGTAGTCAAGAAAAAGCAATGGCTGAATATTTAGAAAAATATCATGATATTAATAATCCAATATCAATGACAAATTTATCGGAACTTTTTGGAATCTCTAAAAGAATGACAAGAAGAGCAATTGAAAGAATAATAATAACTCAAACATTAGTTATAGGTATTGATGTTAATAATAAAGGTTATTGGGTAGCTAACTCACCCACAGATATAGAAGTAGCTAACAATTTATCTAAGTCTAGATTAAGGAAAACATTAAAAAGACTAGCTGCAAATAAAGGTGACATTAAATGGATATATAACTATTTAAAAGAGTTAGAAAATAAATACCCGAAATATCATAATAATCAATTAACGATGAGTATTGATGATCAAGTGAGTGAGGTTCAATAATGAGTAAGACTAACAGAAGATTTTATTGGTTAAAATTATTAGATGATTTTTTTGAACAAAGAGAAATAAAAAAATTAAGAATGATAGCTGGTGGAGATACATATACAATAATTTATTTAAAACTTCAATTATTAAGTTTAAAAACTGAAGGCGATATTTTCTTTGAGGCGACAGAAAAAGATATTTATGAACAACTAAGTCTTGAATTAGATGAAAAACTAGATGATGTAAAAATGACTTTATTATTTTTAATTGATAATAAATTAATTGATATCTTTGAAAACCAAAATCTAGAACTGATCCAAACAAAAGAACTTATCGGAGTAACTACAGCTGGTGCGTTAAGAGTAAGAAAACATAGAGCAAAAAAGAAAGAACTTGAAGAAAAAAACTTTATAGAAAATAATCAAAAAGATAAAAAGGCGTTACATTGTAACACCCATGTAACAAAGTGTAACGGAGATATAGATATAGAGTTAGATATAGATAAAGATATAGAGAGTTGTTGTAATGATAATACTAATAATAAGTTAGATAGAGAGAGTAATAAAATAACTGACTCACAACAACAACAAATTTTAATAAATGATGTAGAAGATGTTTTTAAAAAATTAGAATTAAAAAGCAATTACAAAGAATTTTATCAACACTACAGTTTATTAAATTGGAAGTTTCACAATAATAACTCAATTTCATTAAGAGCATTACCAAAATTAGCAAAAAATTGGGAAGATAATTATTTATCAAAATTAAAAGATAATTCTTTACCAGAACAAGTTAAAAAACCAGATTGGTTAGATGAATATGTTAATGAATTAGAAAAAATGGAGGTTTAACAATGAATATTAAACAAGCTAAGGCGTTAATTTCAATTTTAAAGGCTTTTAATTTAATTTGTATAACAATATCAGTCTTTTTAATAAAAAACGAAATTTTAAGCACTCTAGCGATAATAATCGGTATATTAGCAATGTTCTTTATGTTGTTTTTAAAAGTATTTTATTTAGAAAGGTTAAAAGAGGGTGAAAATTTATGAGTAATATAACAGAAAAGAAAATTACAAAACCTTTAAAAAGTATTAAGGGAGGTTTATTAGAAATTGTTGTTGATGGTTATGAAACCGAAGGGACAATAGTTGAGGGATCTTTTATAAAGGGTTATGCCACATATATAGTTCCTTTAGTAAATGCTGATGGCAATTACCCTAAAACTAGAGAACAACTAATTGATTGTATAAGGGTAGACAAGTTAGATTCAGAATTGTTATATCTTAAAGCAAAAGAGGTTATAGAACAGTTGAGTAAAAGAATTAAAGACAAAAAAGTTTTCGAATATCTAAAAGAACTTTATGATCAACTAGATGATTTGATACTGGAAAATGATTTAATGAATGTACTAGATGGTTTAGTAAAAGATTTAGAAAACCCTAGATATAAGTATGATTTAAAAGATGATGCAAATGAAAGTAATTAACTTACTAATTTTATTAATATCCAGTTATTTATTTTACATAGGAATGATTAACATTGAAAAGATTGCTATTAGTATTCCACTAACAACACTAACAACATTACCAATAGCAATCAGTTTAGATAGATTATTTACAAAAAGGAAGATAACAGATGAGAGAAAGTGATTTAAGTAATTCAGCTAAACAATTTTTAAAAGAACAAGGATGTACAAATGTTTATGGAGAAGTTATAGATATAGATTTAGTTGGTAAAAAAGGAAGTGTTTTAATTGGGGTTGAACTTAAAAAATCTTTAAATGTTACTGTTTTAGCGCAAGCAGCTAAACGTACTGAATATGTAAATTATGTTTATGTTGGTATTCCAAAAAACAAATTTAAAAGTTATTTTCAGTTAAATCCAGTTTATAAGCTATTTATTGAAACTCACGGAATAGGAATAGTTTTATTAGAACCAAGTCGAACAAATAGCTTAGGAGATGTATTCATTTATTACAAAGTAGTTAAACAACCTAAAATACATAGAATTACACCATATAAAGAATTGGTTTTAAATCATATGACTGATTTTACAGAGAATAGATTAGGCGGACAAACAACTGAAAAAGTATTAACTCCATATAAATATATGTTAAAAGAAGTTAAAGACTTTTTAAAAAGCAGCATTAAATTTGGTGATGGATGGAAGACAATTGATGAAGTATTAAATGTTTGTAGAAGAGTAAAAGATCATTATGCTAATCCAAAAGGAAGTTTATATCAATTGTTAAACAGGGAGAGTTGGATTGAAAAAGATTCTGATAGAAAAAGATATCGATATAAAGGAGAGTTAGAAAATGTTACAAGCACAAATGATAATTGAACCAGGTATTCAAATAATGCCAGTAGAGAAAAAATTTAAGTTAAAAATCAACAATCATATTAGTGATTCAATTTATTCAGAAGAGAAAGCTTTAAAAATGTTTAAACACTTACAAATGTTTGAAAACACAAAAATTGAATTGGTGGAGATTTAATTGAACAAAACAAAGCATTTAATATTAAAGTGGGCAAATGATAAGGACTTACTTAATAAAAGTCCACACAAACAATTTACAAAGCTCTTAGAAGAAATAGGAGAGTTAGCAGAAGCGTTACTTTATGAAAACAAACTTGAACAAATGGATGCGATAGGCGACATTGTAGTAGCATTAACAATATTATCAAATCAATTAGATTTAGATATAAACGAATGTGTGATTAGTGCTTATAACAATATCAAAAATAGAAAAGGTAAGACCATTAATGGAGTGTTTATTAAAGAAAGAAAGGAATAATAAAATGCAGCAATCATTATTAAATAAAACAATAGAGTTAAAACCGGTATTAAATAATTTTTATACAAAAAATGGAATAAGAACAATAATAGAAAAATATAATTTAGAAAATGATTATGAATTACATCATTTTGGAATTTATAAAATTGATGTTGAGTTTCTAACAGAGAAAAACTTAAAAGTATTAATTAACGATTTTAAAAGTGAAAATAAATATTTAATCGATTTAAAAAATAAAACTTTATATGTAGGTCATAAGAGAGAAAAACTTAAAACTTTAATGAATATACTTTTTGAAAAACATGGATCAGACTTAGGAGATTCGATTGTGATTCAAATTAATTTAAAAGAAGATGAAATATTTTTTATGGATGCAATGAACATAGAAAGTGTTTGGGATTATGAAGATATGTTTACAGCTGAAAACAAAGTTACTAACATTGAATTTGAAGAAAACTTTTACGGACCAGATATTTATGGAAATAATAATGCAATTAAAACTGGTTACATTATTACAGTTGAGTAGGAGGAATTAAATGTCAGTTAAACAAAAATTAAAACAAAGCAATAATGAAAATATAAATATGCTAATTGAGTATTTGGTTGAGGAGTCTAAAAAAGATGAACAATTAAAAAATGGAATTTTACAAGAAAACAAGACAATTGTTAAGGCATGGGAATATTGCAATTATAAAGCTAGAGAATATTTAGAAAATAAATCTGGTGGAATTAAAGATTCAGTTGTTGTTGGATGGGCAATTCATTATTTTACTGAAAATGACAAAGTAATTGAAGAAGAAATGGGAAGAGTTATTAATGATCCTGTTAAAATGCCCGAAAAATCAAAACAAACTGAACCTAAGAAACTTACAAACAAATCTGGAGTTACTTTTACTCAGTTAGAGCTTGATTTATTCGGTGATGTGTAATGTTTTATTCAAAGTTACCAAAAGAGGCTGTAAAAGCATTTGACAAAGCATACAGTCATTATGTTAATCCAAAACAAGCAACCAAAGTGCATGAACCTGAATTTAAAAAAGAAGAAGATAAGTTTTTCTATCAAGCTAATGAAGAGTTATATAACGGAAACAATAAACATTTAGATTATGTTTTAAAAAACCAAAAATATAGTTATGATAATAACTTTACTTATTTAGAAAAATTAAAAGATTGGATAGTTCTTAAAAGATATTCCGGAAAAATGTTAACTCACATATTATATATTAATTTAGAAACTAAAGAATTATATGGTTATTGGAATATAGAGTTTAAAAAAACAGGAGTAAATATAATGGTTGATTTAAATACTAAATATTCAATGGGATACTACAATGGTTGGGATGCAATATATAACGATGCTCAAAGATTAAGAGATAAAGAAAGCATTGAAATTTTAAAAAGTATAGATAAATTTAAATATTTACCAATAGAAAAGTTTAATAAAATTAATTACTTTATATTACTAGATGCAACTGAATCAATGATTAATAATTATGAAGTATTACTTAAATTTGGAGCAAATAGAGTAGCAACTGATTTATAAAAGAAAAAAATATAAAATCTGATTACTTTGGAATAACAATACTAACATCTGAATTCATTGATTTTTATAAAATTGATGTTGAAATGATAAGCGATAAATACATATTAGAACAACAATTAAATAATGGTGGTGGGATTAATGCAACATCAACATAAATTAAATGGTTTTCCTTATAAAGAATTTGAAAGAATTGGCTTAGATTCACAACAGCTTTATAGAATTAAAAGAAAAAACCAAACAATCAAAGATAAAGAAATTTTAAAAATTGCTTTTAATCAGAAATATGGAGAATTAGGGACTGTTGAAGAAAAATTATTTCATTATTATGTTAGCAAAGCAATAAAAATTAAATATTTACCATTAAATATAAGAGTTTTAAAATTAACAGAATTAAAACAAAAACTTTATTTAACAAGACAATTATTTAATATATCAGAGAAAATACTAGACAATGTCTGGGAAGAGATAAGCAAATATTATGAAGTTTAAAAGGAGGAAATAAAATTGAAAAGAGATATAAAAGATGTGTTTAAATATTGGATGTTTAAAGATCATAGGCAGTATGGAGAGTTTGGATTACCGTTGATTGAAAAAGAAACGGTGATTCCAAAAGAAATAATTCCGTTTAATTATGCAAGTTCAACAGCAAGAAAATTAAAAGAAGATGAACTAAAAATGAAATTTATTCATTTCTTCATAGATGATTATCAGTTTGAAAGAGTTTGGAATAATCCTAAAGCTTATATTGAGCTGTTTAAAAAATATGGAGGAATTATAATGCCTGATTATTCGGTCTATAGAAATTTCCCTAAAGCAGTGCAAGTATATAATGTTTTTAAATCTAGAACGTTATCAGCTTATTATCAAAGGCATGGAATACCTGTGATACCAAACATAACATGGAGTGATGAAGAAAGCTTAGAGTGGATATTAGATGGTTTACCAAAGGGTAGTGTAATAGCAACTTCATCAAATGGAGTTTTAAACAGTTTGGTAGTTGATGATTTTGTAAGATTATTCAATATAGTAATAGACAGATTAGAACCGACAACCATAATGTTTGTAGGTAAGAAGCCAAAAAATTTAACAGATAAAAGAATTAAAGAATATGATAGCCATTTGCAAACAATGAGGAGAGTGATATAATATGGGCGGAAGAGGTAGTTATTTTGGTAAGAAAAATAATAAGAAGGAAACAAATATTCAAAGCGGGCCAATAACACTTATTAACCCAGAAAAGATATCAAAGATATTACAAGCTAACAGTAAACAAAAACAAGAATCAATCAATCACTTTGTCGAGTACATAAACAAAAATGCAACAAATAATGAAACAAGGGAGTTATATAATAATTTACCTAAATTAATAAAAGAAAATATTATAGATAAAAATATAAAGTTTGATGTAATATATACAAATAAAAAAAATGCTAACTATTCAGTTAGTTCAAGAAGATCTTTAAAATCTGGTAAAATGACAGAAATTACTCTAGTTATACCTAGATTAAAAGAAAGTACTTACAGTGAACATATGAACATAACAGCACACGAGTTAGGACATTTAATAGATTTATCAAACGGAGATGGAAGGGGCGGACTAAGTACCGCAAATAACAAAGAATTAAATCAAATAATTTCAAGACCTTTCAAAGGCCATTCAAAAGAAGTACAAAAAAAGTTTGATGACATTAGAGATGAGCCAGTCAAAATAAGTAACCAAATTAAAAAAAGGGCAGAATCAAAACGAAATGAAATTATAGAACGTTATGTAAAAAAACATGGAAGTTTAAATAATATTTCATACAGCGTGCAAGAGAAAATGAAAAAAGAAATTATAAAAGAACAAATGAAAATAAAAGATGAGTGGATAGAACAAATTGATAAAAACAAATTAATACACTCAGGAAATGCATTTCAAGATATATATGATGCACTATCTGGTGGGATATACTATAACAATAGAATAACAACAGCTGGACATGGAAGAAGTTATTATAGAGATAAATCTAAAAGAAGTGCTGAAATATTTGCTAATTATTTACAACTATCTATTGAAAGTAAAGAGTTGTTAGGTGTGTTAAAAAAAGATCAACCAGATTTAGTAAAAGTTTTAGAGAAAATAAGAAAGGAATTAAGTGAGAAATAAAATGAAAAAGCAAACAAAAAATAAAATTGAAGTTTTGGATAAAAAAATAAAAATTACTGATATGTATTTTCAACTATTACATGACCAATTAATTTATAAATACTTTGATATTGATAGTGATAAAATGCTTGATGAAAAAATAGAAGTCTTTCAGAGACTTTTAAATGGAGAAAAAAGAGGTAATATAGAAAACTTTTTCAAAATACTAGAGAAAGCACCAAAAGGTTTCCCAAAAGGAGAATACGAAGATGAAGATACCGGAGAAAAAGTTGTGATATATTGGTAAGAGTTTATTTTATATAAAACAAAATGATAACGCAACAAAGGGAACAACTCAATTTGAAGCAACTTGTGATTTGACATTAAAAAAATTATATTATATAAATATACATGAAGCAACCAAGAGGTTGCTTTTTTATTTGCAAATAAGAAAAAAGGAGGATAAAGATGAATAAAGGACATCAATTCATTAAAGTCTTAACTGAAAATGGCGAAGAGCAAGTTAAGTTTGTTGAAAAGGTTACTACATGGATTAAATTAAACCCTGTATTATTTGGTTTATCATTAGTAACAGTTTGTTTAGCAGCTGGTTTTGTTTATCTCAGCAAAAGAAAACAAGATAAAAGTAAAAGCAGAAGAAAAAAATAAAATAATTAAATAAGGGAAATTAATTTTTCCCTTATTTTTAAAAAGAAAGGATAAAAATATGAAAACAATTAAAAATATTTTAAGTGGTTTTATTGCAATTTTTGTATTAAGTTTAATAACTTTAACTAATGTTAATACAGTTAAGGCTTCAACTACATACTATACTGTTAAAGATA
>Ga0079225_10001764_pt1 | contig 12281 bp, 18 predicted proteins | sample Poulit2012_FD_76344 | JGI IMG/M metagenome (GOLD analysis project Ga0079225, IMG submission 76344) | Agricultural soil microbial communities from Georgia to study Nitrogen management - Poultry litter 2012 | ecosystem: Environmental > Terrestrial > Soil > Agricultural land | place: USA: Georgia...
CTACAAAGCCAGAGGCAAAAGCGCAGGCAACGCAGCCAGCCGATTGTTGGAAAATGATGGAGTAAAACGCAGACTCGAAGAGATCGCCGCTGAGGTCGCCAGCAAGTCGATAGCGGACGCCGACGAGATTCAGAGGTTCCTGACCAGCGTCATGCGTGGCGAAGTGGAAGAGCAGCTGCTTACCCGTCACGGTGACCTCGTATCAGCCCGAGCGAATGTGCGTGACCGAACGAAGGCCGCTGAACTACTCGGTCGCGCTCAGGGCGTGTTCGTCCTTACCAGTCAGGATGCCTCTGGTGAGCTGGACGCGATTGCACAGGCTCTGGCCCGAGTGCCGGATGATGACCGGCCGCCGCCTGTCCTGAACTGAGGTTGCGCTCGTGGATTGGGTTTTCAGTCCGAAAGCGCGGGACAGCATCCGGGACAGCACAGCCCGGTTGAACATTTGGCACGGAAGCGTCCGGTCCGGTAAGACCATCAGCAGCATCATCCGATGGCTGGAGTTCATCAGTACAGCCCCCAGAGGCGGCCACCTGGTCATGGTCGGGAAGACCGAGCGCACGCTCCGAAGAAACATCCTGAGTGAAGTAGAGAAAATCGTCGGCGCCCGTCAGTACCACTACAACGCCGGCGAAGGTGTCGCCACTATCCTGGGCCGCGAAGTTTTCGTGTACGGCGCCAACGACGAGAGAGCCGAAGGGAAAATCCGAGGCTTGACAGTTGCTGGCGCGTACGGTGACGAACTCAGCCTCTGGCCCGAGTCGTTCTACCGGCAGCTACTCGCCCGCATGAGCGCCCGTGGCGCAATGATGTTCGGCACCACCAACCCCGACGGCCCATACCACTGGTTAAAGACCGGCTTCATTGACCGGGCGGACACTCTGAACCTCCGAGCGTTCCACTTCGGACTTGACGACAACCCCGCACTCGACCCGGCTTACGTGGATTCACTGAAAGCTGAGTATGTGCCGGGCAGCCTCTGGTACAAGCGGTTCATCGAAGGCCTATGGGTCGCTGCCGAGGGTGCTGTGTACGACTTCTTCAACGAAGCCGAACACACACTCACCAGCTTGCCTGACTCATTCCGCCCGGACGGGCACTGGATCAGCATCGACTACGGCACCAGCAACGCCACGTCAGCTGGTTTGTACGGCGCCTGGCGAAAAGCAGCCCCCGGTGACCTGAGTGCCGTGCGCCTCGACGGGTACTACTACGACGGCCGCGCCACAGGCCGGCAGAAAACCGACAGTGAGTACGCCGCCGACCTGGGCGAGAAGTTCGGTGAATGGAAAGGCAAGGCACCCATCATCCTGGACCCCAGCGCCGCCAGCTTCAAGCAGGAGCTCAGGCGCACCGGCTGGAAAGTCATTGACGCTGACAACAGCGTGATCGACGGTATCCGCACCCAAGCGAAGATGCTGCACAACGGCGAGTACAAGCTCCTGAACACCCCCGGAAACAGGCAAGCCATCCGCGACTACGGCGCTTACCTGTGGGACACGAGGGCTCAGGCACGCGGCGAGGATAAGCCCATCAAGCAGAACGATCACACCAAGGATGAAGAGCGGTACTTCCTGCAGACGGTATTCGGCAAGAGCGTCCAGCCCAGTGATAGAGCTCGCCGCGCCTTGAGCGGCTGGTAACGAGAGGAGGGCCCAACATGATTGACCTGCAAAGCACCTACATTCGCGCAGTCCTCCAAGGCGTCACGCAGCGCGTGACGCTGGCCGCTGAAGCACTCGACTGGACCGACGGCCTCCAAGTGTTCAAGGAAGCAGAGCTCGCGCCGCCCATCACTCACGAAGAGGATCGGGACGCCTGGACCCGTTTCATCAAGCAAGTGCAGAGCATGGGCCCCCGCGCATTCAGTCACAAACGCACAGCCGCCATAGGCAGTATCAACTGGGGTGGAGACGACCCGGGGCAGATTGACGACCGGCTCGCTGAAGTGGATCTCGAGTACCTGGCCGTGAAAGCCCTCAAATCACTGGTCGCCACAGGCATTGCTGGTGTCCTGCCACACCAGCCGGAAGTTGGCCTGCCACGGTTGCAGAACATGGGCGGCTACCTTGAACCCCTCTACGATGAGGATGACGTGGGTGGCACGACACCCAGAGGATGGCTGCAGGTCATGAGCGAACCGGACGGAGTGAAGTTCCGCATCCGGGTTTATGAGCGCGACCCGGCCGAGCCGACGCGGGGCACGCTGTACGAGTGGCGCAAGGCCAGCCAGCCGTACGAGATTGGCAGCGCTCCCGCAGCGACCTGGGAGAACGTGCTGATGCCGACCGTCGTCATGACGGACACGGCGCAGGACGGCACCCCACTCGGTGAGCTGACGCAGGCCCTGCCAACGCTGAAGGGGGAAGTGGCGCAGCAAATCCGCATCCTCCGAGCATCTGATGCGAACGCTTACCCACTCCGCTGGGCTGCAGGTGACTGGGACATCCCCAAGGACCGCGGCGCACTCGACGTGCTCATCGCCAACGAGACGGACGCCACAATCGGCGTGCTCGAAGCGCCACTGCTGGAAGGCCTGTTCACTCAGCATGACCGCATCATGGAGCGCGTCAGAGGCGACCTGAACCTGCCCATCAGCACCATCAACACCGGCACCTTCCCATCTGGGGAGGCGCTGGACCAGGCGAACGCGAACAGCATCAGCACCGCCAGCATGTACGCCCGGCTCCTGCAGCGGCTCCTCACGGGCGGCGTCGCTGGCCTCGCAGAGTTGTTCGGCATCAAACGAAGCTCAGCACCACCCGTCAGCGTCGAGATCAACCGGGAGCAGACACGCCGCATGGTCACAGACCAAGTGCGGAACGACTGGCGGGAAGGCCTCATCAGCTTCAGAGCCGCGGTCATCACGGTGAGCCAGTACTACCCGGCGTGGGCAGACAGTGAGATCGAGGAGTTCATCAAGGCTGAAGAAGCCCGAGAGAACCCGCGACCGCCAGCACCAGGGCAGCTCGACCACAGGGATGACCCTGAAGAGGGGCCGGGGGATGACTCGTGACCGGCGCGCAAGCTGAAGCGCTGGTCCGCAGGCTGGACCGGCAGTTGACGACGCTTGAGAACACGGCGCTGGCCACATTGCGGCAGGCGCTCAGGGAAAGCGCAGCGGAGTTGGAACGGGAGCTGAGGACGCTCTACAGGCGAGCCCTGGACGGCACAGCATCTGCTGGCGCTCACATCCGGGAAGCTGCAGTGCGGGACTTGCTGGAGCAGACGCGGGTGCTGGACCGGCACCTGGACCTCCGACGCTTGCCGACTGAGGCGGCCCTGGGGGAGTTGCAGCGCGGCGCAATGGCCGCCGGAGCTGAGAACGCACTGCAGGCCCTCACGACCGCTGAACGGGCTGTGGCGAGCCTGTCAGGCGCTGTGCCAGTGGAGACACTGGTCGCGGCCACGAACATCAGCAGTCGCCTGCAGGAGATCGGGGCCGCCAGAGCAGCAAGCGGCGCTGCAGCACTCCGACAGCACGGGCAGAGAGCCGCCGACGCCATCCAACGACACATCACAGCCGGCGTCGTGCAGGGCCGGGGCTGGGGCGCAACCAGCCGCCTCATCCGCCAGGAGACTGGCCTGCTCAACTACGAGGCAGAGCGAATCGTCAGAACGGAATCCATCACGGCAAGCGCGGATGCGCGCCATGAAACCTACCGGGCTCGCGGCATTGAGCAGGCCAGGTGGATGAGTACGGCAGATGACAGGGTGTGTGGGTACTGCGCTTTCCGTAGTGGCCGCTTGTACGGCATTGACGACATTGTGATTCCTGCCCACCCGAACTGCCGGTGTTACAGCGCACCTTTCCGGCCTGAGTGGGCTGAGGCTGGCATTGACGATCCGGACTGGTACGACGAGCACCGCGCAGCTGCGATTGCGAAGGCCCGGGATAACGGGGAGAAGATTCGCACCGGCCCGTCACCTGGGGAGCGGTGGCAGGGCCGCACCACGGCGCCGTCACCCGCTGAGCCGAGGCGGGAGCGGGTGGTAGCGTGACCGCACGTGAACATCAGGCTCCAGACCGGCTGGTACTTCAGCCTCCCTGATAACCAATTGAGGGAGTGCAAGATCGTGAGCATCAACGGTGAACCGTCCATTGTGTTCGACGTTGAGATGCGATGCACCGTGCCTGTCCAGCCCAGCGACGTGCTGGTGGAGAAACTCGAGTCCGCATAGCCTGTCCGACAACCAAAGCCCTGTAGCCCCGCCACGTGCGGGGCTCTCCATTGGCTGGCACTGCGCCCTGGCGGCACAGGTAAGCCCAACCCCTCAAGCCCTCTACCTTCCCAGGAGGAAGCAAAATGACTGACGCAGAACAGCAGAACACTGAAGCCACGGCCGCCCAGGAGGCGACCACCACCAACGAACGGCAGGAGCAGCAGGTTGAGTCTTTCGACCGGGAGTACGTCGAGAAACTCCGCCGTGAAAACGCTGCGTACCGCACCAAGGCCAAGGAAGCCCAGGAGGCCGCCGAAGCCGCCAAACTCGCCGCGGAACGCGAGAAACTCGACGAAGTGGAACGCCTCAAAGCTGAGAAAGCTGACCTTGAGAAGGCAGCAGCCGAAGCAGCCGCCAAGGCCACCGCCGCGGAACGCCGCGCTGCTCTCACCGGGAAGGTTGCCGACCCGTCAGCTGCCCTCAAGCTGCTCGACGAGAGCGAGCACCTGAACGAGGACGGCACCGTCAACACTGACGCGCTGCTCCAGTCCTACCCGTTCCTCGCGCCAGCTCCCGCCGGCCACCCGGCCACACCCGGCGCAGGCGGCGGAATCAAACGCCCACTCACCCACGACGACCTGAAAAGCATGACCGCTGAACAGATCAACGAGCGGTGGGACGAAATCCAAACCTCACTCAAGAAGTAAGGAGACCACCCCATGAGCATCAGCAACTTCATCCCCGAACTCTGGAGCGCCAGACTGCTCGCGCACCTCGACAAGAACCTCATCCTCGGCAGCAGCCCCATCATCAACCGGGACTGGGAAGGGGAAATCCGCAACGTCGGCGACACCGTGCACATCCAGCGGCCCGGCGCAATCACCGTCAACGCGTACAACCCCGCCACGACCGACGTCGCGTACGAAGTGCCGACCAGCACCACCCGCGCGCTCGTCATCGACCAGGACCAGTACTACGGCTTCCAGGTGGACGACCTGGCACAGGTGCAGGCTAACGTCACCCTCGTCGACCGGTACACGCAGCGCGCAGCGTACGCGCTCGCTGACGAAATCGACCAGTTCATCGCTGGCCTGTACACCGACGGCACCGCCGGCGACGTACCCGTCACACTCGGCACGGACGACTACTACGACGCGCTCGTGAAGGCCGGCCAGAACCTGGACGAGCGGAACGTGCCCCGCAGCGGCCGATGGCACGTCACTAACCCCGCAGGATACGCGGACCTCCTGATGAACGAGAAGTTCGTGCACGCCACCGCCGCCGCCGACCAAGTGATCCGCACCGGTCAGGTCGGGATGGCCGCGGGCTTCACCATCTTCGTCAGCAACAACCTGGTGAACGCCACCGGCGTGAAAGGCCTGTACGGGACTGATGCCGCCACGACGTTCGCTCAGCAGCTGCTCGGCGCTCCCGAAGCTCTGCGCCTGGAAGGCAAGTTCGCTGACGCGGTTCGTGGCCGCATTGCTTACGGCGCGAAGGTTGTAGAGCCGAACGCGCTGGGCACCATCACGCTGTCCTGATCGTGGCGAAGGTCAGGTTTGTGCGGAACCTTGAGACTGGCCTTGTGCATGACGTTCCCGAGGGGCATTGGTCACTCGGGAACGCTGGGTATGAGGCAGTTCCGGACCCGCGCGTGAAGGTTGAGCCGGAGGCCAGTGAGAAGCCTAAGCCCAAGGCGAAAGCCAAGGGCCGGAAGTAAAGGGGGTAGGCAATGGCGGCTCTCGACTTTAAGGACCGTGCGGCGGTGCTGGCGTTCCTCGTGACCGCCATGCCCAACGCCAACGCCACAGCCATCGAGACGCTGCTCGACGCGAGCGCTGGCACCACATGTGAGGAACCGATCGTGCCGGTTTACCGGCCGTTCTTCGTTCAAGCCAGCCTGCAAGAGCAGGCGTTGAATGAACTGAAGAGTGCTCGGGGCGCGTCCGGCGCCAGCGTGGAGTACCGCGACAATGCGAAGGCTGTCCGTTCACTCCTGAATCAGCAATCAGCACTTGACCACGGGATCTGCAGCATCCCGACTGGGATGGAAGCTACTGGTGGCGGCACCGTGCGAATGCGGACGGTGTTCTGATGGCCCAGTCCATTCTGGCTGACGCGCCGTTCGTGCAGACGGTGTTCACTGCGCCTGATCCTGACTCTGGCAGTTGGGGGCAGGACGAGTGGGGTCAGGACGTTTGGATTCCCGGGTCTGGTGTTCTCAGTCTGGCGGCGCAGTTCGCGCCGTTCAAACGTACGCAGATTGAGTTCCAGCCGGGTGCGAACCCGGAGGCGGTGGAGGGTCGTGGGGAACTGGTGGAGCCGCTGGACTTCCCAGCCAGCGTGCGTGTGGATTCAGTCCTGCAGTGCACCTTCAACGGGAGGCTGTGGGACGCGCGGATTACGAACATCATTCCCAACGACCTTATCGGCGTGGCCTTTGGTGCGTACTTCGAAGCGAAGCTGGTGCCGTCAGAGGCCCCCCCCGCCTACCTCGATTTCCGCGTGCCGACCAATGCGGTGTTGCACGAAGCGCTTTAGGGGAGGTGGCCCGTGAACTTCAGACTCGACCTGAACGACAAGCAGATAGAAGGGGAACTGATTGACGCGTTCGGCAGTGCCAACGACCTGCTTGGTGTGGAGTCGCAGCGGCAGATTACCGACCCCGTCTGGGATTGGCCTCAACCGGGGTCCGACATCGTGGATCTCGGCCAATTGCGCGACTCGTACGAGCAGCGGGTCATCAGCCCCACGGAACGGGAGCACTCCTGGAACGCACGGCACGCTATGGCGAACCACGAGGGCGCCAGGTACGCGAACGGCAGCACCCGACCACCCAGGCGGTGGACTGAGGAGCCAATCAAGAACTTCGAGAAGAACTTCGATGCACTCGCGAAGTTGAACTTGGAGCGCATCAAGTGAGGCACACCGTCAGCAGCGTCTTCCAGCGCCTCAGCACGGCCCTTGATGGGATGCTCGGCCTCTACCGGGGACCAGACGGCAGGACCGTGCCTGCCCTCCGCGTTGAAGGCGCCAGCACCGGTCTGACACGCGTCCCGGGGAGTGGCGCTGAGGTTGAGATTCACCCTGACGTCAACCCCGACGCCACACCGCTCTACAACCGTGAGCGGCACCTGAGTGGCTTCGTTGAGCTCAGGGTCATCGGGCATGACAAAGCCAGGCTCGACCCCATCACCACCCGAATCCTGAGAATCTACCCACTCGCCACCACCAGGTACATACCCGGTGACGAGGAAACGGGCATCCTGAACCAAGCGACCATCCGAATCCCAACCAACTGAGAGGAGGTGACGACTTGAGTGTGCACACACTTGGTCGACCGACAGGTTTGACCGTAGGCGGAGCGCCGCCAGCCGCGAGTGGGCAACAGATTGTCCTGACCGCTCAAGGTCACCGTGCAGCGGGCGGACCCAGCATCCGAGTTCGCAGCAACCACCCAGCGCTCGTACGGGCGGGGTCGGTCGTACGAATGGCAACGGCGTACGGCCTTGTCACTGCCGACACGCAAGTGTGGCCTGGGCAGAGCAGCGACCTCCCACTCGATACGGTCACGCCAACCGGAGTGCAACCCGGCAACCCCATCTCCCTGAGCGCTGGCGGCAAGGCATACGTGGTGTCCACCGCGATCGCAAGCATCCCGGTGTACGGCACCACTGACACTGACCTGCAAATCAACGAAGTAACCCGTGACGCCACAAGCGCGGTCGGTGACGCAGCGACAACCTGGACGGTTGAGGAAGTGAGCAGCAAGAGCTGGCAACTCGACCGCAGGGGGCTCTACCGGGCAAGTGACCCCGGTTACCAGCTGATCGAGGCCGCCGCCCTATCTGGCGCCCCTGTGCTTGTGCGCCGCGTACTCCCCGATGAGGACGGCAATCCGGACAAGGTGCAGACAGGTTTGGCGCTCGTCACTGCGTTCCGAAACCCCTCGCCCGCTGCTGGCCTCATTGAAGCGTCGTGGGTGTTCAAAGGCGTGGGGAAGCTCACGATTGGCCCGGTGAGTGAGCACCCGAGTATGCCCCACGAACCAGTTGATTTGTCTGGCGTCATGCTTGATTTCTCTGACGCTCGGAAGCAAATCAATCAACTGGTGTTCACCTAGAAAGGACACACATGGCATGAGCACAAGACTAGTTCCCGTCATTGACGCGACAGAAGCCACGCAGCAAATCGCTTATGCGGATGAAAGTGGCGTACTCACTCCGCTTGCCCAATTAGTCGGGCCTGCTGCTGATTCGTTGCAGAAACGGGGGGTCGGAACGGTCCGCTACCTCGTCAATGCGGAAGAGGTTCCCAGCTCCACCACGTTGACGGCGATTGATACCAGCAGTCCCTGCGTGATTGAGCACCTGGAAGTGGTGGTTGGATCGGACCAAGGCGTTCGGCTGCTCTTCTCCCCGAGGGATGCGGCAGGTACACCCGACGTGTACGTTCCCTTGCGAGTTGACGGCACCGCCAGTGGTACGGGTGATACCACTGTCGCGCGTTTGCTTCAGAACGGCAGTTTACTCTGGCGGTTCTTGCATCAGGATGAGGAGTTGCACCGGTACAAACTCGAGCTGCGAACGCCCTTCGCCATGCCCGCCGGATTCCGCTTCGAGCTTGCCAACATTTCAGGGGCCACGCAAGTAGTCAGCCTCATGGCGTTCGTAAGGAACCTGTGAGCGACATGCCGGTGCCCTGGCAGATAGTGCCGTGGCAATACACGGGCACGGGCGCACCCAAGCCCACGCTGGAGGACTTCCTCGCACCCCTGAACCTGCCGGACCGCCTGGGCTTCAGCCAAGACGGTGAGCACGAGTTGCTGGGCGTGAGAATTGGTGATTCGGTGAAGCCCGTGGTGCTTATCGTTGGCGGGATGCATGGCAACGAGTGGCCAAGCACCCGCAGTACGGCACGAATGATTGAGGTCATTCAGCTGCCGGAGAACACGTGGCTCCTTGAGCATTTCTCGTTTTACGTGGTGCCCGTTGCTAACCCGTGGGGGTACGTGCACAATCGCAGGCAGAACAGCCGCAACGTGGACCTGGAGCGAAACTTCGATAACCAGTGGGAAACTGGTGATGACAACGCTGAAGGCACCCGTTGGCGCGGCCCCAGCCCTAACAGCGAGGCGGAAACAATCATTCTGCGGGACCTCATTTTGTCGCTGCAGCCAGTGGCGGTGCTCGACGTTCACGGGTGGGGTGGCTACGATTACTCGAGCATGGCGCCAGTGCCGCACCCAGAGTTGTGGGGCACGCGAGTGCAGATTGCGGAGAGATGCGCGCTAGCTGCCGGCCTGGATTACGGCACTGAGTTCATGCTGTACCCGTCAAACCTAAGCAGTTTTCCTTCAACCATGTACAGCTGGGCGCGCTACCAAACACTGTCGACGCTGGGGGCGCCACCCGTCACGTTTCTCTACGAGATTGGCATGCAGCTCGATTTGGCTGAGCAGGAGCGGCAGGGGGTGATGACGATCCTGCAGGTGCTGTACGACCTGGCGTCGTGGTTTACTGCCGAGCCGGTTGAGGTTGAGCCTGAACTGGATCGCTACCGGCGTGCTCAGTATTACGAGTACACCTGACTTGGCTACAACAGTTTTCAGCAACGCCGTACGTAACAGATGCAGAAGTCTCACCGCCCGCCCTTTTGGTGGGTGCTTTTCCTTTTGGAGGGAAAATCATGTCAGATCAAGTTGGACTCGATACTAGTTTCGTTCGTGGAATGTTCACCGGCATTTACGTTGGCACGCCTGCTGCTCGCCGTAATGCGCGGGCACTGTTCCCAGCTCCGAGCACGTTCACTGTGGATGAGGCCGCTAGTGAGGGCGCTACCACCCTGACCCTCACTGCGCTGGATAGCGTGAGCCTGCCGGAGAACACGGTCCTGAACTTTGGTGGCGTGTACGTCATGGTCACTGAGACCACTAGCGTTGGTACGTCGCCAACGCCGGTGCCTATCTCCGGCCTTGAGACTGAGGGCCTGCCCGACCCAATCGCGGCGGATGAGGAGGCGGTGTGGCATGGCCTTATGCGCGTCATGGGCACCACCAACACCGAGCTGTCGCTCACGGAGGGCACGAGCAACCTGAGCACCACCACGTACGACAGTGGCATGCGCATGGAGTGGGACGAGATTCAGATCACCTCGAAGGGTTGGACGCTGCCGCGGCAGGGGAACTTCAAGCCGACCGACCCGGCGTACCTCGCCATTCGTGAGGCTGGGCTGAAGGGTGTGGAGATTCCCGTGTTGCGCATCCTGCCGGATGAGAATGGTAACCCCGCGGAGTTTCAGCGTGGTCGTGCGCTTATTACTGGGTTCAGCGTGCCGGCGCCGGCTGATGGGATTGTTACGGCGTCGTGGACGTTCACTGGTCAGGGTCGCCTGGAAGTCGGGCCAATTGACGACCTGTAAATGCTGAGTAGTTCGGAGCGGCGGGAGGGCACTCCTGCTGCTCTTGCTTTCGGCGCAGAAGCACAAGAGGAAGGGGTGCGCGTGGGCGTGCTGATCGTGAACGCCCGCTGCCCACAAGTCATCACCCTGGACGGCACTCGGTATCGGGTGCCGTCGAATCTTTTGAGCAACACCGACCCGCAGGTGGCTCGGAATCTCTTACTCAAGGAGCACAATCATGACCAAGCAGAAGCAGAAGGTTGAACGGACTGCACCCAGCCTTGCCAGCATCCTCGGAATCGAACCGGCGCCACGGTTTGAGCTGCTGGGCAGCATCTTCGAAGCGAAACCCATGACCCTCACTGAGCAGATGCAGTTCGCAAAACTCATGGACATCACCACCGACAAGGACGCCCTGCCAGCGCAGGCGGAGCTGCTGACTGACTTCCTGCGCTCCCGGCTTGTTGATGGGCCGGAGTTGACGGTGGATCAGGTGGCGGAAGCGGTGGATGTGCCGACTGGCACGCGGTTGTTTCAACTGCTGCAGGGCATTCGCAAAGCCCGCCACACCGAGGAGGGCGAGGGTGAGGGCGCTGAGGGAAAGTAACGGACCTCAGCCCAACAATCGCGTTGTTGTGCGCGGCCTACGGGTGGACACCGGACGTCATAGCCAGCTTCACTCCCGACCAGGTGGAGTACTTTATGCACCACCTGCCGCTGATTGAGGCAAGGCGGCATTACCCGCTCGCTCAGTTGGAGGCGACCATCTTGAACATGATGGGCGGCAAAGGCGACGTTGACGAGCACGGGCGGGAAGTCAAGTCAACGAAGCCGCCGAAGCCCGCTCACCTCCTGTGGACACCGCAAGAGAGGCTAGCGTTCTACGCCTCGTTCGGCGAGACCGCTCAGGCTGGGAGCCGCATGAATCGGGAGACGGCGCAGGACATTCTCGACAACCTTGCTGACGTGCCAGCGTGGGCGCTGCACCTCGTGCCGCTCGACGAAGCGAAACGAGTGCTCAGTCCATGAACTCAGTCACGAACCGCTCGAAGAACGCTGTGTTCTCCGGGGAGAATGTCAGGTTCACATAACCCCGGCTCCCATCAAGCCGCGCCACAACCACCTCCGCAGAGGCCAACCGCCGTATGACGCTGCCTGAAACCAAGTAAGTCGCTGATTCTCTGACGTTGGGGCTGACCACCCGCCTGGAAGGGCTCCCGAGGGTGGTCAGCCGCTCAAGCTCACCATCGATTCTGATGCTGAGGCTGGCACCCCGGTTAATGAAGAACCAGCTGCTACCTGCGTAGTTCAGCACCAGCACGTATTCGCGCATGCCGCTGCTGTTGATGAACTGCGCAGCGTTCATCTCGAAGAACCCGCAAAGGCTGCAGCTGGCAGGTACGATGTTGCCGCTGACAGTGTGCCTGGTGGTGCCCAGCACTGGATCGCTACTGGTCCGCACGTTGTAAGTGGGCGTGCAGGCCGCAAGGAGCAGCACCAGCGCGAGTAACGCCATTATTTTCTTCCGCATATTCAATTCCTCCGTCACTCGGACATTAGCACGAGCCGACTGCACCCTGGTCGGCCGTTTCTTTTTGAAGGGAGGCCCACTGTGGCGTCACTCGGACACGCAATCATGCGCACGGAACTTGACCTGACCGGGTTGAGAATGGGCTTCAACCAGGCGGAAAGCCTGTCGCAGCAGAGCCTCCGCCGCA
>Ga0079225_10001766_pt1 | contig 12279 bp, 15 predicted proteins | sample Poulit2012_FD_76344 | JGI IMG/M metagenome (GOLD analysis project Ga0079225, IMG submission 76344) | Agricultural soil microbial communities from Georgia to study Nitrogen management - Poultry litter 2012 | ecosystem: Environmental > Terrestrial > Soil > Agricultural land | place: USA: Georgia...
GCCCCTCGACCCGTTCCACCGTCACGCGGCCCATGGCGACACTCGTCATTGCTACTCCCGCGCCGCCCCCGGCGATCCCCTGTCGATTGCAGAGCGAGGGCGCAGCCGCGGCAGCGGCCGCGCTGGCTGCACTACCCTAGCCGACCATGCCGAAGCGCCTGCCGACAGCCTCGAAGGCAGAGAGGAGGATGTCCAGCTGCTCATCGGTATGGTTCGCATTCACGCTCGTCCTGATTATCGATTGCCCCTGCGGCACACCCGGAGGCAGCGCCGGAGTGGTGAACACGCCCTCCTCCCAGAGTGCCTTCCAGAAAAGCATGGTGAGGTCGTCGGGGCCAATCAGGACGGGAACGATGGGCGTTTGTGAGCCGAGCGTATCGAAGCCCAGGGAGTTTATGCCGTCCCGCAACTTGCGCACGTTGCGCCACAACTGATCGCGCAGTCCCGGTTCGCTCTGGATGATGTCGAGGGCCTTGAGCGCTGCAGCCATCTGCATCGCGGGGAGCGCTGCCGTGAAGATGAATGGCCGCGCTACGTGCTTGATGTAGTTGATGACCTCGCGGTCGCCGGCGGCGAAGCCGCCTACGGAGCCGAACGCCTTGGAGAAGGTCCCGACGATGAGGTCGACCTCGTCCTCGAGTCCGTAGTACTCGGCCGTCCCCCGGCCCCCTTCGCCCAGGATGCCGGTGGCATGAGCGTCATCGACGATGACCCTGGCGTTGTACTTTCGGGCGACAGCGACGATCTCCGGCAGTTTTGCAATGTGACCGCTCATGGAGAACACCCCATCGGTGACGATGATGCGGCCGCCCGGCCTTTCGATGTCGCGCTGCAGGAGCCGCTCCAGCTGACCGATGTCGTTATGGTCGTACTTCCGCAGGGTGCCGAAGCCCAGGCGCGCGCCGTCGTACAGGCAGGCGTGATTCTCCCGGTCGAAGTAAAGGATGTCGTGCCTGCCGGAGAGCGCACTCAGGACGGACAGGGAGCCCAGGTAGCCTGCGCTGAACGTCAGGACCGACTCCTTGTTGAGGTACGTGGCGAGGTTCTCTTCCAGGGCCTCGTGAAGGCTCAGGGTGCCGGTCAGGAACCTCGAGCCGGTGCAACTCGTACCGAAGTCGTTGAGGGCGTCTCTGGCCGCACCCTTAAGGCGGGGGTCCTGGGTAAGTCCCAGGTAGTCGTTCGACCCGGTGATGACCATCTCCTGCCCATCGACGGTCACGGTGCCGCCATGCTGCGCGGCAATGGGCTTGAAGTACGGGTGCATTCCGGCGGCCTGCGCTTCGTCGGCCCGTTTGAATGCGTAGGCCTTGGCGAAGGCGTCCGCAGTCTCTTTCACCGGCATTTCCATAACGGCAGAGGATCTCGCGGCAACTCGTTGTTTCTCAGGGGTATTGCTAATTTCAGACAAAAGGGCCTCCGCGCAGTTAAAGCAAGGCGCAATGTAGCAGTCTAACACGCGACCTGCTGCATGACTTATTCTGAGCAGCACCATTTCTACGGGTCCAATGGCTGTGCACTGAATGTGACCGGCCCTTCCAGGGGCCAAACCTGTGCGGCAGTATAATCATTATGTGAACACTCAACCTGAAGGGGGTGAGGACGTGCAACTCACGTCCGGGGGAGTTCTCACCAGGCCGGCCAGCGTTTCGGACGCACCCCTGGTACACGCTCTCTACCATGGCACTCCCAAGTATTTCGACATCATCTCCATTCCGGTGCCGACGATTGCCGAGGTGGAGACCGACCTTGAAACTGCGATTCGCGATCACAGGCGGCACGTCGAACTGATCTTTGCCACACCCGACCTCTTCCTGCCCGGCTGGGAGATCGAAGACTTCCGGACCGGCAGGCAGGTTGTTGGCTACCTTGACTACAAGCTCGATTACCCTGAGGCCGGGGACGCGACCGTCAACCTCCTGCTGATACACAGCGCCGTCCAGAGCAACGGCATAGGCCGCCGTTGCGTCGAAGACCTGGAGGACCGCCTGCGTTCCCTCGGTGAGGTGAAACGGGTTCTCGCCAGCATCTTTGGCCAGAACACCAGGGCGCAACGGTTCTGGGAGCGGCTGGGGTACGAGTTCGCCATTGACGCCAAGCCGGTGCTTGACTGGTACGCTAAGGAGCTTCGCCCCGGCGGCGAGGGATTGAGCAGAAGCGTCGCGCCTGAGCACTCCCTGACCTAGGCCGTCCGCGGGCAGTAAACAGGAAGTGCGCCCATGGCGGCCGTCTGGCCCGGTACGTTATCCTGCGACTGTTGAGACAGGTGCGGTCGCCATTCTGTGCTGGCGCGCGTTTGCATGTCATCGGAGGCAATCAGTAATGATCAGTGTCACGGACCTACGCAACGGAACCAAGGTCGAGATGGACGGTGGGCTATGGGAGTGTCTGGAGTACCAGCACCAGAAGATTGGCCGCGGCGGCGCCAAGGTCGTAGCCAAGTTCCGGAACCTCGACAACGGCTCCATCGTTGAACGTACCTTCAACTCCGGTGAGAAGTTGCAGGACATCTTCATCGACTACAAGACGATGCAGTTCCTGTACGACGATGGGGATACCTACACCTTCATGGATCTAGAGACCTACGAGCAGCCCACCCTGTCGCGTGCGCAGATCGGCGACGCGGCAAAGTGGCTCAAGGAGAACCTCGAGGTGACCGTCGACTACTACGGCGACCGGCCCCTCAAGGTCACGCTCCCGAACATCATCGAGGTGAAGATCGTCGAAACCGATCCCGGCGTAAAGGGGGACACCGTGTCCGGTGGTTCCAAGCCGGCAAAGGTCGAGACAGGTGCCACCATCCATGTTCCCCTCTTCGTCGAGCCTGGCACCGTCGTACGGGTCGATACGCGCTCCGGCGAGTACCTGGGGCGTGTCTGATGGACGTCAAGGACATCCGCAGACTGCTGGACGCGCTCACCAAGAGCGATATCGATGAGTTCAGCCTGGAAACCTCCGATTACAAGCTGAGCATTCGCCGCGGGAGCGCCAGCCTTCCCGGCCAGCCGGCGGTGGTTGCGCAGCAGGCAACCCCGGCGCAGAGTGCTCCTGCAGCAGCGCGGGAGCCCGAGCCCGCCAGTGCGGAGGCGCCCGCGCCGGCCCCGGCGAACGAGCGCCTGGTCGAGGTCAACGCGCCCATCGTGGGTACCTTCTACGCCGCACCCTCACCAGACTCGGAGCCGTACGTGAAGGTAGGCGACCGGGTGGAGCGCGGCCAGGTCCTGTGCATCATCGAGGCGATGAAGCTCATGAATGAGATAGAGGCCGAGGTCTCGGGGACGATCGAAGAGATCCTCGTTCGCAACGAGGACCCGGTCGAGTACGGGCAGGTCCTCTTCCGGATCGACCCGAGCTGACAGGCCCAATGTTCAAGAAGATCCTCATCGCTAACAGGGGAGAGATAGCCTTGCGCATCCTCAGGGCCGCCCGCGAGCTGGGCGTCAAGACGGTGGTCGCCTACTCGGAGGTCGATGAGCCGTCCCTGCCGGTGCTGCTTGCCGACGAATCCATCTGCATTGGCCCCGGCCCCGCCGGCAAGTCGTACCTGAACGTGCGCAACCTGCTGTCGGCAGCCACCCTGACAGGCGCCGAGGCGATCCATCCCGGCTACGGTTTTCTGGCAGAGAACGCCGAGTTCGCCCAGAAGTGCGAGGAGCACAACCTGGTCTTCATCGGGCCCACGCCGCAGAGCATCCGCTCGATCGGCGACAAGGCCAGCGCCCGCAGGCTGGCCCAGGAGGCGAACGTGCCGGTCACACCCGGCTCCGACCCACTTGCCGACCTGCCCGAGGCGATAGGTTTCGCGAAGGAGATCGGCTACCCGGTGATCCTCAAGGCTTCGGCCGGGGGCGGTGGCCGGGGGATGCGGGTGGTGCACTCTCCCGACGCCCTCGAGCGTGCCTTCATTGCTGCTCAGGAGGAGGCGCGCGCCGCGTTCGGAAACCCCGAGCTCTACATGGAGAAGTACCTGGAGGAGCCGCGTCACGTCGAGATCCAGGTGTTCGGCGACGGCAAGGGCAACGTCATCCACTTCTTCGACCGCGACTGCTCCATCCAGCGGCGCTACCAGAAGGTACTCGAGGAAGCCCCCTCCCTGCTCGATCCGGACCTGCGCGCCCGCATCGCCGAGTCGGCGGTGCGCCTCGCCCGGCACATCAACTACCGTGGCGCAGGAACCTGCGAATATCTGGTGGACAGGGAAGGCAACTTCTACTTCTCGGAGATGAACACCCGGATCCAGGTCGAGCACCCGGTCACCGAGATGGTCACCCGCTTCGACCTCGTGCAGGAGCAGTTGCGCGTGGCCGCCGGCGAGGAGCTGAGCATTTCCCAGGAGGATGTTCGCGTTGAGGGGCACTCGATCGAGGTGCGGGTAAACGCCGAGGACCCGGACAACGACTTCCGACCAGCCGCCGGCACCATCACTGACCTACACTGGCCCGGGGGGCCCGGCGTGCGCGTGGACTCGCATGTTTACGAGGGGTACCGGATTCCCCCGAACTACGACAGTCTCGTCGCCAAGATCATCGTCTGGGCGAAGACACGGGAGGAGGCGATCGCACGCATGCAGCGGGCACTGAACGAAACCGTGATCGAAGGGGTGAAGACGACGATCCCGTTCCACCTGCGTGTGCTCGACAACGCCTTCTACAAGCGTGGGGCCATCTACACGAACTTCATTGCACGGAGAATGAATGAGTGACGACAAGGAACTTGCCATCTCGCCTGACGTCCTCTACGGGATAGCGCAGCTGGCTCTGGAAGGCGTGGAGGGCCTGACGCCGGCGACTCCCACCCCGCGTGTCGGGGAGATCCTGAGTGGCCGCCGGGCGAAAGGTATCCGCATCGAGCGGCAGGGTGACAAGGTGCGCATCGCGCTGAACGTGAGCGTCACCTACGGCAAGGCAATCCCTGAGATTGCCTCCCAGGCCCAGCAGGCGGTAAGGGAGGCCGTCGCCTCGATGACAGGACTCGAGGTCGAAACGGTCAACCTTCAGGTCGACAGCGTCGATGTTCCGGCGGAGCTGCCCGGTGGCTAGACGCAAAGCGAGAGAACTCGCCTTCCGAACACTGTTCGAAGCGGACCGGGGTGGAACCCCGGTCTTAGATGTTTGGAGGCAGGTACGCGCGGAACTGGCAGAGTCAGGCGAGGAGGATGAGGTTGACGCCGCCTACGGCGATACCCTCGACCGCGAGGGCATCGAGTTTGCGGAACGGCTCCTGACCCTCTTCACCGAGAACCGGGAGGAGATCGACAAGCGGCTTGAGGATTCGCTCACTGGCTGGAGTTTCGGGCAAATGAACCAGAGTGACCTGAACGTCCTGCGGCTTGCCGCTACCGAACTCCTCTACGAGGAGGGCGTTCCCCCCAAGGTGACGCTGGAGATGGCTGTGCGGATCGCCAAGCGCTTCGGCGGGGAAGAGTCGGGCAAGTTCGTGAACGGCGTTCTCGCTGCTCTCTATCGCAGCACGGGCGCCAGGGAGCAGTGAGGTGTCGGCTCGCGTCCTTTCGGGCAAGGAGGTAGCCGCCGGTCTGGTCGAGAGGCTGCGCAAGACGACTGAGTCGCTTCCCTACAGGCTGTCGCTGGTTTTCATAAGGGCGGGCGATGACCCGGCAAGCGCAAGCTACGTCCGCTCGAAGGCGAGGCTGGCCAGCAAGGCCGGCATCGACTCCCGCACGATCGTGCTGCAGCCCGGGGTAACGCAACAGGAGCTCCTTGACCTGATAGGACAGCTGAATGCCGATGAGCAGGTCGATGGGATCCTGCTGCAACTGCCCCTGTACGGTCACCTGGACAGCAGGCCGCTGCTCGAGGCCATCTCGCCCGCTAAAGATGTTGACGGCCTGCATCCGGTGAACGTTGGCCGCCTGTGGTCCGGTGAGGACGGCCTGTTTCCGGCCACCCCTGTGGGCCTGATCGAAATCCTTGATCATTTCGATATTCCCATTTCCGGCAAGCGGGTCGTGATAGTCGGGCGCTCAAACCTCGTCGGGAAGCCGGCCGCCGGTCTGTTCCTGCGGCGCGATGCCACCGTTACGGTCGCCCACTCGCGTACGGTGGGGCTCGCAGATGTGACAAGGGAAGCCGATATTCTCGTCGCCGCGGTAGGACGCGCCGGCTTCATAGAGCCGCACATGGTGAAGCCCGGAGCGACGGTGCTCGACGTGGGGCAATCCAGCAGCGGGGAGGGTGGGCTCAGGGGAGACGTATCTCCAGAGGTAGCTGCGGTTGCCGGTGCGGTGACTCCCACCCCGGGTGGTACGGGCCCCATGACTGTGGCCAGCGTGATCGCCAACACGGTCAAGGCTGGGGTGGCCAGGCGAGGTTGAACGTGGATTCCGTATTTCAGAACGTACCCCTGATTGCCGCCGTCGTTGCAACGATTGCAGCGCAGGCGTTGAAGGTACTCATTGTCATGATCACAGAACGTCGGCTCGTGCTGGCGCGCCTGCTCGAGACGGGAGGAATGCCCTCCTCCCACTCGGCTGCAGTAGCTGCGGTGGCCACCAGTCTTGGTCTCATTTACGGCTGGGGCAGCCCGCAGTTCGCCATCGCAGCGGTCTTCGGATCGATTGTCATGTACGACGCGACCGGCATCCGGCGGGCCGCAGGAATGCAGGCCGAACTCATCAACGACCTCGTGGGTGAACTTGCCCACCTCTTCGACGAGGGGTTCCAGCCCCAGGCCCTGAAGACCCTGCTGGGTCACACCTACCCCCAGGTCCTGGTCGGCGCACTGCTGGGCATCGGCTGCGGACTTGCCATAACCTGGAATTAATGGGGCGCCCCTCAGGCACGGTTGCCGTCCTTCCCGTCATCCCCCTGCCCGGCCATCAGCGCGAGTGGCGACCGCTTGGGGGCAAGTGCGACCACAGCCAGCAGCACCTTGCTTGCGCCAATGCTGACGAGGGCGTCCCGGCATGCGCTTGCGGTTGCGCCCGTGGTGTAGACGTCGTCGATGAGCAGCACCCGAGCGGGCGCGTACGCGCGGGCAGGCGCATAGCTCTGATAGGCATTGGCAATGCGCTGCAGCGGATCGAGACGACTTTGCTTGCTGCCCGATTCTTTCCTGTTCAGCAGATGGAGCAGTGGCTTGCCCAGCTCACGCCTTACCACCTCAGCAAGTTCGCGGGCCTGATCAAAGCCACGTTCGCGGCGTCCCCGTCGGGAGACAGGCACGTAGGCGACACAGTCAATCTTCCAGCCGGCGGCCGCGACCTGCGCTGCGACCGCCCTGCCCAGCGGGCGGGCCAGACGCCTGTTACCTGCGAACTTGAACGCCCGCACCGTTCGCCGCAAATTACCTCGGTAGTAGCCGAGTGCGATGAGCCCGGGCAGTTCGATCGGCGTGAACAGCCGGACCCTGCAGTCGGCGCACAATCCGTCCTCTTCGGGCCAGTCTGCTTCGCACGAGGGGCACGTGCCGGTCAATGCCGGGAGCAGCCTGAACATGCTTCAGGATAGGCGAACCCCGTGACCGGTTATTGAGGGGCCGGGAGAATTGCCGTCCAGAACCGGGCGTTTACTTATATGCAGCGTAGAGCGGCACAGGCACGCACGGTCTCAGCTGGTGCGCTTCGCCATGGTCTCCAGGAGGACGCGCAACTGCTCCTGCGCACCGCGCCCAGGGAGCTGCTGTGACGCTTCCTGGAACAGTTCGAGGCCCTCGTCGGCATAACCCGCCGCAACCTCCTGCGCGTACTCGAGCGAGCGGTAGTGGCGAATCAGCTGGAGGAGCCGTTCCACATCGTGGGCCGTTCGTTCCCGGCGGGGGCGCGACAATCTCTCCATCGCTTCGTCGCGGTGACCTGCACTCGCGTGGGAAAGCAGGTGGGCCAGGATGAGCGTACGCTTGCCCTCGTACAGGTCGCCGGCGAACTCCTTGCCGTACTCCTCGCCGCCCAGCAGGTTAAGGACATCGTCACGGATCTGGAACGCCACGCCCAGCTTCTCGCCCGCTGCTGCCAGCTGGTCGCCGGGCTGCACGCCCGCGCAAATTGCACCAAGCCGCAGGGGAGTCACCACCGTATAGAGAGCCGTCTTCAGGCGCACCATTTCGAGGTACTCGTCTTCGGTTATGTCCAGTCGTCCATCCAGTACCCAGCTGAGGTCGAGATGCTGGCCCTCGGCCGTCCGATGGATGGTGTGCACGAACTCGGCGAGAACTGCCCGGGGCAAGTCCTTGTCGCGCAGCAAGAGGTCCCACATGTAGACGTGGAGACCGTCGCCCACATTTATTGCGACGGGCACTCCGACAAGCTTGTGCAGCGCAGGTGAACCGCGCCGCTCATCCGAGTCGTCCTCGATGTCGTCGTGGATGAGTACCCAGTCCTGGAAGAGTTCGATGGCTGCTGCAGGTGTCGTTACGCTCTCTGGTGTGCCCCCGTGGGCGAGCGCTGACAGCAGCGTGATGCGCGAACGGATGCCCTTGCCGGCGCGCGCCGGGTACTCCCTGAGAAGCGCGTAATACTCTGCCAGACTGGGGTTGGCGTGTTCGCTCGGCAGTAGGTCGTTCACCACCTGCCTGACGCGCTCGTCGAGTCGCGCTACTTGAGTTGCTATTTCGGCGGCGTTGTCAGTCAACTGAGGCAATTCAGCGGAAGATCAGCTGGGTGAGCACCCAGGCCGTGAGGAGCAGCCCCAGTATGAAGATAAGCAGGTAGGGGAGGGAGGTGATGTAGCTGCGCATGATCAGTCGCCAGATATCCCGTTTTCTGAACGGAGATTGGCGGGATCCATTGTTTACGGAATCCCGCCTCTCCTCGTTCTTGCCCTCCCGTTCAGGCACGGTTATCAGGGCCGGCGAATGCAGGCCTTGAAGTGTTCCGGGTCGTCACCGACCTGCTCCAGCGGCGGAACTACCTTCGCGCACTCATCAATCGCGATCGGGCAGCGGGTACGGAACACGCAACCGGAGGGCGGGTTGATGGGGGAGGGGATGTCACCCTGGAGGATGATCCGCTCACGCTTCACGGTCGGGTCCGGGATCGGCACGGCCGAGAGCAATGCCTCGGTGTAGGGGTGTACCGGGTTGCGGTAAAGCTCCTTGGCCGGCGCGATCTCCATGATGCGGCCAAGGTACATGACGATAACCTTGTCGCTGATGTACTCGACGACCCCCAGGTCGTGAGCGATGAACAGGAGCGTAAGGCCAAGCTCCTCCTTCAGGTCCTGCAGCAGGTTGACCACCTGGGCCTGAATGGAGACGTCAAGGGCGCTTACCGGCTCATCGGCGACGATGAACGACGGGTCGACCGCAAGTGCGCGGGCGATACCGATGCGCTGCCGCTGACCACCGGAGAACTCGTGCGGGTAGCGGCGCATGTGGGACGGTGACATGCCCACGCGTTGCAGCAGATCTGCAACCCGCTCTTCACGGGCCTTGCCGCGGGCCAGCTTATGGATTTCCAGTGCCTCGCCAATGATGTCGCCCACCGTCATGCGGGGGTTCAGGCTGGCGAAGGGGTCCTGGAAGATGATCTGCATCTCCTTGCGGTACTCCCGCATCTGGCTCTTGTTCAGCTTGGTGATGTCTACGCCGTTGAACTTCACCTCGCCGCTGGTGGGTTCGATGAGGCGCAGGATGCTGCGGCCGGCAGTAGTCTTTCCGCTTCCGGATTCCCCCACCAGGCCTACCACTTCGCCGGGTTTGATGGCGAAGGAGACGTCCTCGACAGCCTTCACGTTGGCGACTACGCGGGAGAAGATACCGCCGCGGATCGGGAAGTACTTGCGCAGGTTGTTGACTTCGAGGAGGTTCTTGCTCTCGGTCTTGTCCGTGTTGACAGCTTCAGCTGGCTTGGTTGTCATGCTGGCACCTCTTGCCGCAGGTCGATCTCATCCCACCGTACGCAGCGCACCATGTGGCCGTCACCGGTGTCTTCCAGCGGGGGCACCGCTGCCTTGCACTTATCCTGCGCAAACTTGCAGCGCGGGTGGAAGGCGCAGCCCTCGGGCAGGTAGAGCGGGTTGGGTACGTTGCCGGGAATGGCTTCGAGCCTCTCCTGATGAATGGCAGCGCGATCGACCCGCGGAATCGAGTTCATGAGCCCAACCGTGTATGGCATACGCGGGTTGGCAAATATCTGCTTTACATCGCCCTCTTCGACGGCGCGGCCGGCATACATGACGACCACACGGTCAGCAACTTCCGCAACCACACCGAGGTCGTGGGTGATGAAGAGGACCGACATCCCGATCTCACGCTGCAGCTGCTTGATGAGATCCAGGATCTGGGCCTGAATGGTCACGTCGAGAGCTGTCGTGGGTTCGTCAGCAATAAGGAGCTTCGGGCTGCACGAAAGCGCCATGGCAATCATCACGCGCTGCCGCATCCCGCCGGACATCTGGTGGGGGTAGTTCTTGACGCGCTTGGCCGGCTCGGGAATCCCGACGAGGTCGAGCATGTCCGTCGCCAGCTTCATTGCCTGGCGCTTCGTCTTGCCCTGGTGGAGCACGATCGCCTCCGCTATCTGATCACCAACGGTGTAGACAGGGTTGAGGCTGGTCATTGGCTCCTGGAAGATCATGGAAATATCGTTACCGCGAATCCGGCGCATTTCGCGCTCGGACTTCTTCACCAGATCCTGTCCCTCGAAGAGGATCTCACCGCCGGCGATCCGTCCCGGAGGTGTAGGAATAAGGCGCATGGTGCTCAGGCTCGTCACGCTCTTGCCCGAGCCACTCTCACCCACGACAGCGAGGGTTTCGCCCTTATTGATATGGAACGACACGCCATCAACTGCTTTTACCGTTCCCTCATCCGTATCGAAATACGTCCTGAGGTCGTTGACTTCCAGCAAACGGTCAGCTTTAGCCATTGCTGCGAACTCTCCTAACTGGCCCTAGCGTCGCCGAGTAGTGAAGCTTATAAATTCCCTCATCGGCGCAAATGCTACCCCGATTCGGAACAGAATAACCTGAAACTGCAGCTTTGGCCCAGAGTCTTTCTGGAGCTGGCGTTGCTGCTGACAACCTCATCGTCTCTTCTTCGGGTCGAAGGCATCCCGCAGCCCGTCGCCGACCAGGTTCCAGCTGAGAACCGCAAGGAAGATGGGAATGCCGGGAATCAGCAGCCAGGGAACGAACTGGATGGATATTCCACGGGCAGTGGCGTCCCTCAGCATGAGTCCCCAGCTGGAGGTGTCGGTTTCACTTGGACCGAGGCCCAGGAACGACAGGCCGGTCTCACCCAGGATGAATCCCGGAATGGAGAGCGTGAGCTGCACTATCACGTAGGAGGCAGTGGCAGGAAGCAGGTGACGCCACAGGATTCTCGTCTCACTGGCCCCCAGTGCCTTTGCTGCCGAGGCGTAGTCCATCTCACGTACCGACAGCACAAGTCCACGGATCACCCTGGCCAATCCACCCCAGCCGACGAAGCCGAGGACGAGGACGATCATCAGGTATGTTTGCCCCGAAGACATCTCGAGACCGAAGGCCTGGGCGAGGGGATTTCGGGGGTCACGCAGGAGCGACGCGAGCACGACCAGCAGGAAGAGTTCCGGTATGGCGGCGAATACTTCGACAAGTCGCATGACGAAGTTGTCGACCCACCCCCCATAGAACCCTGCCAGCCCGCCCAGCAGCAGCCCCAGCAGCAAGGAGACCCAGACCGCCAGCAGGCCCACCGTGAGGGAGATCTGTCCCCCGTAGAGGACACGGCTGAACACGTCCTTACCCAGGTTGTTGGTGCCCCACAGGAATATTCTTGCAGGGTCGTCGACGCCGAACAGGTGCAGGTCGCTTTCGAAGATCCCGAGGATCTTGTAGGTGGCCTGGGGCCGTCTTACGAAGAACTTGATCGGGTACTTCTCGGAGGTGTCCTCGACGTAGACCCGCTGCCTGGTGACGGGGTCGCGCTCGGAGTCCATCGCATAGACGAACGGCCGGGTCAGGTTGCCGGTGTCCGGGTCCACCCAGTGGATCTTGGTGGGTGGCATGAAGGCTGTCACCGGGAAGGTCCTGTACTCGTTGATCCCGTAGGGGGCGATGAACCCGGCAAAGATCGTAAGCAGATACATGACCAGCAGGATTACCCCGCCGATGAGGGCTGCCTTGTGCTTGCGGAACTGCTCCCAGACTACCTGTGCCTGGCTCTTGCTTTGCGCCGCTGCGATCGGTCCAGCATCACGGGCGTCAATGTTCTGTGGAAACCTGGTTTGGTCGCTCATCAACTTTTCCTAGTCGTACCGAATCCTGGGGTCTACAGCGGCAAGCAGAAGGTCGGAAATCAGGTTGCCGATCATCAGGAGGATGGAGGAGACCACCAGCAGGCCCA
>Ga0079225_10001767_pt1 | contig 12270 bp, 8 predicted proteins | sample Poulit2012_FD_76344 | JGI IMG/M metagenome (GOLD analysis project Ga0079225, IMG submission 76344) | Agricultural soil microbial communities from Georgia to study Nitrogen management - Poultry litter 2012 | ecosystem: Environmental > Terrestrial > Soil > Agricultural land | place: USA: Georgia...
GTCGTGGCGACTGTTTGACTCCCCGACTGTTATTTTTGCTGAAATTCAAGCCAAACTACCTTGAGCGCCTCTGAGCGTCAAGGTTTCCGCATTTTGGGGCAATTGCTGAATCATTCGGCACGACTCATATCCCCGACTCTGCCACTTTCCCTATCGCACTGATCTATAAAGAGTTTTTTTACCTTCCCAACCAATTGCCTAAAATCACGGTCGGTCAGGCCGTTTTTGCGCTTGCATTTTATGCCATGCGACGGAAGAATGCTGTTTATATATACAGATGAGGCGTTACGTTATGGACGACATTCCAATTCCTCTTCCGGCTAAACCTCTCCGGCTGATGGACCAGTTGCGAGCGTTTATGCGTGCGCGGCACCTTGCGTACCGGACTGAGAAGACTTACTGCACGTGGATTCTGGATTACATTCGCTACCATAACCGGGTGCATCCGAGCACGCTTGATGGCGCCGCGGTTGATGCCTGGCTGAGCCATTTAGCGAATCACCGGCGTGTGGCGGTTAACACGCAGAAAACAGCGTTGAATGCGGTGGTGTTTCTTTATAAGCAATTTCTGCAGCGGGATTTGCCTGATTTGCAGTTTTCAAAAGCGAGCCGTGCTCGGCGGCTTCCCACGGTTTTTACAGCCGATGAGGCAAAACAGGTTTTGGGCCATATGAATGGGCTGCATCGGTTGGCCGCCAGCTTGATGTACGGGAGTGGTTTGCGCGTTATGGAGGCGGTACGGCTACGGGTGCAGGATATTGATTTCGCTGAACAGTGTCTGATTGTGCGCGAGGCCAAGGGGCAGAAGTGGCGTCGGACGCTGTTGCCGGTTTCATTGGTTGATGGGCTAAAGGCACAAGTGGGTGTAGCTTTGGCGGTTCATCAGCAGGATTTGCAGGAAGGTTACGGGGCGGTTTACTTACCATTTGCGTTGGAGCGCAAGTATCCGAAGGCGGCTACCAGCCCGGCGTGGCAGTATGTGTTTCCGTCTCCCAAAAGGGCGTTGGACCCGCGCAGCGCGGTAATTCGGCGGCACCATATCGGTGAGCAGCAGGTGCGCCGTGCTATGGCGGCCGCCCTTGCCGAGGCGGGCATCCGTAAGCACGCAAGTTGCCATACCTTTCGTCATTCATTTGCAACTGACTTGCTGCGCTCGGGTGCGGATATTCGAAATATTCAGCAGTTGCTGGGGCATGAGGATATCAATACAACGATGATCTACACCCATGTGGTAGGTAACCATGAAAGAGGGCTCACAAGTCCGCTGGATAGATAATGGGCGGCCTGTGTTTCTTATGCTTTGCTTAAGAGGTGATCATAAGCGCCTGTAGATCGACATCAAATCGATCCTTGGTCTCTTTTAGCACAAACTCGGTCAACGATTGAATCCTATCGAGCTCGCGCTCACCCAAGAACTCAAGAAACATCGGACGCTTTGCTTTAGATATTCGGCCAGCCCTCCTAATCAAAATCGATACAAGAGTATCCAGCCTGTGATTAGGTACGTCCGCCTCTGCATTGATGGCTCTTTTGATCTGGTCAAATGCCATCAGCAACAGGATTTCAGAGATCAACTCATCTGAAACCGCCATGTTCATCATTTCATAGATAAACACAACGTGTTCAGTAAAGTCCGGGTAGCGGTACATGTAGTTGATGTCGTTGTTTATCACTACGCGTTTATCATCGTCGAAGTGGTAATCGAGCATCGCCATCAACGGTGTCGAGAGCGATTCGAGCACCTTGTCGTAGCGTTTAGGGTTTTTCAAAATAGATGCAGACACCGGAATAATGAACTGGTGATTCGGCTCGCGTTGGCGCATCACATCGTGGATCAAGTAGCGGTGAATACGACCATTGCCGTCGTTAAAGGGGTGTATATAAACCTCTCCAAAGGAGATAAGGGCCGCGTGAATGAGCGTTGGCACTTTGCCGTCAAGCATCAGCTGATCGTGCAGTGTCAGCAGCCCGTTCATCATGCTGGGCACATCCTTGGCGGGAGCACCGATATAGTGGACGTCTTCATCCATCTCACCAAAACGTTGGATGGTGGAACCAACGTAGATTTCATGGTTGCGGTAGTCATCGGCCTTGGCGGTTTCGGCAACAATCTGGTTTTGCAGATCGATCAGTTTTTCTTTGGACAGCTCGAAAAGACCGGCATTTTTTATAGCGTTCAAGAAGCGCTGCATCTTGCGCTTGTCGGGCGCCTCACGCTCAATTTCATTCGAGCTTCTTGTTTCTTTGGTGTACAGGTAGTTTATCGAGCGCCCAAGGACGTCTGCAGAGGTGCCACTTCCCAGCGCCTGAATCTTGGCGTAAGCCGTTTGGTAAACATCCGTATCCGCCAGCGCACGGATTTTCGGTGTCTTCCGCACCGTTGGACAGTATTCTCTGGTCCCGATCGCGTTGTTTCGAACCCGCGTTCGGCGATCTCGCCAGCCTTCGGCGAGCGTGAAGTAATAGTCGTCCTCAAACAAAGCAACGTAGTTACCTTGTTTGAGATCGGGTAAATCTAGGCGCGTGTCGGTGAGCCACTCGTAAAGGTGCCACAGCACCCGGTTGTACCTAGAGTTTGGTGCTGCAGCAATAAATTGCGTAAATTCCACCACATCAATGCATTCAAAAATGGCGGCGAAGAAGTGTAAACGGATACCCTGGTGCTTAATTGCAGCGATCATATGCTCATAAGGCGAAACAGGTGTTTTCAGGTGTCGCGGCAAGACCTTTCTCTTCGTAGCTCCATAAGAGCGAAGCGTCTCGGTCTCGGCTGCCCCGTCCTGATAGACCTCTACGCTGAGCTTAGGGAGCAGGAGTCGGTAGTATTGATTGAGGTAGGTGTAGCCTATCGGGCTCATAAGTGTCACGGGTAACCGAATTGTTTACTTTCGCTTGCGATGCGTTATGCTGCATACACATATGACAGCCGGTGTACGCGTACGTTACCACAAAAACAGTTACGTATCTGGATTTTTAGTTAGGATCGCAACGATGCGCCTACAAATGGGTCGCGCCGCTTACACTGCGGTATAAGCAGTTAAGGGCATCTCGGGTTGCGCAAGTGCCAGACCGATGAATTCAATGGTAAGACTGTCGGTATTGCGAACAGCAGGCTGTCTTGCCATCAACTCAAGCCGGTTTGGCAACACCGTACTGAGGCTCTATCGACTGGCTCGTCAGGTACTCATCATAGGTGCCTTGGAAGTCGATCAGTTGGGTGTCTTTGATTTCGATCACGCGGGTTGCCAGTGATGATACAAATTCGCGGTCGTGGCTGACGAAGATAAGTGTGCCTTCGTAATGCTCAAGGGCGAGGTTGAGCGCTTCGATGGCTTCCATATCCAGGTGGTTGGTGGGTTCGTCCATGATGAGGACGTTGGTGTCTTGCATCATGAGTTTGCCGAACAGCAGGCGGTTCTTCTCGCCACCGGAGCAGACGGCGGCTTTTTTGTTGAAGTCGTCGGCGGAAAATAATAACCGGCCCAGGGTTGCGCGCACAATTTGGTCGTCGTGGCTGGGTTTGCGCCACTGGCTCATCCATTCGAACAGGGTCAGATCAGAGTCAAAATCGGCGCTGCTGTCTTGTGGGCAGTAACCGAGGGTGGCGCTTTCGGCCCACTGAATTTTACCGGCATTTGCGGGTATTTCGTTCATCAGGCAGCGGAGCAGGGTGGTTTTACCCACGCCGTTTTCGCCAATGATGGCCAGCCGTGTGCCGGCTTCCAGTATCAGGTTTCCGTCTTTGAAGAGTACGTCGTCACCAAAGCCGTGGCTCAGTTTTTCCAGCGTTAGTGCCTGACGATGCAGTTTTTTGTCCTGCCGAAAGCGTACAAAGGGGCTAACGCGGCTGGAGGGTTTTACTTCATCCAGCTTGATTTTCTCCAGTCGTCTGGCCCGTGAGGTGGCCTGCTTGGCCTTGGAGGCGTTGGCCGAAAAGCGACTGACAAACTGTTGCAGGTCCGCTATCTCGGTTTTCTTTTTGGCGTTTTCACTGTGCAGGCGCTCGCGGGCCTGAGTGGCGGCGGTCATGAAGTCGTCATAGTTGCCGGGGTAAACCCGCAGCTCGCCGTAGTCGATATCCGCCATGTGCGTGCACACGGCGTTCAGAAAGTGGCGGTCGTGGGAGATGATAACCATGGTGCTTTCGCGCTGGTTGAGCAGCCCTTCGAGCCAGCGGATGGTGTTGATATCCAGGTTGTTGGTGGGCTCGTCCAGCAACAGAATATCCGGGTCGGCAAAAAGGGCTTGTGCCAACAACACGCGCAGTTTTAAACCGGGTGCTACTTCACTCATGGGCCCGAAGAGCAGGTCCTGCGGAATACCGGCGTTCAACAACAGGTCGCCCGCCCGGCTTTCGGCGCTGTAGCCGTCCATTTCCGCGAACGCCACCTCCAACTCCGCCACTTTCATGCCCTCGTCTTCGGTCATTTCGGGCAGGGCGTAGATGCGCTCACGCTCTTCTTTAATCTCCCACAGCTCTTTGTGGCCCATGATGACGGTGTCGATCACGGAAAATTTCTCGAACGCGAACTGATCCTGAGACAGCTTGCCAATACGAGCATTGGGCGCAAGAGAGACGTTGCCAGCGGAAGGCGCAAGGCTACCGTCGAGGATTTTCATAAGGGTGGACTTGCCGCACCCATTGGCGCCGATCAGGCCGTAGCGGTTGCCCTCGCCGAACTTGACGGAAATATTTTCAAATAGCGGTTTAGCACCAAATTGCATGGTGATATTGGCAGTGGTTATCAAAGGAACATCCTGGGGGTAAGCGGGTTGGGTGTGCGGGGGGCGTACTATACGCGAACTGCACGGCCAAATACCAGCCGGCTAACCCCCCATTTAAGCCCGCCCTTTAACCACCCGTGACTACGCCCCTGGCCTGTTACTTTTTCTTCAAAGCCTCAGCCAATAGCGCACCCATAGACCCCATACCACCTTGCTGCTGACCCTGCCGTTGGCCTTGTCCGCCGCCGGGCTTTCGCGGGGCGGGCTTTGCGCTGCGGTTGTTGTTGTCTTTACCTCGGCGGGAATCGCTCTCGCCCGGCACGTCTCCAGGCTAGGCCGGTGGCCCTGCTCGACGCGCTGAATCGTTCGGGTCGTCACCGCCGCCATCTCCGCTAACTGGCTCTGTGACCACCCCGCTTCAAGCGCAACTTCCTAACAATCATGTGGCTATCCTGGTCGTCTGAAGTAAGGCCGGTGTGACCAACTCGGAGGAGATTGAGAACGACAGATCCCCGATAACGCTTTAAACTCAGGGGCTTAGTGTGGCCCTCTTGTTCGGCGCTGCCCACCGGGTGACGGACAGCCTACAGCGTGACGCGGCCTTCCACGGGGATATGCGTCTGTCCTCCGACCAATATGCCGCGCTTGCCTTGGTCTGGCCTAATCGAAACGCGGCCAAGCCTGCCAATAATAGCTCCCTGGGCGATGCTAATCGAATTTGAAATCCTGCCCTTGGTACTCATCCACTGCGCAATGGGGGCGTTCAGCCCGCCGGATATTGGGTTTTCACTCATGCCGCTCATTGTAGCCAGCACGCGCACCTAGAAGTTACACTCTGCGCCTAGCGGATGAGCGCCGGTATGCAGCCAGGCGGCGCAGCTTCCGAGGGTCGGATGCCCTGAAAAAAGCATTTGCTGGAGCAAGCCAAGGTAAAGGTCAAGTGGGACGCAAGCGTGCAGCGTAAATGGTCGATCATCGCTGATGTCGGCCTCGACTTGATATATGCGTCCCCACTACCTTGTCGTTGGTCCTGGTGCTTGGGCCAGCTTTTCTAAAACTATAGGTGCGCAAAACATCTCCTGAGTTCTCCTCGGTTTATGATGCCGTGGGTACGATCGCTAATTGAGCCGAATTGGAGTTGAGTTCTCGCCTGAGCCGCGCCATCACCGAGTGCGCTGCCGGCCAAGTTTCATACTGGTAAATGCGAGAGGGTCTTTTTTTAGCCTCCTTGATCATTATTCGGATTGCTTCGTCGTGGTTGCTAAGCAATACGTTCGCCATGGCCTTAACAGAGGTGTTGCCCTCAGCCTGTAAAAGCTCTGACAAACGTTTTTTGTTCACTTTTTGATTTAACTTTAAGTTTGCGTATTCATAATTTATTATAAGTGCAGAGTGCGACTCCCGCGACCACCCGTATTTTCCTAAAACTTTCTCTGCTAAAGCCTTGGCTTTTGTGTAATCTTCGTTCTTAAGATGGATAAAAGACAGTGTAGAGGCGTATTTTTCGCAGAAATTTGGTAAAGACCGGAGCGTTTTCAATGTTTTTATCGCGGTAGAGAAATCGCCTTCTCGAACAGATATTTCAGAAGAAATTTCTGCTTGGTCTACTTGACCGAACAAGTCCTTGTGTTTTTGAAACACATTCCTTGCAGTTTCAATATTCTCAGAATATAGATTATACGTAATACTGCGGTTTACAAGAGCTCGATCATTGGAGTATTTTATGGCAGCGTCTATTGTTCGCTGTGCTTCATGTATGTCTTGAAATATCTCTAGGTACATCTCCCCTAGGGCCAAAGCGTAATCAGCATTTCGCACAATATTTTTTTTGTTTTTTTCATACTCCGTTTGCATCTCATCGGCGAAGTTATGTTCTTCGAACTCGATAGACGACTTAACAATTAGTTTAAAAATTTTTGAATTATATGTCGGGTTTCTTAACGCTGCCTCTCGAAGGTAATGAAATAAATCGAGTCCGATAAAGTCGAGGTAGCGCTCCTCTGTTTTAAAGCAAAGCTTGCATATTTGCTCCGCAACAATAGGCCTATAAAAACCTTGACGTTTCATCGAGTTAATGATTTGTTTTACTTCCGAAATGCAGCTTTCTTTAAAGGGACCCTTTGCGGAATCGAGCAAAAATGTAACAGCTTTATCCCACGACGGGTTGGCTATCGATGGGCGCACTGAGGTGGAAACTTTAAATGCTTTGGTGATTTCTTCAGCGGCATCTGTGGTTCTCTCTATGATTCCCATCTCCATAAATTCCATGTAAGCGCTTAACTTATGATCATGGGCCGACCAGTAATCGGGATCCTTTTTAATCGCTAGCTCTATCTCTTCCAGTTTTCTATCAAATGAATCTACGATAGTAGATCTCATTAAGTTGTACCTAGGATCCTCTTCATTGATCGCTTCCAGTCGGTCGCAGTCCTTTTCTGCGGATTTGATGTCGCCAACTCTTTTGTTTGCGTGGAACGTTTGCCTGAGAAGATACTCAATAAACTCGCTCTTCGAGCTTTCATCTACTAACCTATACGCAGCCTTGATGAATTCGTGGTACTTGTTTTGCCTAACTAAAGAAATTACTTTCATAAGCTTGATCGATTCTTCATCGTCAAGCTCATTTAATTGCTCGCCGGAAGTGTCGCCTGCATACAATTCCGCCAATGCATTACCCAATAACCCTCTGTTTCGAGATTTCTCTAGAGATTCTAGTTGATTTTGTATTACTTGGTTATCCTGATTGTACAGGTTTCTGCTTTCCAGCCAGTGGTTTACTGTATCTGGAAGGCGAGGAAGCTCCCCGAGACCATCAAGGCCTAGATCCTGGTTGCGAAGTATACGATGCATTTCAGCCATTGATTCATCGAACCCATCAATCAAGACGTAGAAAGCTTTCTCTTTGTTCAGTAAGCGCTCTAGCCTCGGTGAGATTTTACTTCCGTTTTTTATGCACCAGTAGAGCCCGTTTCGAAGGAAGCGGTCATCAGCAAGCAAGCCATCTAGCGGGTTCATAATAGATTCATCATCGCCAGAATATCCCATGACGATAAGTCCATATTCCCTCAAAAATTGTTCGAATTTCTCTTGTGTATTCTCGTCAAGTTTTGACGTCTGGTCTATAGTGCATTTGAGGTCATCGAACAAGTAGTCTCCATGCAGCTTAATTATCTTAGGGCGCTTCGCGGTAACGAGAACACCCTTAATGGACGAATCATGAGCGCAAACCAAAGGCCTTTGGTCGCCAAATAAGTAGAAGGCTTCGTTCAATAAATCATCAAAGTTCGTGGTGAAAACCGTATTAACGTAACTGTCGTTCACCAGTTCAGCGAGGTATGCGTAACCAAGCGAAGGCTTGGAGTCTTTAACTTCTTGCTCAATGAATATTCGTCGTTGAGCTGGCAAATCGAATTTTCTCTCAAAAAAACTCGAATACTCTCGACTTTCGTCATACCAGTCGTCATGATTTTCGGAAAACCAGCGTATCGCCACTTCCGGGGTGTAGGTGTCCTTGCAGCCGGCATACGCCGCGTACAACTCTTCTCGCCAATCTTCCACTAATTCTTTACCGGAACGAACACCAGAAGTAATAGAGGCACCGGCTCCCAGTAATAAGCTGAAGTTTGGTTGACCTTCGGATCGAGTCTTGAGAAATAAGGCTAAGTCGGCAACAGTCTTCTTTTTATTTGGATGCTTTCTTTGCAGCTCTTCTGTGTCCATTGGAGGTCTCCATTTTAACGCGCGGTTTGTGCCGACTGCCTGTGAACGGCCTTTCTGGGCAACGGCTGTACAGCCTTTTGTTAATGGCAAAATTGGGCAGCTAAGAGTGACCAATAACGATTCAATATACGGGCATTTAGACGTCAGAACAACTTCCCTAACACGTTTGATTGGCATGGAGGGACGACATCCGCCGCCAGTCCATAGCTACCCATTCGGTTGAGTCAACTGTTCTACTTTTTCTTCATCGACCTCAGTTTTAATCACCGCATCGACCTGGCTTTGCCTCAGCGTTGACCTTGTTCCGCTGCTGTGCTTGTGCCAAATAGGGATATACTGTTGAGCATTGGGGAATCGGTAAGCATGCGCAAAAGCGGATAAATGCGTCATACCTTCCGGATCAGCGTACGTCAAAAATGCCCTGAAATTGATCACATTGGCGGCGGTGGACGGCGAAGCAGAACAGCCACCTTAGGTTTTGAGCCAACAAAAAAGCCCGCGGGTGCGGGCTTTTAATGACTGATGGGAGGAAACGTTCGGGAGACTACTTTTTCTTCAAAGCCTCAGCCAATAGCGCTCCCATAGACCCCATACCACCTTGCTGCAGGCCCTGTCGTTGGCCTTGTCCGCCGCCGGGCTTGCGCGGGGCGGGTTTTGCGCTGCGGTTGTTGTTGTCTTTACCTCGGCGGGAATCGCTCTCGCCCGGTACGTCGTCCAGGCGCATGGACATGCCGATGCGCTTGCGCGGTACGTCCACTTCCATCACTTTTACCTGGACGATATCGCCCGCTTTAACGACTTCGCGCGGGTCTTTTACAAAGGTGTGGGACAGGGCCGAGATATGTACCAGGCCGTCCTGGTGTACGCCCACGTCCACGAAGGCACCAAAGTTGGTGACGTTGGTAACGGTGCCTTCAAGGACCATACCGGGCTCCAGGTCGCTGATTTTTTCGATGCCTTCCTGGAATTTGGCGGTTTTGAATTCCGGGCGTGGGTCACGGCCGGGTTTATCCAGTTCGGCGATGATGTCAGTCACCGTGGGCACACCGAAGGTATCGTCGGTAAATTCCACCGCGTTGAGGCCGCGCAGGAAGGCAGTATCGCCGATGAGGCTTTTCACATCGCGATTGCTTCTGGCGACGATTTTTTCCACCACCTCGTAGGCTTCCGGGTGCACGCCGGAGGCGTCGAGGGGGTTTTCGCCGTTGGCGATGCGCAAGAAGCCCGCCGCCTGCTCAAAGGCCTTGGCCCCCAGGCGCGGCACTTTTAATAATTGTTTGCGGTTTTTGAAGGCGCCGTGTTCGTTGCGAAACTCCACAATGTTGCTCGCCACGGTGGCATTCAGCCCAGCGACGCGGGCCAGCAACGGCGCCGAGGCGGTGTTCACTTCCACCCCCACGCCGTTCACACAATCTTCCACCACAGCATCCAGAGATTTTGAAAGGCGGGTTTGGGAAACGTCGTGCTGGTATTGGCCCACGCCGATAGACTTGGGTTCGATTTTTACCAGTTCGGCCAGCGGGTCTTGCAGGCGCCGGGCGATGGAGATAGCGCCGCGAATGGTGACATCCAGATCGGGAAATTCTTTGGCGGCCACTTCCGAGGCAGAGTACACCGAGGCGCCCGCCTCGTTAACCATCACTTTTTGCGCTTTGATGTCGGGGTTCGCTTTGAGCACGGCGCCCACGAAGGCATCGGTCTCGCGGCTGGCGGTGCCGTTGCCGATGGCGATCAGCCCCACGTCGTGTTTTTTGCACAGCGCCACTAACGTGGCCTCGGCTTCGCGCACTTTATTTTGCGGCGGGGTGGGGAAAATAGCCCCATGATCCACCACCTGGCCGGTGGCATTCACTACGGCCAGTTTGACCCCGGTGCGCAGGCCCGGGTCCAGGCCGATGGTGGCTTTTTGGCCAGCGGGGGCGGCCAGCAACAGATCTTTCAGGTTGCGGGCAAACACATCAATCGCGTCCTGCTCTGCCTGTTCGCGCAAGGCGCCCAGCAGGTCCGTTTCTAAATGGGTGAGCAGTTTTACTCGCCAGGTCCAGCGCACCACTTCGGCCAGCCAGGCGTCGGCGGCGCGATTTTGGTCTTTAATTTGCCAGTGCTCGGCCACCATGACTTCGCAGGGGTGGGTGGCGCCGGGGGGCAGGTCTTCTTCGAGGGTGAGGGCCAGGCTGAGAATGCCTTCGTTGCGGCCGCGGAACATGGCCAGGGCGCGGTGGGAGGGGACTTTGCCCAGAGGCTCCCGGTGCTCAAAGTAATCGCTGAATTTTGCGCCTTCTTGTTCTTTGCCGGCGATCAGTTCGGATTTTAAGTAGGCTTCGTTTTGCAAGAAACTGCGCAGTTTTTCCAGTAGGGCAGCGTCTTCGCTGAAGCGCTCCATCAGTATATGTTTGGCGCCGTCGAGGGCATCTTTGGTGGTGGCGATTTTGTGCTCTTCGTTCAAAAACGCGACGGCTTCCGCCTCAGGGTCTTTGTTGGGATCTTCCAGCAGCAAGTCCGCCAGCGGCTCCAGCCCCGCCTCCCGGGCAATCTGGCCCTTGGTGCGGCGTTTGGGCTTGTAGGGCAGGTAGAGGTCTTCAAGCCGGGTTTTGGTGTCGGCGGCCAGAATGTCCCGCTCCAGTTCAGGGGTCAGCTTTTCCTGCTCGGCAATGCTTTTCAGAATTGCGGCGCGCCGGTCTTCCATTTCCCGCAGGTAGCGCAGACGCTCTTCCAGGGTCCGCATTTGGGTGTCGTCCAAACCACCCGTTACTTCTTTCCGATAACGGGAAATAAAGGGTACGGTGGCGCCTTCGTCCAACAGGGCTACGGCGGCGGCGACTTGCTCTTCGCGACAGTTGAGTTCTTGGGCGATGCGTTGGGAAATGCTGTTCATGAAGTGTGGCTCGTTACTGGGTTAAATCGGTTTGGGCTGTGTGGCCCGGTCGATGTGTTTGCTCGTTATATAAATGGGAGCGCTGGGCTCGGGCCACCCCGGGCCTGTACCTCCAGGACACGCGGTGAACCCGTCCCTGGGGCTCGACTGCCGCATCTATGCGGCAGACGCTGCTGAAAGCTGTACGCCAGACGGCTCTCGTGCGGTGAGCGCTCCGATGTCTGGTGCACATTATGCGCAAATGAGACGTTCAGACCAGTCTTGTTTTTACTGAAAAACTGTGCGGGCGCGAAAAAAGCTTGCGCTGCACCGACACGGTGATATAGTCACATATAACACCGGAACACAAGCCAACTCTGACGAGATTACAGAACGGTCTTATGCAAGAACCCTGGAGAGACGACGAACCCATTTACCGACAATTGCGCCAGCGAATCGCAACGCTGATTCTGAACGGTGCCATTAAGGAGGGTGAACCTATCCCTTCGGTCCGGCAGGTGGCGGCGGATTACCAAATCAACCATTTGACCGTAGCCAAAGCCTACCAGGAGTTGGTGGAGCTGGGGCTGGTGGAAAAACGGCGCGGGCTGGGAATGTTTGTCCTGCCGGGTGCGCGGGAGCAGATTGCCGCCAGCGAGCGTGACAAGCTGCTCGGGGATGAGCTGCCGCGCCTGCTGGTGCGCGCGCGTCAACTGGGTATTTCGGAATCCGAACTCAATGCCCATATTAAGCAAATGTTGAAGGAGGCACCCTGATGGAGTCGGTTATTCGCGCCCGCGGCCTGCGCAAGGCCTACGGCAAAACCCAGGCGCTGGACGGCGTGGATCTGGACGTCGCACCGGGTCAGATTCTCGGCCTGATCGGCCCCAACGGCGCCGGGAAAACCACGCTTTTAAAAGGCATACTCGGCTTGGCTCAACTCGAAGGGGATTTATCGGTCCTGGGCATGA
>Ga0079225_10001769_pt1 | contig 12260 bp, 13 predicted proteins | sample Poulit2012_FD_76344 | JGI IMG/M metagenome (GOLD analysis project Ga0079225, IMG submission 76344) | Agricultural soil microbial communities from Georgia to study Nitrogen management - Poultry litter 2012 | ecosystem: Environmental > Terrestrial > Soil > Agricultural land | place: USA: Georgia...
CACGGGGACGCCGCCTTCAACGCCGGCCGGGCGGCCCTGCTCGTGCTCGCCCTGGCGCAGCGTCCCGACCTGCTGCTGCCCGCCACCGAGGACCGGCTGCACCAGAGCCAGCGCGCCGTCGTCATGGAGGAGTCGCTGCGCGTCATCGCGACGCTGCGCGAGCTCGGGCTGCCGGCGGTCGTCTCCGGGGCGGGGCCGAGCGTCCTCGTCCTCTCGCGCGCCGACGACGCCCAGGTGGCCGCCTTCGCCCGGCACGGCTGGCAGGTCCACACCCCGGCCGTGGCCGTGCAGGGCGCCACCGTCTCACCCGTGCCGGGCGGCTGAGGTCTGTCCATCCGCCGTCGTGAAGCCGCTGAGGCGGGACCGGCACGGCTGCTAGACTCGCCGTGCGCCGGCTTCGCACGCGACCGGGATCCCATGCGGGTGTCCTGTCAACGAGCCGGGGTAACCCCCGATCCCATGTCGCGCTCTGCGGTCATGGCCAGCGGAGATCCCACACAACCGGACCTGAGTTCCGGCTTCACCTGGCCCGTCGGGCCACATTGCCGAGGGAAGGAACCTCGTGACCGAACAGCTTGACGCCACCGCCGCGCGCAAGGGCGGGGCCGGTGGCTCGCTGAGCACCATGCGTCTGGCCGAGCTGCAGGCTCTGGCCGCCGAGATGGGGCTCAAGGGCACCACGCGCATGCGCAAGAGCGACCTCGTCGCCACCATCCGCGAGGCCCGTGAGGGCCGCCCGCAGCAGGCGGGCAACGGGAGGTCCGCCGGCACCGACGCCGCCGGGACACCGCAGCGCGAGACGAAGACCGAGGCGCCCGAGACCCCGGCGCCCGCCCCCGCCGACGAGCCCACCGCCGAGAGCGCCCCGGCGCCGCGGCGCGGGCGCACGCGCCGAGCCTCGGCCGGTGCCGGTGCGCCTGCCCCGCGCACCGAGCAGCCGACCACCGAGGCGGAGCAGCCCACCGAGCAGCTGACCCTGCCCGACGTCCGCGAGAACGCCCGCGAGGGGGCAGGCAGCCGGGAGCGCGCCGCCACCCGCGAGGCGTCCGCGCCGCGCGAGCGCGCTCCCCGCCGGGAGCGCCCGCAGCCCGAGCCGCGGCTCGACGAGCTGCCCAGCGCACGCACGCAGCGCGAGCCCGTGGACCGCGAGCGCGCCGTCAAGGCGCTGGAGGCGATCGAGCTGCCCGCGCCGCGCGACGAGGCCGACGAGCGCCGTGAGGACCAGCGTCGCGCCGAGCAGCGCCGCGACCAGGACGCCGGTGACCGCAGCGGGCGCAACCGCCGGCGCAACCGCGACCGCAACCGCAAGCGACGCAACGGCAGCGACTACGCGTCCTACGACGAGCCCGAGGTCACCGAGGACGACGTCCTCCTGCCCGTCGCCGGCATCCTCGACGTCCTGGAGAACTACGCCTTCGTCCGCACCAGCGGCTACCTGCCCGGCCCCAACGACGTCTACGTCTCCCTCAACCAGGTCAAGAAGTACGGCCTGCGGCGCGGCGACGCCGTCACCGGCGCCGTCCGCCAGCCCCAGGAGGGGGAGCAGCGCCAGAAGTTCAACGCCCTCGTGCGGCTCGACTCCGTGAACGGGGCCTCCGCCGAGCGGATGCGCAGCCGCCCCGAGTTCTCCAAGCTCACGCCCCTCTACCCCGAGGAGCACCTGCGCCTGGAGGTCGGCGGGCAGCAGCTGACCCAGCGGGTCATCGACCTCGTCGCCCCGATCGGCAAGGGCCAGCGCGGCCTCATCGTCGCCCCGCCCAAGGCGGGCAAGACGATCGTCATGCAGCAGATGGCCAACGCGATCACGACGAACAACCCCGAGGTCCACCTCATGGTGGTGCTCGTCGACGAGCGGCCCGAGGAAGTCACCGACATGGAGCGGACCGTCAAGGGTGAGGTCATCGCCTCGACCTTCGACCGGCCGGCCTCGGACCACACGATCGTCGCCGAGCTGGCCATCGAGCGCGCCAAGCGCCTCGTGGAGCTGGGCCAGGACGTCGTCGTGCTCCTCGACTCCCTCACCCGCCTGTCGCGCGCCTACAACCTCGCCACCCCGGCTTCCGGACGCATCCTGTCCGGTGGCGTGGACGCCTCCGCGCTCTACCCGCCGAAGCGGTTCTTCGGCGCTGCCCGCAACATCGAGGACGGCGGCTCGCTCACCATCGTCGCCTCCGCGCTGGTCGAGACCGGCTCCAAGATGGACGAGGTCATCTTCGAGGAGTTCAAGGGCACCGGGAACATGGAGCTGCGGCTGTCGCGTTCCCTGGCGGACAAGCGCATCTTCCCCTCGGTGGACGTCAACGCCTCCGGGACCCGGCGCGAGGAGCTGCTCCTGTCGCCCGAGGAGCTGAAGATCGTGTGGAAGCTGCGCCGCGTGCTGGGCGCACTGGACCAGCAGCAGGCGATCGAGCTGCTGCTCGGCCGGATGCGGGAGACCCGCTCGAACGCCGAGTTCCTGCTCACTGTGCAGAAGAGCACACCGGGTACGGGCAACGACTGACCCGGGAAGGTTTTCCCACCCCGCAGCGTTCTGGCACACTGGACCGTCGGCTTGCCGGTTCACGGCGCGCGCAGCGCGTCGACCCGGTAGCGAAGCACCCCGAGGAGACAACATGAAGCAGGGCATCCACCCCGAGTACGTCACCACCACCGTGACGTGCACCTGTGGGAACACCTTCGAGACCCGCTCGACCGCCACCAGCGGCCAGATCCACGCTGACGTCTGCAGCGCCTGCCACCCGTTCTACACGGGCAAGCAGAAGATCCTGGACACCGGTGGCCGCGTCGCTCGCTTCGAGCAGCGCTACGGCAAGCGCAAGTAGCACACGTCCAGCGCCGGTGGGAGCCTGTCCCACCGGCGCTGTCGTCTGTCCGGACGCGGTCCGGACCACATGGGACGCCGAACAGGGCGAGGGAGGAGACCCGGGCGTGAGTGAGGACTTCGCGGCCGTGGAGCCGATGCTGGCCGAGCACGCGGAGATCGAGCGCGCGCTCGCCGACCCTGGCGTGCACGCCGACGCCGGCCGGGCCAAGCGCCTGGGCCGCCGGTACGCCGAGCTCACGCGCGTCGTCGCCGCCTACACCGACTGGCGTCGCGCGGCGGACGACGCCGAGGCGGCCGCCGAGCTGGCCGAGGCGGACGAGTCCTTCGCCGCCGAGCTCCCCGCCCTGCGGCAGACCGCCGACGCCGCCGCCGACCACCTGCGCGAGATGCTCGTGCCGCGTGACCCCGACGACGGCCGCGACGTCATCCTGGAGATCAAGGCGGGGGAGGGCGGCGAGGAATCCGCGCTGTTCGCCGGTGACCTGCTGCGCATGTACCTGCGCTACGCCGAGCGCCGCGGCTGGAGCACCCAGGTGCTCAGCTCCACCGAGTCCGACCTCGGCGGGTACAAGGACGTCGCCGTCGCGGTGAAGACCCGTGGGGCGCTGGAGGACCCCGCCGACGGCGTGTGGGCCAGCCTCAAGTACGAGGGCGGCGTCCACCGGGTCCAGCGCGTTCCGGTCACCGAGTCCCAGGGCCGGATCCACACCTCCGCCGCCGGTGTGCTCGTGCTCCCCGAGGCCGACGACCCGGGCGAGGTCGAGATCGACCAGAACGACCTGCGGATCGACGTCTACCGCTCCTCGGGTCCGGGCGGGCAGAGCGTCAACACGACCGACTCCGCCGTGCGCATCACCCACGTGCCCACCGGCATCGTCGTGTCGATGCAGAACGAGAAGTCCCAGCTGCAGAACCGGGACGCCGCGATGCGCGTCCTGCGTGCCCGCCTGCTCGCCGCCCGGCAGGAGGAGGCCGACGCCGCCGCCTCCGCCACCCGCCGCTCCCAGGTACGCACCGTGGACCGCTCCGAGCGCATCCGCACCTACAACTTCCCCGAGAACCGCATCGCCGACCACCGCACGGGCTTCAAGGCCTACAACCTCGACCACGTGCTCGACGGCGACCTCGACGCCGTCATCGCCTCCGCGGTGGAGATGGACGCTGCCGCCCGCCTCGCCGCGGTCGGCGAGACCGATGCCTGACAAGAACTGTACTGTCGGCGCAGGGGAGGCTGCCGGCGAAGGCCCCCCTCCCGCCGAGAGTACAGTTCTTGTCTCCTGGCGGGAGGTGGTTCGCGGGGCGCGTGACGTCCTCGCCGAGGCCGGCGTGCCCTCGCCGGAGGTGGACGCCCGGCTGCTCGCCGAGCACGTCCTGGCCGGGCCGCTCGTGACGGCCGGTGCGCCCACGCCGGAGCAGCTGAGCACCCTCGCCGCCCTCGTCGAACGACGACGACGGCGCGAGCCGCTCCAGCACATCACGGGGGAGATGCACTTCCGCCACCTGCGCCTGGAGGCGGGCCCGGGCGCCTTCGTCGTGCGGCCGGAGACGGAGATGGTCGCCGAGGAGGCGATCGCCGCGGCCCGCCGGCTGCCGGGGCCCCGCGTGGTGGACCTGTGCACCGGCTCGGGCGCCATCGCCCTCGCCGTGGCGACGGAGGTGCCCTCCGCCGTCGTGTGGGCCGTGGAGCTCAGCCCGCAGGCCCTGACGGTGGCCCGGCGCAACGTCGCCGCGCTCGCCCCGCAGGTCACGCTCGTCGCCGGGGACGCCGCGACGGCGCTGCCCGAGCTCGACGGGACAGTCGACGTCGTCGTCTCCAACCCGCCGTACGTGCCGCCGGACGCGGTCCCGCGGGACCCCGAGGTCCGCGACCACGACCCGGACCTCGCCCTCTACGGCGGCGGTACCGACGGGCTGGAGGTACCGCGCGCCGTCCTGCGTACCGCGGCCCGCCTCCTGCGCCCGGGGGGCACCGTCGTCATGGAGCATGCCGAGGTCCAGGCGGTCGCCGCACGGCAGGCCGCGGCCGACACCGGCGCCTTCACCGACGTGCGGACGGTGAGAGATCTCACCGGTCGGGATCGGATGGTGGTTGCCACGCGCTCCGGCGGCTGAGCACCCGGGCGGCCGTCCAGCCGAGGCACACACCGACGACGTCGGCGACGGCGTCCCACGGGTCACCGGACCGGCCCGTGAGCAGGAGGTGCTGGCCCACCTCGCTGAGCACCGCGTGGGCCAGCGCGAGCGGGACCACCCACCGTGCCGAGAAGCCGGCCCACAGCGCGGCGAGGACGAGCAGCCCGAAGACGACGGCGTGGCCCACCTTGTCCGCCCCCGGGACACCGGACGGCCCGGGGGTCGGGAGGCTGGGGGAGTACAGCACGACGAGGTGGACGACGAGGACGACGGCGAGCAGCAGCCGCCGGTAGTAGAGGCTCATCGTCGGCCAGGATGTCACTGCCGCGCTGGACAGCGTGAAAGGATCGCGGGCGTGAGCGTGTACGACTGCACCACCCCCGACACCCGCGAGGAGGGCGTCACGGCCGCCGCCGCTGCCCTGTCCCGCGGCAAGCTCGTCGTCCTGCCGACGGACACCGTCTACGGCATCGGCGCGGCGGCCTTCGACCCCCAGGCGGTCACCGCGCTGCTGGCGGCCAAGGGCCGCGGACGGCAGAGCCCGCCACCGGTCCTCGTGCCGGCCGCCGCGACCCTCGCCGGCCTGGCCAGCGACGTGCCGGCGGCCGTCAACCAGCTCGTCGAGGCGTTCTGGCCCGGGCCGCTGACGATCATCTGCCGCGCCCAGCCCACCCTGGCCTGGGACCTCGGCGACACCGGGGGCACCGTCGCGCTGCGGATGCCCGACGACGAGATCGCCCTCGCCCTGCTCACCCGCACCGGCCCGCTGGCCGTCTCCAGCGCCAACCGCCACGGCGAGCCCGCCGCCACCACCGTCGAGGAGGCGGTCTCCGCCCTCGGCGAGCAGGTGGAGGTCTTCCTCGACGGCGGCACGTCGCCCGGGGGAGTGGCCTCGACGATCGTCGACGCGACCGGCCCGGTGCTGCGCGTCGTGCGGGCCGGCGCGCTGAGCCGCGAGGAGCTGGCCGCCGTCGTGCCCGACATCGGGGACGGTGCCGATAGTCGGTGAGGGTCTACCTGCTCGTGATGCTCGTCGCGGCCGTCGTGACGTTCATCGCCACGCCCGTCGCGCTGCTGCTCGCCCGGCTGACCAACGCGCTCACGCCGGTGCGCGCGCGCGACGTGCACACCACCCCGACCCCGCGGCTCGGCGGCCTGGCGATGCTCGCCGGGTTCGCCGTCGCCCTGCTCCTCGCCTCCCGGGTGCCCTTCCTCGAGGGCGTCTTCGCCGGCGCGCAGCCGTGGGCGATCCTCGGGGGCGCGGCCCTCGTCTGCCTCCTGGGCGTCGCCGACGACATCTGGGACCTGGACTGGATGACGAAGCTCGCCGGGCAGGTCCTGGCCGCCGGGCTCATCGCCTGGCAGGGCGTCCAGCTCATCACCTTCCCGGTCTTCGGCCTGACCATCGGCTCGGCCCGGCTCTCGCTCGTCGCGACCGTGCTCGTCGTCGTCGTCGCGATCAACGCGGTGAACTTCGTCGACGGCCTCGACGGCCTGGCCGCCGGGATGATCGGGATCGGCGGACTGGCCTTCTTCGGCTACACCTATTTGCTCACGCGCAGCGCGACGCCGGGGGACTACTCCAACCTCGCCACGGTGGTGATCGCCGCCGTCGTCGGCACCTGCATCGGCTTCCTGCCGCACAACTTCCATCCGGCGCGCATCTTCATGGGCGACTCGGGCTCCATGTTCCTCGGCCTCACCGTCGCCGCCGCCGCAATCACCGTCACCGGCCAGATCGACCCGGCGGTGTTCTCCGAGGGCCAGGTGCTGCCGGCCTTCGTCCCCATCCTCGTGCCGATCCTGCTGCCGGTCGCGGTGCTCCTCCTGCCGCTGCTGGACATGACGCTGGCCGTGCTGCGCCGGCTGAAGGCCGGGCAGTCACCGTTCAAGCCCGACCGCATGCACCTGCACCACCGGCTGCTGGCCTGGGGCCACAGCCACCGCCGTGCCGTCCTGGTCATGTACCTGTGGACCGCCGTCATCTCGTTCAGCGCCGCGGCGCTCGTCGTCTTCGACACGGGCGTCGTGCTCGCCGTCGCCGGCGTGAGCGTCGTCGTCGCCCTGCTCGTCACCGTCGGCAAGCTGCCCGGCCTGCGCCGACCCCGCCACGCGAAGGAGACCGCATGACCACCCCCTCGTCCCCCCTGCGGACCATGTTCAGCACCGTGCTGCGCCGGATGGCGGTGCTCCTCGCCGTCCTCGGCGTGGGCGGCAGCATCGTCGGCTACCTCGCCGTGGGCACGCCCGGCCTGTGGGGAGCGCTGCTGGGCACCGGCATGGTGGCCTTCTTCGCGCTCACGACGGCGGTGGTCATGCTCGTGACGGCCGACCGCCCGCTGCACCTGGCGAGCGCGGCACTCGTGGGCAGCTGGCTGGTCAAGGTCGTCGTCGTCTTCGTCGTCCTGCTCATCGTGCGCGACCAGGACTTCTACGACCCCGTGGTGTTCTTCGTCACGCTGACGCTGGCGATCCTCGGCTCCGTCGCGATCGAGATGTCGGCCGCGCTCAAGGCCCGGGTGCCCCACGTGGACCCGAGCGCCGGGCGCGACGGAGAGGCCCCGCGCAGCTGACGGCGCACCTCGCGCCGCACGCGGGGCTGCAGGTGGCGCCGCACGCGCGGCCGCAGGCCTTGCCCGCTCCGCGCCTCCGCCCGCCCACTCCGTGCCCCGACCCGCACTCCGCGCCTCCACCGGCACTCCGCGGGCGGCGCACCGACCGCGAGGTGCATCCGGAGGAGCGGAGTGGGAGCGGGGCCGCCGGGCAGCGGGCGCTGGGCGGGGACCGGTGGTCTGGGCAGTGGCGCGGATACGTTAGGCTTGACTGCGATCCTGACACTGCGGTCCACCCGCAACCACGACCAACTTCTGGGGGTTCGTCCTGTCTGCCGCCGCGATCCTCCTCTCCGCCGGAACCATCACCGCCGCGGGCGAGGGAGAGGGCTTCCACGCCCCCACGCTGGAGGGGGAGTTCTTCCCCGGCCCGTTGCTCTTCGATGGCACGCCCTTCGAGTTCAACCGGATCATGCTGGTTCGGGTCGTCGCCACGATCCTGCTCGTCACGGTCTTCTGGCTGGCGGCGCGCCGCGCGAAGCTGGTGCCGGGCCGTTTCCAGGGCACCGCTGAGCTCGCGCTCGACTTCGTGCGGGTGAACATCGCCGAGGAGGTGCTGGGCAAGGTCAGTGGCCGCCGTGCCACCCCGCTGCTCACCGTCATCTTCTTCGGTGTCTTCGCCATGAACATCACCGGTGTCATCCCGTTCCTCAACATCGCCGGGTCCTCCGTGATCGGCGTGCCGCTGCTTTTCGCGGTGATCGCCTACATCGGCTTCATCGTCGCCGGCGTGCGGGCCCAGGGCGGGGGCGGGTTCCTCAAGTCCTCGCTCTTCCCGCCGGGTGTTCCCAAGCCGCTGTACGTGATCCTCACGCCGATCGAGTTCCTCTCGACCTTCATCCTGCGGCCGGTCACGCTCACCATCCGTCTGCTGGCCAACATGCTCGTCGGGCACCTGCTCCTCGTGCTGTGCTTCGCCGCGACCCACTACCTCTTCTTCCAGGCCGCCGGCGCCATCAAGGCGATCGGCGCGGTGACGCTCGCAGCGGGCTTCGCCTTCACGCTCTTCGAGATCTTCATCGCGGCCCTCCAGGCGTTTATTTTCGCCCTGCTCACCGCGGTGTACATCCAGCTCTCCGAGGAAGCGCACTGACCTGACCCGGTTCGGTCACCCGACGTGACGGAACCACCACCCCCAAAGACGTGCCGGGCGCAGGCCCGGTACCACAACGGAAGGAAATCCCTGTGGAACTGACCGGCGACATTGCCACCATCGGATACGGCCTCGCGACCATCGGCCCCGGCATCGGCCTGGGCCTGCTCGTCGCCAAGACCCAGGAGGCGACCGCTCGCCAGCCTGAGGTGGCTGCCCCGCTGCGCGTCAACATGTTCATCGGTGCGGCGCTGGTCGAGGCGCTCGGCCTCATCGGTTTCGCCGCGGGCTTCGTGTTCTGATGACTCCCACGGTCCTGGTGCAGGCGGCGGAGGGAGGGCCGAACCCTCTCATCCCGCCGTTCTACGACATCTTCTGGTCAGCGGTCTGTATCGCGATCATCGCGTTCTTCTTCGTCAAGAAGATCCTGCCGACCTTCCGTCGGATCCTGGACGAGCGCACCGAGAAGATCGAGGGTGGGCTCCAGGCCGGCGAGCGGGCTCGGGCCGAGGCGGAGGAGCTCCGCGCCGGCATCGAGCGCGAGCTCACCGAGGCGCGGGTCGAGGCGGCCCGCGTCCGTGAGCAGGCTCAGGAGGACGCCAAGGTGATCGCCTCCGACGTCCGGGCCAAGGCTCAGGCCGAGGCGGAGCGGATCCTCGAGAGCGCCCAGCGCCACATCGAGGCCGAGCGCCAGCAGGCCGCCGCGACCCTGCGCGCGGACATCGGCGCGCTGGCCACCACCCTGGCCGAGCGGATCGTCGGGGAGTCCCTGGCGGACGAGCAGCGCCGCCAGCGCGTCATCGACCGCTTCCTCGACGAGCTCGAGGCGCAGTCCGACCAGGTCCCCGGTGGGCAGAGGGTCGGCGGAGCGACGGAGGCGTGATGCAAGCGAGCAGCCAGGCCGCACTGTCCGCGGCGAGCGAGCGGTGGGAGGTCGTCCTCCGCGAGGTGGGCGAGCGCGGGCGTGAGCTCGGCTCCCAGCTCTTCGAGGTCGCCGACACCCTGGGGCGCTCCGGATCGCTGCGGCGGGCCCTGACCGACCCGGGGCGCCGGGAGGACGCCAAGGCGAACCTCGCCCAGTCGCTCTTCGGCGGACGCGCGGCCCCGGAGGTCGTCGACCTGCTCGCGGGCATGGTCCGCTCCCGCTGGTCGGCGGAGGAGGACCTGGCCGAGGCGGTCGAGGAGCTCGGCATCGTCTCGGTGCTGGCCGCCGCGCAGTCGCGCGACGCGCTGCTCCAGGTCGAGGAGGAGCTCTTCCGCACCGAGCGGCTGCTCGCCTCGGACCGCGAGCTGCGCTCGGTCCTGGCCAACCGGGACGTCGACCCCGCACGGCGGGCCCAGCTGCTCGACTCCCTGCTCAGCGGGCACGCGAGCGAGGAGACCCGGGTCCTGGTCCGGCGACTGGTCGCCGTGCCGCGGGCCGCTTCCCTCAGCGCGGCCCTGCGAGGCGTCGGTGAGCTGGCGGCCGCGCGGCGTGACCGCCTGGTCGCCAACGTCACCGCGGCCTCGCCGCTCACCCAGGCGCAGGAGGCTCGCCTCGCCGAGATCCTCCAGCGCAGCCACGGCCGACCGGTCCAGGTCAACGTGGCCGTCGACCCCGAGATCCTCGGGGGACTGCGCATCCAGATGGGCGCGGAGGTCATCGACGGAACCATGCTCACCCGCCTGAACGACGCCCGACGCCGGTTCACCGGCTGACCCCGAACCCCCACAGACGAACCGCGACCCACCGGTCGCCAAGGAGAAGGAACTGCAATGGCCGAGCTGACGATCAAGCCCGAGGAGATCAGGGCGGCGCTGGACAGCTTCGTCGACTCCTACCAGCCGACCGAAGCGGTCGGGGAAGAGGTCGGTCGCGTGACCGTCGCCGGTGACGGCATCGCACGCGTCGAGGGCCTCCCCGGCACGATGGCGAACGAGCTGCTGCGCTTCGAGGACGGCACGCTGGGCCTTGCGCTCAACCTCGACGTCCGCGACATCGGCGTCATCGTCCTCGGTGAGTTCACCAACATCGAGGAGGGCCAGACGGTCCACCGCACCGGCGAGGTGCTCTCCACCCCCGTGGGCGACAACTTCCTGGGCCGCGTGGTGGACCCGACCGGCAAGCCGATCGACGGCCTCGGCCCGATCGAGGACGAGGGCACCCGCGCCCTGGAGCTGCAGGCTCCCGGCGTCATGATGCGCAAGAGCGTGCACGAGCCGCTGCAGACCGGTATCAAGGCGATCGACTCGATGATCCCGGTGGGCCGTGGCCAGCGCCAGCTCATCATCGGTGACCGCGGCACCGGCAAGACGGCCCTCGCCGTCGACACCATCCTCAACCAGAAGGCCAACTGGGACAGCGGGGACCCGACCAAGCAGGTCCGCTGCATCTACGTCGCTGTCGGCCAGAAGGGCTCGACCATCGCCTCGGTGCGTGGCCGCCTGGAGGCCGCCGGCGCGCTGGAGTACACGACCATCGTCGCGGCTCCCGCCTCCGACCCGGCCGGCTTCAAGTACATCGCCCCCTACACCGGCTCGGCCATCGGCCAGCACTGGATGTACCAGGGCAAGCACGTCCTCATCGTCTTCGACGACCTGTCCAAGCAGGCCGAGGCCTACCGTGCCGTGTCGCTGCTGCTGCGCCGCCCGCCGGGCCGTGAGGCCTACCCCGGTGACGTGTTCTACCTGCACTCCCGGCTGCTGGAGCGCTGCGCGAAGCTGTCCGACGAGCTCGGCGCGGGCTCGATGACCGGACTGCCGATCATCGAGACCAAGGCGAACGACGTCTCGGCCTACATCCCGACCAACGTCATCTCGATCACCGACGGACAGATCTTCCTCCAGTCCGACCTGTTCAACGCCAACCAGCGCCCCGCCGTCGACGTCGGTATCTCCGTCTCGCGCGTCGGTGGTGACGCCCAGGTGAAGGCGATGAAGAAGGTCTCCGGAACCCTGAAGATCACCCTCGCCCAGTACCGGGCGATGGCGGCCTTCGCGATGTTCGCCTCGGACCTCGACCCCACCACCCGGGCGCAGCTCACCCGCGGTGAGAAGCTCATGGAGCTCCTCAAGCAGCCGCAGTACTCGCCCTACCCGGTCGAGGACCAGATCGCCTCGATCTGGGCCGGCACCAACGGCTACCTCGACGACGTCGAGACCAGCGAGGTCTCCCGCTTCGAGCAGGAGATGCTGGACCACCTGCGGCGCAACACCGAGGTGCTCCAGACGCTCGCCTCCACGGGCAAGCTCGAGGACGAGACCGAGCAGGCGCTGCGCGCCGGGGTCGAGGAGTTCCGCAAGGGCTTCCTCTCCGGTGACAAGCCGCTGTCGTCCGAGCCCGAGGCTCCCGAGGAGCCGGTCGTGGACAGCGACCAGGAGCAGATCGTCGCCGAGAAGCGGGGCTGAGTATGGGGGCCCAGCAGCGCGTCTACAAGCAGCGGATCCGCTCCACGCAGACGCTGAAGAAGATGTTCCGCGCCATGGAGCTCATCGCCGCGTCCCGTATCGGCCGCGCGCGGGACCAGGCCACCAAGGCGAGCCCGTACGCCATCGCCCTCACCCGGGCGACGTCGGCGGTCGCCGCGCACGCGGACACGGGGCACCCGCTGCTCCAGGA
>Ga0079225_10001770_pt1 | contig 12260 bp, 10 predicted proteins | sample Poulit2012_FD_76344 | JGI IMG/M metagenome (GOLD analysis project Ga0079225, IMG submission 76344) | Agricultural soil microbial communities from Georgia to study Nitrogen management - Poultry litter 2012 | ecosystem: Environmental > Terrestrial > Soil > Agricultural land | place: USA: Georgia...
CGTTGAGTAGGACGGCCATGGCCAGCGCCGACATCTGCTCGTCGGCGATCACACCTCGGGTGTAGGCGTCGACCACCCAGTCGATCTGAACCGCGTCGAGCTCACCGCCGTCGCGCTTGGTCCGGATGATGTCGACGACATCCCACGCATCTCTCACTGCCACTCTCTCAGTACGTCAGGTCGTGCGGTCCGAATGCCTGGGGCAGCACCTCGTCCATCGACCGTATGCCCACCGGTGTGTCCACCAAGAGTCCGGTACCGCCGTGTTCGACCAACAGCTGCCGGCACCGCCCACAGGGCATGAGCCGCTGCCCCTGCCCGCCGACACAGGTGAACGCAACCAACCGACCACCGCCACCGGCGACCAGGTCCGAGACCAGACCGCACTCGGCGCACAGCGTGACGCCGTACGACGCGTTCTCGACGTTGCAGCCGACGACCACGCGGCCGTCGTCCACCAGCGCCGCCGCACCCACCGGAAAACCGGAGTAGGGAGCGTAGGCGCGGGTGACGATGCCCTCGGCCGCGACCCGTAACGCGGCCCAGTCGATGGCCGGCGAACCGCCTTCGCGGTCCGTCATGACTTCGTGTACGGCACGCCGTCGGCCGCCGGCGGTCGGATACGGCCGATGGCACCGGCCACGATCACGATCGTGGCGATGTACGGCAGCATGGCCAGGAACTGTGACGGGATCTCGATCGGCGTCTCGACGATCGACAAGGTACGTTGCAGCGACGTCGTGAAGGCGAACAGGAACGCCGCGCCGGTGGCCCCCAGCGGCGTCCAGCGCCCGAAGATCACCGCCGCGAGGGCGATGAACCCGCGCCCGGCGGTCATGTCAGAGTTGAAGGCCCCGACCGCGCCGATGCTGATCGCCGCTCCCGCGAAACCGGCGATGGCACCGGCCAGCACCAGATTCCAGAACCGCAATCGGTTGACCTCGATACCCGCGGTGTCCGCGGCCTTGGGGTGTTCGCCGACCGAGCGGGTACGCAGCCCCCATCGAGTCTTGTACAACCCCACGTGGACCGCGATCACGATGACGTACGCGGCATAGGTGAGCAGGGTCGCGTCGAACAGCGCGGGGCCGACGAGCGGGATCTCGGCCAGCACGGGAATGGCCACCTGCCGGAAGAATCCGGGATTGTTGAACGCCTCGACGTTGCGTTGCAGCACCGCGGAGAACAGATAGTTCGTCAGCCCCAGGACGAGCAGGTTGATGACGACGCCGAGTACGACCTGGTTGACCACGTACCGGATCGCGAACACCGCGAGCAGTGCGCCGGTCAGGCCACCGACCACCACGGCCCCGACGACCCCGACGCCGAGGCTCCCCGCGATCGTGGCGGTCACGGCCGCCGCGAACGCCCCGGCGAGCATGTGTCCCTCGATGGCGACGTTGATGACGCCGGACCGCTCGGAGACCACGCCGGCCATCGCGCCGAGCATCAGCGGAACGGCCAGGAAGACCGTCGTGTTCAGCATGCCGGGGATGTCGAGCGTGGTGCGCTCCGACCCGGTGGTCGCCCAGGCGAGAAAAGCCAGGACGAAACCAAGCCCGACGAGGCCGATCGCCCACGGGAGCATGCGGCGGGTGAACCCGCGCACGAGCTGCCAGCCCCCGACCGCGAACAGAACCACGGCCATGGCCATCCCGAAGGTCGTCGCGGAGAACCGCATGCTCGGGATCTGGATCGCCGCCGACGCCCCGGCGAGCTGGAACCGTGCCGCCGAGACTGGGCCGTGCCACAGCGCGAAGACCACGCACATCGCGCCGGCGGCGAGGAAGAACGCACCGATGGTCAACCGCGCTCGTCGGCTCTGCCTGACCTCGACCACCTCATGGGTCGTGACGTCCTCATGGGTCAGGGCGCCCCCACTCACTCGTTCCACCCCTTCCCGCCGGTCTGGATCAGCGTCTGCGTCGTGCGTACCCGGAAAACGGCATGGATCAGCGGGGGCGCCGCGATGAACAGAACCGTCATGGCCTGCACCACGAGGATCAGATCCACCGGGGTCTGGGTCTCGGTCTGCATCCGCGTGGCCCCGGCACGCAGCGCACCAAAGAGCAACCCGGCGGCGATCACCCCGGCTGGTTTACCCCTGCCGAGCAGGGCCACCGTGATCCCGTCGAACCCGGCGCCATTGTCCACCGTGCTGGTGATCTCCCGGATCGGCCCGAGTGCCTGGGTGGCACCCGCGAGGCCGGAGAGGGCCCCGGCCGCCAACATGGCCAATGCGTAGGTCTTGGGTACCGACATCCCCGCGGTCCGAGCCGCTGCGGGGTTCAGGCCGACGGCCTTGAGCCGGAAGCCCGGCGTGCTGCGCTCGAGCACCCACCACAGCGCGAGCGCGGCCAGTAGCGCCAGCACGAACCCCGTCGTCGCCCGCAGATCACCGCCGAACAGCGGGGGCAACGCGGCGCTGTCCAGCACCCGTTCGGACTTCGCCTGGTTGAACGGCGGGGCCTGGAACCCGCGGGTGGTGAGCAGGAACCCGAGCAGGTAGATGGCCACCCAGTTCAGCATGATCGTGACGATCACCTCGTGGGCACCCGAGGTGGCCTTGAGCACCCCGACGATCCCGCCCCACAACGCCCCGCCGAGCACGCCGCCGGTCAGGGCCAGCAGCAGGTGCAGGACCGGGGGCAGCTCCAGCCCGAAGCCGATCCAGCCTGCGATGATCGCACCCAGGATCAGCTGACCCTGTGCCCCGATGTTGAACAGCCCTGCACGGAAGGCCAGCGCCACGGACAGCCCCGTCAGGACGATCGGGGTGGAGTAGACGATCGTCTCCGAGGCGGGCCTGGCGATGCGGCTGAAACTGCCGCTGGCCACGCTGCCCGGATCGAAGATCGCGCCCTGGAAGAGCGCAACGTAGGCAGAGACCACGGCATCGAGAGCCGCCACCAGGGTGTCAGTCGGGCGGTCGAAGAAGTAGCCCGCGGCGGCGCGCACCTCGGGATTGGTGACGATGATCAGGACCCCGCCCACGGCCAGCGCCAGGACGACGGCCAGGACGGGTGTCAACAATGCCCGCCACCTGGGGCCTTGTCCTTGCTGGATCTCCCCGTTCGGCTCCGGTACGTGCGCCTCCCCGCTCGGGGTCTGCGCCGTCGAGCTCACGTGCCTGCCCCCGCGTGATCGGCGCCGGCCATGGCCAGGCCGACCTCATCTGGGCTGGCATTGGCGCCGAACTCAGCGGCGATCGCTCCCCGGTACATGACCAGCACGCGATCCGCCAGGCTCAGCACCTCATCGAGCTCGGTGGAGACGAGCAACACCGCGGTGCCGGCGTCACGCGCCTCGATGATGCGGCGGTGCACGAACTCGATCGAACCCACGTCCAGGCCGCGTGTCGGCTGCGCGAGGACCAACAGTCGCAGTTCGCGGGACATCTCCCTGGCCAGCACCAGCTTCTGCTGGTTTCCTCCTGAGCAGGTCCCGGCCGACGAGTTGATCGAGCGGGTACGGACGTCGTACTCCTCGACTCGCTGCCGGGCGAAGCGCTCGATCTCCGACTGGTTCATCGCGATCCCGCTGCTGAACGGTGGCCGGTCGATCACGTCGAGGACCAGGTTCTCCGCCACCGAGAAGTCGGCCACCACACCGTCGTGCAGCCGGTCCTCCGGCGCGTACCCGACACCGCTGTCCAACAGCCGCCGGATCGACCATCCGGTCACGTCGTCGCCGTCCAGGCGCATCACGCCGGATCGCGCCCGGCGCAGGCCGACGACGAACTCGGCCAACTCCGTCTGACCGTTGCCCTGGACGCCGGCGACGGCGACGATCTCGCCCGAGCGAATGGTGAGCGAGACATCGTCCAGGATGAGCTGACCATCGTCAGTGGCCGCGGAGACCGCCTCCAGCTCGAGCACCGGCCCGGAGGGGGTGGCCTCCTCCTTGTCCACGCGCAGTACCACTGCTCGCCCGACCATCATCGAGGCCAGCTCCTCCTCGGACGACTCGGCGTCGGCCTCGCCGACCACCTGGCCGTGCCGCAGAACGGTGACACGATCGGCGATGGTACGAACTTCGCGGAGTTTGTGGGTGATGATCACCACCGACGTGCCCTGCGCCGCGAGCTCCCGGATCACCGCGAACAGACCCTCGGTCTCCTGGGGAGTCAGCACCGCGGTGGGCTCGTCGAGAACCAGCAGTTGAGCATCGCGAACCAGTGCCTTGACGATCTCGACCCGTTGCCGCACACCCACGGGCAGGTCCTCGACCAGGGCGTCGGGTGGCACCTCGAGCCCGTATCGCTGGGCGGCGTCGAGCACCGCGGACCGGGCCACGCGGTGGTCCAGGAAGCGTCCCCCGCGCACGTGCTCGTTTCCCAGCATGACGTTCTCGGTGACCGTGAACACCGGGACCAGCATGAAGTGCTGATGCACCATGCCGATGCCCGCGGCCATTGCGTCGTCGGGACCGTCGAAGGACTGCGGCACGCCGTCGATGACGATCTCGCCCTCGTCCGGCTGGTACAGGCCGTAGAGCACGTTCATCAATGTGGACTTTCCGGCACCGTTCTCCCCCAGCAGGGCGTGCACCTCTCCGGGCTGAACGGTGAGATCGACGGAATCGTTAGCGGCAAAGTCACCGAACCGTTTGGTGATGCCGCGCAACTCGAGGCGCACGCGTTACTCGGGCTCGTCGCGAACCGGCTGGACGTCGATCGTGCCGTCGATGATCTGCTGCTCCACCTCTTCCAGCTCAGCTTTGGTCTCGTCGCTGACCTGGTCTTCGAACTCGTTGAAGCCGGTGATGCCGGTCCCCTCGTTCTCCAGCGTCCCTTCGTAGTCCCCGGTCATCGGCTCGCCCTCGGACACCGAGGTCAGAAACTGCTGGACCTGCTCCGGGATCGCCTTGGTGACGCTGGTGGGAATGTACTGGCAGTACTCCGGGTAGAACTCACAGCCGGGGAAGTCGACCCAGATCACGTTCACGTCGCCACCGGACTCCTCGGCAGCGGTGAACGAGCCGGTGCCAGTCCCTCCGGCGACGGGGAACACGATGTCGGCACCTTGCTGGGTCAGTGCGTCGGTGGCCGCCCGGCCGTCGGGTGGGTTGTCGAACGACCCTGCGAACAAGCCGTCGCTGCCGTCCCAGCCCAGCGCGGTGACGTCCTCGCCCTTCTGCTCGGCGTAGTACTCGACACCGAGCCGGAAACCCTCCATGTAGCCGGTCACTCCACGCCCGACGTTGATACCGCCATAGGTGCCGACGGTGCCGGTCTCGGTCAACGACGCCGCCAGGTAGCCCCCGAGGAATCCGCTCTGCTCGGTGAAGAAGGTAGCGCCGTAGACGTTCTCCCCGCTGCTCGGCGCGTCGATGATCATGAACGAGACATCGGGAAACTCCGGCGCGACCTCGCTCAGGGGGGCGGCGAGCAACGCCCCGACCCCGATCACGGCATCGCAGCTCTCGGCCTGGGCACGCAGATTGGGGAGGTAGTCCGCATCCCCTTGGGACTGAACGTAACTAACCTCGATGTTGGGGTTGGCCTCGTTCGCCTGCTCCATCCCGGACCAGGCCGACTGGTTGAACGAGCGGTCGTCCACACCACCGACGTCGAGCACCGCGCATGCCCTGATCTGCTCGCCAGATGCCTCAGTCTCGGTACCCCCACCTTCCTCTTCCGGGGCCTCCCCACAGGCGGCGAGCGTGACGGCCACAGCGGCAGCGCACGCCGCCATCCGGTAACTGATTCTCAACAGGGCCTCCGCGGAACGACGCTGGCAACGATGCCGAGACCCTAACGCGATATGACGCAGTTCACACGTCGTGACGGCACTTGGTATCGAGTCGTGATCCCGTGTGCGTCAATGCGAGATGGTCGCGCCGAATCGCCCTCACTGCACGGCCTCGACGATCCCTTGGATCTCGGCTACTGGCACCGTTATGCTCGTTTCTCGAGACAGCGATTCGAGGTCGCCACCCACGGGATCACCACCTTGGGTCTGGCCCTCCCAGGTGGCGTCCCACTGGGTCGCAGCCGTGACCGGGAACCCGTCCGGTTGGCCGACCGATGCACGAGCGAACTCGACCGTACAGCCGGTGGAATTCGCCGCGCCCGGACTCCACTGCCGCAGGGCCACCTCGGGCGGACACTCGGCCGAACCGCTGGCCGAGGACACCGAGAGCCCACCCGTCTTGGCGGTCACCTCGGCATACACCGGGCTGTCCGCGATCTCGGCGCGGATGGTCCGGGTGCCGTCTTCGCCCCCGACCGCAGCAGGATCGGTGACCCAGAACCACGTGGGCAAGTTCACCATCGTCGCGCCACCCAGCGCGGCGGATCTCGGGTTGCGGTCGACCTCCGGCGCGGCGATGACCATGTCCTGCCGTGCTGCTTCAGCCAGCACCTCGGGATCGACCGCCGGCTCGGGTTCCGTGCCCTCCTGCCATGCCTCGACGATCCGCGGACTATCAGGGCCGTTCGGCCACGACACACTGTTCGGGGCGTAGTCCAGGGCGAGGTCGCTGTCGACGCTGTCCTGGCATTGAAGGCGGTACCAGGACATGTCCTCGTCGTCGTTCCAGTCCTCGACGGCCTTCTCGAAGCGTTCGCGCGGGCCGAGCGTTCGTACCCACTCCGCCCCGCTGTGATGGCCGCCGGAGTACTGCTCGTCGACCCACTGCTGCACGGCTTCGGCATCGCCACCGTCGACGCCGTCGTCGATCTCCGAGGACCACCAGCACGCGGCACGGACGACAACCGTGTGTGAACCGCCGCCGCTGCCAGGAGCGCCATCGCCGGTGTAGGTCACGCTCACCTCCACCGTGTAACCATCGCCACCGCCAGAGCCACCCGAGGCGCCGTCACGAGCGCTCGATGTGACCGCCGTGGCCAGCATCAGCGTCGTTGCTGCCAGGGCGACCAGCGCGAGGCGCGGGCGAGTCGTCGACCGCATGAGACCGTCCTCATCGGGAGTGTGCCACGCGTCACACTAACAACGGGCGGTGCCGCCGCAACCCGGAACAAGCTGATCGTGCCTCATCCAATGACCGGTGATGAGACCGCGTGAAACGGGTGAGTAAGTGCCATGAAAGGGCGGCCGTCCAGAGTGGCCCCCGGGTGGCTGACGTACAGCGCTCCGCCTTGCCGAAGCAGAAGACGTCTGCACCTTGTACCGAACCGGCACTCGACTCGATGAGGTGGCCATGTCTCCGCACGACATCGACAACAGTCAGCGACCTAAAGCCCCAGCGCACAGACCGTGTCTGCAAATCCGTTTCGCCCGGGCGGTGGCTGTGGCCGCGGGCGCGAGCCTGCTGCTCGGGTCGGTGATCACACCCGCACAGGCCGCGGCTCCGGACAGGCCTGGCCCGCAGCCCAAAGACCCGCCCCCGTCGGAGTTGATCTTCGTGCACGGCTACGGCTCGGCGGCCACGGGCAAGACCTGCAACAAGGACAGAGAGGTCGACGGTACGACACAGGAGGGCACCTGGGCCAACGCGCTCGAGTACTACGAGAAGCACGGTGACATGGCCCGATCCAGCATGACCACGGTGGGCTATTACGAGGGTGACGTGAACTGCGACGAGACGATCGGGCAGTTCACCAATGAGGCACCGATCCAAGACATCGCCAAGGAGTTGGCGATCTTCATCGACTCTCGCGATGACCAACGGCCGGTCAACGTCGTGGCTCACTCGATGGGAGGCCTGGTGACCCGGGTCGCGCTACTCGGCGCTGCGCACGGCTGGTGGCCCGAGGAGGTCGGCAAGCATGAGCTGAACGTGAGCAACGTCGTCACGCTGAGTACTCCGCACCAGGGACTGACCGAAGAGCGGTACGAGAACGAGGAGAACAAGACTCGCCAGTGGAGACAGATGAAGCCGGCGATGGACGAGGAGCCCGAATCGGAGTTTCTGCAGCGGCTCCACCTGCCGCACCGTGCGCTGAGCGAGGACTGGGCCGCGGACACCGACTGGAGCTTCGTCGGCTCGGACGGCGACGACACGGTGGGCTACGAGTCTGGGATCGACGAAGGGCGCCACGCTGATCAGAAGTACCGCTACACCCCGACACTGGACACATGTGACGGTGAGCCGACCGACTCCTCGCCTGGCCACAAACGGGTCCGTACGGATCGATTCGGCGAGCACTGCTTGAGCTACTGGCACGCCTCCCCGGACCATGACCCGCACGAAACGGCCATCGGCTGGTCACCGTTGAAAACCGCCTTCCAGGCGGTGACCCACAACGACGGAGACGGGCTGCCTCGCTGATGAGCGGGCTGGGAAAGGTGCGCGCTAACGGCAGGTGTCGACGTTGCGCTCGTTGGCCTCCGCGGCCTTCCACGTGCCGTCGTCCAGATTCAGGGTCACGCTCATCCGAGTCAACGTGTCTTCGGGCACCGCCGCACCACCGGTGATGACAACCCAGTCCGGTGTGGTCAGGCAGGCGTCGACCCCTGCCTGCTCCCCGTCGACCTCCACGTCGAGGACCCGGATCTGGGTCGACGAGCCGACCGTCACGCGTTGGGTCTCCTCCGACTCGCGTGCGTACCCTTCCAGCGTCTTGTACTGGCTGCCCGTCGCTGTGGCCGCCAGGTTCGTTTCCTCGAGCGGGACGCCGAACAGGACCGCGTCCCAGCTGGCCATGAAAGACCCGAAGTCGGCCAGCACCGCGGCTTCCTCGTCGGTGACATCCCGGTCCGGCCCCTCCACCGGCAGCTGTGTGGGGACATTGATCACGCTGGGGTCGTCGGGAGGAAGGTGCGGCTGGGTGAAGGTCGGGCTGGGGCTCGGCTCCGTGTCGGGGCTCGGCTCAGCACCGCCGTCGGACTCCTCCGTCGACGTCTCCTGAGGCTCCTGGGGCTCGTCGGTCGGTGACGAACTGGCCAGCGGAAGCCCCGTCGACTCGGTGTCCGTGCCGCACCCGGCCATCAGCAGCATCGCCGCGACGCTCAGCGCGATCGAACCGCGACCTGTCCGCACATCGACTCCTGAACCGGCGTTGAGGACTCGCGCCGTTACGGCGCACGGTACTCACACGCTCGAGGGGGGCTCGTACTCACCCCACACATCGCGCAGCGCGCCACAGACCTCGCCAACGGTGGCCCGAGCCGCCAACGCCGTGCGGAGCGCGTCGAGCACGTTGTCCGGACCCGACGCCGCGGCGCGGATCGCCTCGAGGCTGCGCTCGACCGCGCCGCCGTCCCGTTCGGCCCGGAGTGCGGCCAATCGCTCGGTCTGCGCCGCCTCCAGCTCCGGGTCGACCTGCAGCGGCTCGTACGGCTCGTCGTCGTCGGTGCGGAACCGGTTCACTCCGACGACGGTGCGCTCGCCGCTGTCGATCGACGTAGCGGTCTCGTACGCCGACTGCTCGATCTGGTCTTTCTGGAAACCCGCCTCGATCGCGGCTACCGCACCGCCGTAGTCCTCCACTTGGGCCATCAGATCCCGGGCTGCCTCCTCCAGGTCATCGGTCAACGACTCCACCGCATAGGAGCCCGCGAACGGGTCCACCGTCTTGGTCACGTCCGTCTCGTGCGCCAACACCTGCTGGGTGCGCACGGCCAACCGGGCAGCCTTGGTGGTGGGCAACGCGATGGCCTCGTCGTAAGCGTTGGCGTGCAGCGACTGCGTTCCCCCCAGCACCGCCGCTAGCGCTTGGATCGTCACCCGCGTCATGTTCACCTCGGGCTGCTGAGCCGTCAGCTGCACACCGGCCGTCTGGGTATGGAACCGCAACATCATCGACTTCGGGTTCTGCGCCCCGAACTCGTCCCGCATCATCGACGCCCAGATCCGCCGGGCCGCGCGGAACTTCGCCACCTCCTCGAGCAGCGTCGTGCGGGACACGAAGAAGAACGACAGCCGCGGTGCGAACTCATCGATGTCCAGACCCGCAGCCAGGGCCGCCTGGACATACGCTCGCGCGTTGCTGAGCGTGAACGCCACCTCCTGCACCGGCGTCGCCCCGGCCTCGGCCATGTGGTACCCGGAGATGGAGATGGTGTTCCAGCGCGGCAGCTCACGCTGGCAGTACGCGAAGGTGTCGCTGACCAGTCGCAACGACTCCGCCGGCGGATAGATGTAGGTCCCTCGGGCGATGTACTCCTTGAGCACGTCGTTCTGAATCGTGCCGGTCAACGCGTGGCCCTCGATGCCCTGTTCGGCAGCCACCAACTGGTAGAGCAACAGCAGGACGGACGCCGGCGCATTGATGGTCATCGACGTGGAGACCTCGTCGAGCGGCAGACCGTTCAGCAACGTCCGCATGTCCTCCACCGAGTCGATGGCGACACCCACCTTGCCCACCTCACCCGAGGCGAGCGTGGCATCGGAGTCGTGGCCCATCTGGGTGGGCAGGTCGAACGCGACCGAGAGTCCACCCGTGCCCGCCGCCACGAGCTCGTGGTAGCGGGCGTTGGACTCGGCTGCCGTGCCGAACCCGGCGTACTGTCGCATCGTCCAGGGCCGGCCGGTGTACATCGACGGGTACACACCGCGGGTATACGGGTAGGCACCCGGCTCGCCGAGGCGCGTCTGTGCATCCCAGTCCGCGAGGGCGGACGGGCCGTAGACCGGTTCGAACGGCTGTCCGGACTCGGTAGTCGACGTCATAGCAGCACCGTAGTGACCGTCGTTCGCGCCTGCTCAGCACCCCCGGCATCGCCGCACGAAAGGACGCCGTTGGCTCCTCCAGCGACCATGAGCGTCCATTCGTGCGCCTCAGGTCTCGCTGGCGGTGGCGACACGTGCGGCACGGTTGCTGGCCAGCACCATGGGGACGGCGAGCGCGAGCGCGAACAGGAGCACCACCAGGTCGACGACGAGCGCGAGCGTGACTGAGGCGTCGACGTCGGCGCTGACCACGGCCACGACCAATGGCGCCGCCGAACCGCCGGCGAACAGCCACGCCCATACCCGCAGGTACGGTAACGAGGCCCGCTGACCGGCAGCCCATGCGGCCTCATTGGCGATCGTGGCCGCCGTGCGGACGCCGGGGAAGCGGTTGTGCTGCACTCGCCCGGAGTTGATCCGTTGCCCGAGCACGATGCAGCAGCCGGCCGCCAGTGCCATGGTGGACGACAACAGCATGAGGACAGCGAGCACTTACACCTTCTCCACTGGCGCGTACCGAAGCAGCAGTGTCTTCAGCCCTTGACCCCCGAAGTCCACCGTGGCCTGTGCGTGCTGTCCCTCACCGGCGGTCGCCACGACGCTGCCCAGCCCGAAGGCGTCGTGGGTGACCCGGTCACCCGCCGCCAGCACCGGAACCGGCCGGCTGGGCTTGGTCGCCGAGCGCGATGGCAAGCCCCCAGCAGCCGGCCGTGGCCCCGAAGCCGTCTCCCGGACCGATGATCCACCAGACCAGGTGACCTGATCGGCTTCAGTGCGGCGCCAGTCGATGAGCTCCTCCGGGATCTCGGTCAAGAACCTGGAGGCGGGGTTGTGTTGGGGCGCCCCCCAGGCGCGACGTGTGGTGGCCCTGGTCAGGTACAGCCGCTGCTCGGCACGGGTGATGCCGACATAGGCCAACCGGCGCTCCTCCTCGAGTTCCTTCTCCTCGGCGAGTGCGCGCTGGTGGGGGAACACGCCGTCCTCGACCCCGGTGAGGAACACCACGGGGAACTCCAGGCCTTTCGCGGTGTGCAGCGTCATCAGGGTGATGACTCCTTCATGGTCCTCGCCCTCGGGGATGTCGTCGGCGTCGGCCACCAGGCTGATCTGCTCGAGGAAGCCGAGCAGCGCGTCGGCCCCCGTCTCCACCGCGCCCGTGGAGCCCTCTTCCACGGCCCCGGCCTCGTACTCGTGTGCCACCGACACGAGCTCCCGCAGGTTGTCCACCCGGGTACTGTCCTGCGGATCGTCGGAGCCGGACAACTCGGCCAGGTAGCCGCTGCGATCCAGAACCGCTTCGAGCACCGCCGAGGGTGCCGTGTCCGCGACCACCAGGTCCTGCAGCCCGCGCACCATGGACACGAAACCGGCGATGGCGTTCACCGACCGTGACGCGATCCCGGGGGCATCGTCGGCATGCTGCAACGCCTGCCAGAACGAGCCGCCTTCCCGTTGCGCCAGCGCCTCGACCTGCGCCTCCGCCCGGTCCCCGATCCCGCGCTTGGGGACGTTGAGCACCCGGCGCAGCGACACGGTGTCCTCCGGGTTGGCCAGCAGCCGGAGGTAGGCCAGCGCGTCGCGCACCTCCTTGCGCTGGTAGATCCGCACTCCGCCGACGACACGGTACGGCAGCCCGACCCGGACGAGCACCTCTTCCATCGCCCGGGACTGCGCATTGGTCC
>Ga0079225_10001772_pt1 | contig 12253 bp, 10 predicted proteins | sample Poulit2012_FD_76344 | JGI IMG/M metagenome (GOLD analysis project Ga0079225, IMG submission 76344) | Agricultural soil microbial communities from Georgia to study Nitrogen management - Poultry litter 2012 | ecosystem: Environmental > Terrestrial > Soil > Agricultural land | place: USA: Georgia...
CGTGCCCCCCGCCTCGAGCACCAGCCGCTGGGCCGCGAGCTTGAGGATCTCGTCGTTGACAGGGAAGTTGCCGCTGCGCCGAGTGATCTCCGCGCCGTCCAGGTCCGCGGCTCGTTCCATCAGCTCGAACGGGATACCGCCGATGTGTTGCTTGTCGTTGATGCGGAACTCGCTGATGGGCGTCACGAGGGCGCTGGTCGCCATACCCCCGACGAAGCCGTACCTCTCGATCAGGAGTGTCTTCGCACCGTTGCGCGCTGCTGCCGCCGCGGCGATGACACCTGCCGGACCACCTCCACAAACGATGACGTCAAAGCTGCCCTCGACCGGCACGGTCCGACTGCTTTCCCTGATAAACAATGCATTTGCTCCTTGTGCACGGCCTGCATCCAGGCATGGCCGAGCGATCGAATGGCATCTCTTCAACAAAGTGCGGTGCGCTGTGCGCTTACGTCAGGACTTCACGGAGCCGATGAGGACACCCTTCTGGAAGTGCTTCTGGATGAAGGGATAGACGACGATCATCGGCAGTGCCGTGATGACCACGGCTGCCATCCGCAGCGTCACCGTCGGAGTGACGCTGTCGGGTGAGCTCTCAGCCTCGATACTGGTGGTGAGAAGATCTCGCAGGACGACCTGAAGTGGTTGCAGTGCCGTATCGCGCACGTAGAAGATCGCCGCGAAGAAGGTGTTCCAGTTGTTCACCGCGTAGAACAGGCCGATAGTCAGCAGCACGGGAACCGCGAGTGGGAACACGACGCGGGCCAGCAACCGGAACTCTCCCGCACCATCCAGCCGTGCGGACTCGATGAGCTCACCCGGCAGCCCCTCGAAGAAGGTCTTCATGATGAAGACGTTGAAGACGCTGACCGCACCGGGGATGATCATCGCCCACACCGAGTTGAGCAGACCGGTCGCCTTGACGATGAGGTAGGTGGGAATGATGCCCGCATTGAACACCGTGGTGAAGACGAGCGCCAGCAGGATCACGGTGCGACCGGGCATCTCCTTGCGGCTGAGTGCCCATGCCAGGCCGGTGCTCAGCACCATGTTGAGTGCGGTGCCCACCACTGTGACGAAGGTGCTGATCAGCATGGCGCGTGGGATGCGGGTCTGGGTCCAGATCGCGATGTATCCCTCAAGGGTGAACTTCCTTGGGATCAGCACATAGCCACCGTTGGCGAGCACCTCCGAGTAGGGCGTGAACGACGCGGAGACCACGATCAGCAGTGGCACCAGGGCGAACAGTCCGACCGCGAGCAGCAGGATGAGGATCACCGTGTCGAAGGTGCGGTCCCCGCCGGAGCGCTTCACCATACTTGACCGTCCCATCTGCGGGCCATCCGGTTGACGGTCACCATCAGCACGAGGCCGATGATCGACTTGAACAGACCGGCGGCCGCCGCCACGCTGTAGTTGAGATCCACCAGGCCGACTCGGTAGACCCAGGTGTCAATGATGTCGCCCACTGAGAGCACGAGCGGGTTGAGGAAGATGAAGACCTGGTCGAACCCCGCGTCCAGGATTCCGCCGAGCTTGAGGACCAGCAGCAGGATGATGACGTTTCGGATCCCGGGCAGGGTGATGTGCCAGATCTGGCGGACCCGGCCGGCACCGTCCATCCGGGCGGCCTCGTAGAGCTCGGGGTTGATGCCCACCATCGCGGCGAGGTAGATGATCGCTCCCCAGCCGATGTCTTTCCAGATGTCGGAGGTCACCAGCACCGTGCGGAACCATTCGGTTGAGGTCAGGAACGGCACAGTCTCACCGAACGTCTGCCGGAAGAACGTATTGAGATAGCCGGTGCTCTGGGACAGCAGTGCCACAGCCACCCCGTAGACGACCACCCAGGAGAGGAAGTGGGGCATGTAGGACAGGGTCTGGACCCAGCGGCGGAACCAGCGCACCCGGCACTCGTTGAACAACAGTGCCACCCCGATCGCCGCGACGGTGCCGAAGACCAGCTTGTACACCGAGATCACCAGGGTGTTCCGGATCAGCTGGCCGGCGTAGGGCGAGTTGATGAACGCGGCGAAGTGCGAGTACCACGGGTCCGCCCACGGGCTGTCGAGGATCCCCAGGCCGAGGTTGTAGTCCTTGAAGGCAACCAGCAGTCCGTACAGTGGCCCGTACTTGTAGACAAGGACGTAGGCCAGTGCCGGGGCCATCAGCAGGTACAGCACCCGATACCGGTAGATGTGGGCCCAGAGCCGGTTGCGGCCCCTGGCCTTCTTGGGGTTTCGTCCCGGTGGCTGCTTCGTGGCGGCCACCCGCTGCTCGGAGTCTGCGAGGGTCGTCTCAGCGCTCATTGCGCACCACACCGATCGGGACCGAGCCGATGGCGGAATGGGACAGCCCGATCAACAACCGCGCCCAGACCCACCCCATGGCTAGCGCCAGTGGGGGCGCCAGCACGATCCCGGCGCCGACCGCCACGGTGAGCGCCGCGCCGGCCAGCGCCGTGTGCGGGCGCCGCAGCCAGAGCAGCACAGAGAGCCAGAGCGTACGCACCGTGCCCAGTTCTCCGCGCGCGATGAGGGGCAGCATGGTCACGATCGTCGCCAGCAGTGCCACCCCCGCGATCAGGGCTGCGGCCTGCACCGCGGTGGCGGTGGCCGCGTCGGTGGCGGTCAGCCCGAACAGGAGGGTCGCACCTACGCCCACAGCGGCGAGCAGCGTGGCCACTGTCGCGGCGGCGCGAGCGAGGGGTGCGCGGACGAGCTCGTCCCAGAACGCCCTGACGACCGGTCGGTAGATGCCCTCACGGCGCTCCGCGACTACGCGCAGCAGCGCCAAGGTCGAGCTCCCTGCAGTGATGACCGGCACGCACGCTGCCACCCACAGGGTGGTGAGACCCGCACACTCCCACAGCTGCTCGAGGCGCGCGTAGAGACGCCCGTGAGGGGTCATGGGCGCGGACGCGGAGACACCCACGCGGATCAGCTCCTCACGCCGAGGTCGTCCAGCTGGGTCGCCGCCGCCTCGACGAAGGCGTCATAACCGAACTGAGACTTCAGCGAGTCCACGAACGCGGGGTACTCCGAGGGCGCTGTCGCCCCGGTGAGAAAGCTGACCAGCTGCTCCTCGGTGAACCTGTCGGCCTCGGACTGGTTGAAGCCGTCGGGCGAGGTGATGAAGGACTGGTAGTCCGTCACCACCGGTTGGTCGTGCGCGCGCTCGAAGTAGGGCTGTTGGTCCGGGAACTTCACTTCGAGGTAGGGCAGCTCGTCTCTTCCCACCAGCTGGTAGACGAAGAAGTACCCGCCCTCCTCGGCCATCGCCGGAAGTGGTTCGATACGGCCGTCGGCCCCGAGCTCATAGTGGGTGCCCTCGACGCCGTAGAGCACGAGGCGGTTGCCTTCCTCGGTCGAGACGTAGTTGATGAGCTCGATGATCTTCTCGACCTTGGTGTCGTCCCCCGCGAGTGTTGCCGGCAGGGCGAAGAAGACTGCGTCCGCCTTGACCGGGATCACCCCGTCGGAGCCGTCCGCCGTGGGGAACAGGTCCAGCTGCACCCACTCCGCATCCGGGTTTGCTGCGACCGCCAGCTCCTCGGCCTCCTGCTTCTTCACTGCTGTCCAGGACTGCGCCATCACTCCGGCGCCACCCTGGAACCCACGGTCACGGGCTTCCATGCTGGAGAGCGAGTAGGAGTCGGGATCGACGTAACCGGAGGTCTGCAGGTCGGCGATGTAGGCGATCGCATCGGCGACACCTTCATCCTCATACCCGGAGCGGAGCTCGCCGGACTCATCGAGGTAGATGGTGCCGGGGCCCGGGGTGCCGAACGAGCCCCACAGTGGACGGAAGAGCGGGTCGGGTGCTGCACCGGTGAGTCCGTAGGTGTCGTTCTGGCCGTTGCCGTCCGGGTCGTCCTCGGTGAAGGCACGCAGCACCTCGCGAAACTCCTCGAGCGTCGTGGGTGTTTCCAGACCCAGGTTGTCGAGCCAGTCCTGCCGGATCCAGTAGGTCACGCCGTTGACGTTGTTCTGGTATCGAGTGATCGCACTGAGCTTGCCGTCGATCACGCCGCGACCGGCGGTCTCCTCACCGACGAAGTCCACGTAGTCGCCGAGCTGGTCCTGGTAGTCGCTGAGGTCGAGGACCAGTCCCTGCTCCACAAACCTCTGCAGCTGGTTGCGGTCGACCCGGAAGATGTCGGGCGCATCGCCGGCCGCGAGCGAGGCCGCCAGATCCTCCGGCGAGTGCTGGTGGACCACCTGGGCGCCGATGGCATCGCCGAGCGTCGTCGCGATCACGTTGTCGTCGTCGGGGGTGTAGTCGTTGGCGGCACCGCCGAGAGCCATGTTGATGGTGACCGGCGCGTTCGGGTCGCTTCCCTCGCCTGAGCACGCACCGACGGCCGTCACTGCCATGGCACCGCCGGCTGCTGCTAGAGCCTGCCGTCGTGTGATGATCATCTGCGCTTCATCTCCAGGTACTCGGGGGCGGACGGGACTCACGCGCGGGACAGGTCGGGCTGCGAGTGTCCCGGGCATCGTGGTCTGCGCCTCAGCAAGCGACCGTTCGTCGTCGTCACGACTGAGGCTGAGTCAAGCCGACCGTGGCTGATTAGAACTTCGTGGTGTCGATCGAGAGTAAGAACGCGGATCTGCGCTGTGCAAGTAAAATCGGTTTACTAGCGTTGTGGCCTCAGGGTTCCAGCGGCTCTGACATCCGGGCCCCGCGGGCGTCGGCCAGCGGGACGCGCGTGATCTCGAAGATGTCTGGGGTGCCGGCGGCGAGCAACCACCCCGGACGTTCTCGCTGGTGGTAGTCCGTTCCGTCCAACCAGCCGGTGCGTCCGCCCAGCTCGGTGAGAATCAGCGACCCCGGGACGTGGTCCCACGGCCAGTCCTTGCCGAACAGCATGTAGTCCAGCCGACCGGTGGCGATGTGTGTGTAGGCGACGCCGGCGCTCCACGGCGGCGCTTGCACCGGCGCCAGCCCACCCGGAGACGTGCCCTGGATCGCGGTGGCACTCCCGCCCCGCAGGTCGCCGGGCTCGGTGGGCCGCGGAGACGGAGCGAGCCGGACGCCGTCGCGCCAGGCGCCCGCGCCGGCCTCGGCCAGGTAGGCCACGCCGTGCTCGGGGAGCCAGATCCAGCTGCGCACGGGTCGACCGAGACGGAGCTCGCCCACCATCATCGCGTAGTCCGGTGAGCCGGCCACGAAGCTGCGCGTGCCATCCACGGGGTCGATGGTGAAGGCGTGCTCGGCGTCGGCGAGCCCGGCCAGGGCGCGCTGGTTGCCGGCGCACGCTTCCTCGCCGACGATCAGGGCACCGGGGTAGGACAGGCGGAGCGAGGCGGCGATCGCTACCTCCGCCTCGCGGTCCGCCACTGTGACAAGGTCGCCGGGCGACTTTTCCTGCACCTGGTCCGCCGACAGGGCGCGGAACCTGGGCCTGACGAACGTGTCGGCGGCCTCCTTCATGATCTCAAGGACTGCATCAGCGCTCATCCCCGCACGTTCGCACACGCAGCGCGTCGGCCACCCGCTCCCGGTGCGAACCGGGCGGTAAAACGATTTTACTAGTGCGGCACACCGACCTTTCGTAGGCTGACGGGACAGCAAAGAAGGGGCATCCTGTGGCAGACAAGCTTCTCGTGGTCTCCGTGGACGCAATGCACTACGACGACATCGCGATCGCTCGGGAGATGCCCGGGTTCGCGCGGATCTTGGCACAGGCATCGGTGGCTGAGGTAGAGGGTGTCTATCCCTCCCTGACCTATCCGAACCACGCGGCGCAGATCACCGGATGCCCGCCGGCGACCAGCGGCGTGTACAACAACACCCAGTTCCAGCCGTGGGCACGGCGGCCGGAGTGGTTCTGGGACAGCAGGCTGCTGCAGGTGCCTACGATCTTCGCCGCAGCCCGCGCCGGTGGGCTGACCACGGCAGCGGTGCAGTGGCCCGTCACGGCCAACGAGCCGGACGTGGACTGGCTGGTTCCGGAGATCGCCAGCCCGCAGGTGTTCGCAGGACTCGAGGACCAGTATCGGCAGACCACCAACACGCAGTCCTTCGAACGGTACGTGCTGCCGAACATCTCCCTGATCCACAATGACGGCCGCAAGGGTCGCTACCTGGACATGGTCGACGAGGTGTCTGCGCAGATCCTGCGGAACGAGCGACCCGACCTGATGTTCGTGCACCTGACCGCGCTGGACTTCGCGCGCCACGCCGAGGGTGCTCACGGTCCGCACGTCGATCGGGCGCTGCGTCGCGTGGACGCGGCGCTCAGCACCTTCCTGGACATCCTCGAGCAGACCGGTGAGCGGGACCGGACCAGCATCGCTGTGGTGTCCGACCACGGCCACCTCGACGTCGAGCAGGTGACGAACCTGAACGTCGTGCTCGCCGAGCGCGGGTTCCTGCGGGTGTCCCCGACCGGTGAGCTGATCGACTACGACGCGTACTGCCTCGGCGGCGGTCTCTCCGGCCAGATCTTCCTGGCCGACGGCATCACCCCCGAGCGCCGGGCTCAGGTGGCACAGCTGCTGGCCGAGATCGAGGCCGACCCTCGGTACCGGATCGAGAAGTTCTGGACCGCAGAACAGGCCCGCAGCGACTACGGCCTGGACGGGCCGTTCACCTGGGTGGTCGAGTCCGAGCCCGGCGTCACGGTGGCGTCCGCGTTGACCGGGCGACCGGTGGTCGTGGCTGGTGATGAGGGCGTTCCCCTGAAGCGTGGCTCGCACGGGCATGCGCCCCGGCACGGCGGTCAGCCCGTGCTGATCGTCACGGGTCCGGCGTTCACAGCCGGCCTTGACCTAGGCCGACGAAGCATGCTCGACCAGGCACCCACCTTCGCGGCGGCCCTCGGTCTTGCCATGCCGACGGCGCAGGGCACCGTGATGTCGGACGCGCTGGTGGGCTCCCAGGTCAGGGTGTGATGCGACCGGCGCGCTCGCCTAGTCTCGTCCACAAGGTACGCGACGTGTGAATGACCGGCCGCTCCAGGCCGCGGAAGGAGCACACCCATGAAGCGCCCGCACTCCACCAGTCCGAGGGCCCGGGCGCCGAAGCTCGCCACCGTGGCCAAGGCGGCAGGAGTCTCGATCGGTCTGGCCTCCCGGGTGATCAACGAAGATCCCACGGTGAGTGTGCGACCCGAGACCCGCCGACGAGTGCTGGCGACTGCTGAGCGGCTCCAGTACGTTCCCCAGGCCTCTGCCCAGGCGCTACGCCAGAGGCGCACAAAGGTGATCGGCCTGGCGGTGCACGATCTCGCCAGCACCCTTGTCGTGAAGCTGCTGGAGGGAGCACGCGAAGAGGCCGTCGCGCGTGGGTACCTGCTCCTGCTGACCGACGCCGACGAGCTGGCCTTCACGCCCGAGAGCCGGCGCCTGTACCTGGGTGGGGCGCGGATCGACGGTCTGATCCTCCAGGACGGTCACGCCAGCATGGGGGATGCGATCGACGAGATCGGTGCAGTCCTGCCGACGGTGGTCTTCAACACGCCCGGTCGCACGCTGTCACCCGGCGTGCTGGTGGACGAGAGCCTGGCCGGTCGGCTGGCGGCGAAGCACCTCATCGAGCTCGGTCACCGCGAGATCGGGTTCATCGGCGGCGTCCAGGGAACCCACACCAACGATGCGAGACTTGACGGCGCTCGCCGCGCGATGGCCGAGGCAGGCTTGGCGAGCTCGCTGCACGTGGTCGATGGGGACTGGACCGCTCCGGGCGGCTTCCACGCACTGAATCAGCTGGTCGGGGAGAGGCCTGAGGTCACCGGGGTGGTGACGGTCAACGTCAGCACCGGCACCGGTGCTATCGCCGCGGCGCTGGACTCATCGGTGTCGGTGCCACAGATGCTGTCCGTGGTGGCGATCCAAGATGCCTGGACGGCTGACTTCACCGTGCCGCGCATGTCCACTGTGGTGCTGCCGCTCCGTGAGCTCGGCCAGGAGGCGGTACGGCTTCTCATCCGGTACATCGACGGCGAGGACGTCGAGGAGTCGCACGTGGTCGCGCAGCAGCCGTACCTGCACCCCCGCGAGTCGGCGGCGCCACCGCGCCTGGCACGGGCGAGGCGGGAGCATCCGGTCAGCCCGGGGTAAACCGATTTTACTAGCGCGTCGACCGCCATGCGTTCTAGGTTCGATGCAACGACGATCACGACCGGGGTGATCGATCCACGACTCGGACGCGGAGTGTCCGAGCCCTCCGACATCAGTGCGGCTCTGCCGGCGACTGCAACCAGCGCGGACGGGCTGCGCGCGAGCCTGCGTGCCGGAGCGCGTCTGGTGATTCCCACTTGTGACCACGAAAGGTGACCTCTGATGGCTTCTTCGAAGCGGACGCTCTCCGCAGCAGCGCTGCTCGTCTCGGCCACGCTGGTGCTCGCGGCGTGCTCCGGGGGTGAGGGCGGCTCGGGCGACGGCACGATCGAGCTGCGCATCGCAGTCGGCGGTGCGGCCGACAACCACGAGACGGAGCCGGAGAGCCCGATAGCGATCGGGCTCTCCGAGGAGATCGGCGCCACGGTCCTCCACGAGCCAACTCCGGAGGATCTCTCCGCGTCGCTGGCCGCCGGCGACTCACCGGACCTGTTCCGGGTCGACCGGAACCAGCTGCAGACCTACGTCGATCAGGGTCTGGTGCTCGACCTGACACCGTACGAGGACCAGCTGGGGGACTATGTCTCCTACGTCGGTCAGGAGACCGCGGACCGGGGCTGGATGGACGGTGAGCTCGCCGCCATCACGCCGTATGTCAACAACACGAACGACCACACCTTCTGGATCCGCCAGGACTGGCTCGACAACCTGGACCTGGAGGCCCCGACGACCGTGGAGGAGTTCCGGGAGGTGCTGCGTGCGTTCACCGAGGACGACCCGGACGGCAACGGTCAGAATGACACGTATGGGCTCACCGGGGCGTCCGTGGCGTCGTTCGCCCCCCTGTGGGGGGCCTTCGGCACCCCGGGACCAGGCCGCCTCTACGTCGGCGACGACGGCCAGGCGCATGCCAGCTACGAGGACGAGGGCATGGTCGACGCGATCGAGTACATCAACGACATCCAGGAGGCCGGGTTCGTCGACCCGGACATCTATACCCTTGAGGGTCTCGATGCTCGAGACCGTGGCTTCCAAGGACTTGCCGGGGTGATGGCGCAGTCCTGGACCGGGGTGAAGAAGGAGCAGGCTGCCGAGCTGGCGGTCGCCTCCAACCCCGACGCCGAGTGGGTGCAGCTGGACCTGTTCACCCAGGAGGACGGCTCGCCGAGCTCGATCGCCGTCGGCACCGACGCCGCCGTCATGTACGCCCTGCCGGCCACCTTGGCCGGTCAGGACGAGAAGATCCAGAAGCTCATCGACCTGATCAACTACGTCTCCACCCCGGAGGGGAACGAGTTCGTGATGTTCGGTGTCGAGGGTACGCACTACGAACGTGGCGCAGACGACGAGATCGTCCCGCTACCGGCCATGGCCGAGGAGGGCGGCACCTTCTTCATCTACCAGGTCTCCGGACGTGAGGAGGTTCCGTACCTGACGGCCAAGTTCCCGGACCAGCAGCCGTACTGGGAGCGCGCGCACGCTCAGGAGGTGCTGGTGACCTGGGAGGACTTCATCGTCTCACCGGAGGGCTACAACCGGGCCGATGCGGACCGCTTCGCGGAGGACCAGATGATCCAGTTCCTCACCGGTCAGCAGCCGGTCTCCGGCTATGAGGCGTTCGTGGAGAAGCTGAACGACGACTTCGGGTACGCGCTGTTCGTCGAGGCCGCCGCGGAACAGCTCGACGAGGTGGGGGTGACCGGTTGATGGTCGCGACCGAGGCACCCGGTGCAGGAGCAGGGAGAGCGCGACCATGACCAACGTCGTCCTCCTGGTCAGTGACGAGCACAACCCGCTGTACTCCTCCACCTACGGCCATGACATCGTCAGGACGCCACAGATGGACCGGCTGGCCGCACGTGGCAGCGTGTTCGCGAACGCCTACTGCCCCTCACCGTTGTGCGTGCCGTCCCGGTCGGCCTTCATGGCCGGCCGGCCGACGCACGAGGTGCAGTGCTACAACAACTCCAAGGTGATCGAGCGCCGGCACCCCAGCTATGGACAGGTGCTGGCGGAGCAGGGTGTGCACAGTGTGTACCTCGGCGGTGGGTCGAACCTGTACCGTGACCCGTTCGCGCTCGGGTTCTCCGAGATGATCGGGGTGCAACGAGGCGAACGGTCCTTGGCCGAGAAGGCGATCCGCGCACCGCGCCCGTCCACCCGACCGCTGGTCACGACCGCAGCCAGCGGACCGGTCGAGGACCAGTACGCGGTCGAGGACGAGCGCATCGATGCCGCCGTGGACTGGTTCCACCGCACCGGAAGTGCCCTCAACGGCCCCTAGACCATGACGGTGGAGATCCACCCGCCCCACCCCCCGTACACGACCGAGCCCGCGTTCTGGGAGATGTACGCCGGTCTCGCCGACCTGCCGCGGTACGGCGTGAGGGAGCGGTCCGCCCAGCATCCCTACGCGCAGGACATCCGCGACCATGGCCGCTGGGACTATCCCGAGGAGCTGGTCCGGGAGCTGCGTGCGGGATACTTCGGAGCCGTCAGCTATGTCGACTCCCTGCTGGGGCGGTTGTTCGACGGCCTCGAGGCAGCCGGCCTCGCTCAGGACACGGTGCTCTGCTACACCAGCGACCATGGCGAGATGCTGGGTACGTTCGGGATGTGGGGCAAGACCAGTCTCTACGAGCCCTCGGTGCGGGTGCCGATGCTTGCCGTGGGCCCGGGCTTCGAGGCCGGGCGGCGGGTACGCACACCAGTGAGCACCCTCGACCTGCAGGCTGCGCTCTTCCGCGCCGTCGGCGCCCGGCGCCCGGGGCACTGGAGCGGTGAGCCGCTGCAGGACATCCCTGAGGACGACCCGCAGCGCGCCGTGCTCTGCACCTACCACGGCCACAACGTGCGCGGGGGTGGGTGCATGGTCCGGCAGGGCGACTGGAAGCTCATCTACAACGACGCCGCACCACACCAGCTGTTCAACCTTCGCGACGACCCGGACGAGCTCAACAACCTGTGGTCGGAGCGACCGGAGCAGGCCGCCACGCTCGAACGAGCATTGCGGGAGCTGTGCGACCCCGAGGCTGTGGCACGTGACGCCGCCGCGGTGCAGCGCGAACAGCTGGCCGCGGCCCGCGCTCTGCGGCACCAGCATGGCGAGGGTGCACAGCTGCCGTGGGCAGAGGCCACGCAGAGCTGACAGGAATCCCACTGGCTGGTGAGCGGGTGGGAGCTGACGCCTCGGCGGCGCCGACCGCAGCGACCTGCGCCCGGGAACTACGGCCGTGGACAGGCAGACACGACCGGCGACACACCGTCGTCGGCCTCAGAAGGGAGCACGACACACAGATGCGCATCATCCTGGTACGGCATGGGGAGTCGTTGTGGAACGTCGAGGACAGGCACCAGGGTCATGCTGACTCCGGCCTGACCGACAGAGGGCGGCAGCAGGCCCAGCGGGTCGGTCGGGCCCTCGCCGACGAGGTGGGCGCACTAGCAACTGTGTGGAGCAGCGACCTGCCACGCGCGCGGGACACCGCGCAGGCGTATGCCGATCTCGTCGGTGCCGCTGTGGTGGAGGATCCGCGTCTCCGTGAGGTCAGCGTGGGCTCCTGGTCGGGCCGGCGCATCGCGGACGTGGAGCAGGAGGAGCCCGAGGTCGTCGCCGCCTCCCGCGCAGGAGGCGACCCGCGGCGCGGTGGCGGTGAGACGTTCGCCGAGCTGCGGGTACGGATGATCGAGTGCCTGATGGAGATCGCTGAGCAGGGGGCCGACCCGGCGCTCGTGTTCAGCCACGGTGGATCGATCCGGGTCGCCTCTGCGCACGCCGCCGGCACGCCGAGCCCCGGGCATGCTTCCATGGGGCCACCCAGCAACTGCTCGCGGACCGTGCTGCATCTGGCTCCCGAGCGTTGGGAGCTGGCTCACTACAACCTGCCGCTGCCGTCCGAGCGCTCCTGAGTGAGGGGAGCCGTCGAGGTCAGGGCGCCTCGGTCCCGGCCAGGTCCTCCGCGTCCAGGATCGAGTACGCATACCCCTGCTCGGCGAGGAACCGTTGCCGGTGGGCGGCGAAGTCCTGGTCCACCGTGTCGCGGGTGACCACGGCGTAGAAGTGCGCGGTGCGCCCGTCGGCCTTGGGCCGCATCAGCCGGCCGAGGCGCTGGGCCTCCTCCTGCCGGGACCCGAACGACCCGGAGACCTGGATCGCCACCGCCGCCTCGGGCAGGTCGATGGAGAAG
>Ga0079225_10001773_pt1 | contig 12250 bp, 9 predicted proteins | sample Poulit2012_FD_76344 | JGI IMG/M metagenome (GOLD analysis project Ga0079225, IMG submission 76344) | Agricultural soil microbial communities from Georgia to study Nitrogen management - Poultry litter 2012 | ecosystem: Environmental > Terrestrial > Soil > Agricultural land | place: USA: Georgia...
ATCAACGGATCCCCGGCCGCGGAATGGGTGACCTCGGTCGCGGACGACTTGCATCGAGCAGGCGAGGTCACGGTGTTGATGCGAACCACGGCGTTCTCCAGCTACCAGGACAACTATGTGCTCGCCGTGCAGCGACGCACCGATCACTTGGGCGAGCGGACACCCGCCGGCGAGGCGCGACAGCGCGTGTGGCACATCCGAGCACGTCAGGTGGTGTTGGCCACCGGCGCCCACGAACGACCCCTGGTCTTCGCGGACAACGACCGTCCCGGGGTGATGCTGGCCGCTGCGGTACGCACATACCTGAACCGATACGCCGTGCTACCCGGTCGACGGGTTGTCGTCGCCACCACTAACGACTCGGCCTATGACACCGTCGCCGACCTCCACGCCGCCGGGGTGAGCGTGGCCGCCGTCGTGGACGCCCGCCCGAGCACGTCCCCACGAGCGGCAGCCGTGTTGGCGCAGACGGGCGTCGAGGGCATCGCGGGGAGCGCCGTGATCGGCACACACGGTACGGAGCGGGTGACCGACGTCGAGGTCAGCGCACTGGACGACGACGGCGCGCTGGCCGGTCCGGTCCGTGGTATCGACTGCGATCTGCTCGCCGTCTCCGGGGGGTGGAGCCCCGTCGTCCACCTGCACAGCCAGCGGCAAGGCCAGGTGCGCTGGGATGGCGACGTAGCCGGCTTCGTTCCCGACGGCGGCGTCCAGGACCAGCAAGTCGTGGGCTCGGCCAACGGGGGCTTCGGTCTCGGCGACTGCCTCCAGCAAGGAGTCCACGCCGGTGTGCGGGCCGCCACGACGGCCGGGTTCCCGTCGGGTGTCGCCGAAGCAGCGCCGGTGCCGCAACCGAGCACCAACGACACCGACACCACACCGGGTCCCGTCCGACCGTTGTGGCTGGTACCCGCGGCCTCGGGAGAACCCAGCCAGTGGGACACGCACTTCGTCGACCTGCAGCGCGACGCCACCGTCGCCGACGTCGTTCGCGCGATCGGTGCGGGCATGTCCAGCGTGGAGCACGTCAAGCGCTACACCTCGATCGGCACGGCGGCCGACCAGGGCAAGACATCGGCGGTCAACACCGTGGGGCTCATCGCCGCACACCTCGGATACGACTCTCCCGGTGAGGTCGGGACGACGACCTTCCGACCGCCCTACACCCCGGTGGCCTTCGCTGCCATGGCGGGACGCCAGCGTGGCGAGCTGTTCGACCCGGTGCGCACCACCCCGATCCACGCCTGGCATGTCGAGCGCGGCGCCGAGATGGAGATCGTCGGCCAATGGCACCGACCGCGGTACTACCCGCACGATGGCGAGGACATGCACGCTGCCGTGGCTCGCGAGTGCCGGGCAGCCAGGAGTGGGGTCGCGATGCAGGACGTGTCCACCCTGGGCAAGATCGAGGTCGTCGGGCCGGACGCCGGGGTGTTCCTCAACCGCGTGTACACCGGCGGGTTCACCACACTCGCTGTCGGCGCCGGCCGATACAGCCTGATGTGCAAACCCGACGGGATGATCTTCGACGACGGCGTCACGCTACGCCTCGACGAGAACCATTACCTCATGACCACGACGACCGGTGGTGCCGCAGCGGTGCTGGACTGGCTGGAAGAGTTGCTGCAGACCGAGTGGCCCGAGTTGCGGGTTTATCTGACCTCGGTCACCGAACAGTGGTCCACGGTGGCGGTCGTCGGCCCGCGCTCGCGGGAAGTGCTCGCGCAACTTGCGCCGGAGCTCGACGTGTCCAACGACGCCTTCGGCTTCATGCAGGTGCGGGAGACCACGCTGGCCTCAGGCGTTTCCGCACGGATCTGCCGCATCTCGTTCTCCGGCGAGCTCGCCTTCGAGATCAACGTCAATGCGTGGTATGGCCGCACGGTCTGGGAGGAGGTCTGGGCAGCCGGGCAGCCGTTCGGCATCACGCCATATGGCACCGAGGCCATGCACGTGCTGCGCGCCGAGAAGGGGTTCATCATCGTCGGGCAGGACACCGACGGCACCGTGACACCTCAGGACGCCGGCATGGACTGGGCCGTGTCGAAGAAGAAGGACTTCTTCATCGGCAAACGCTCGTTCACTCGACCCGACACCGCACGCGGTGGCCGCAAACAACTCGTCGGTCTCCTGCCCGTGGATACACAGGCGCTGCTGCCCGAAGGAGCCCAGCTCGTCGCCGAGGGCGTGCCGATCACCCCCGACGTGGGGCCGGTGCCGATGCTCGGCCACGTGACGTCCAGCTACCATAGCCAGACGCTCGGCCGCACCTTCGCGCTCGGGCTGCTCAGCGGAGGACGAGACCGGATGGGAGAGACCGTCGTGGCGCCACTCGGCAAGCAAGTCGTCCCGGTCGAGGTCACCCACCCGGTGTTGTTCGACCCGGAGGGAGCACGACGTGACGGCTGAGCGGATCCTCGGCACCGAACCAACGGTCACCTTGCGTGAGCGGCCGTACCTCACCATGCTCTCCATCCGGGTACCGCCCGGCTCGCCGCAGGCCTCCCGGATCGCCGAGGCCTTGGCGGTGTCGCTGCCGCAACGGTGCGGGGACGTCGGGCAGACCGAACAGCACGCGGTGCTGTGGCTCGGTCCCGACGAGTGGCTGGTCGTCTCCTGGGCAGCCGCCGGCAAGCTGCACGAACAGCTGAACACGGCGCTGGGCAGTGACCACGGCGCCGTCGTCGACGTCTCCGCCAACCGCACGACGCTCGAGCTCGCCGGGCCAGCGGCCCGTGATGTGTTGGACGCCGGATGCACGCTCGACCTACACCCGCGCGCCTTCGGTCCAGGCACGGCAGTGGCCACACAGGTCGGCCCCGTCCCGGTTATCCTGTGGCAGACTAACGACGCCCCCACGTACCGGCTGCTGCCACGGTCCTCGTTCGCCGACTACCTGACGCGTTGGCTGCTGGACGCTATGCGGAGCGGTCCGGACACAAGCACACTGGTAACGAGAGAACCCGCCTAGCCGCCTGGGCCGCCACATAGGAGCACAGCACATGACCAACCTCGATACACCGCTGGCCGAGTTCGACCCCGACGTCCACACTGCGGTGCGGGCTGAGCTGGGCCGCCAGCAACAGACGCTGGAGATGATCGCCTCGGAGAACTTCGCCCCGCTGGCGGTGATGCAGGCCCAAGGATCCGTCCTGACGAACAAGTACGCCGAGGGGTATCCGGGCAGGCGCTACTACGGCGGCTGCGAGCATGTCGACGTCATCGAGCGGCTGGCCCAGCAACGCGCCCAGGATCTGTTCGGCGCCTCCTACGCCAATGTGCAGCCACACTCTGGCGCCTCCGCCAACCAGGCAGCCATGACCGCGGTGCTCCAACCGGGCGACACCATCCTCGGACTCGACCTGGCCCACGGTGGGCACCTGACGCATGGGATGCGGATCAACTTCTCCGGCAGGCTGTACAACGTCGTGGCCTACCACGTGAGTGCCGAGGACGGCCTGGTCGACATGGCCGAGGTGCAGCGTCTGGCGCAGGAACACCGGCCGAAAATGATCATCGCCGGCTGGTCGGCGTACCCACGCCAACTCGACTTCGCCGAGTTCCGACGGATCGCCGACACCGTCGGCGCCTATCTGTTCGTCGACATGGCGCACTTCGCCGGACTCGTGGCCACAGGTCTGCATCCCAACCCAGTCCCGCACGCACACATCGTCACCACCACCACGCACAAGACCCTGGGCGGTCCACGCGGCGGGATCACCTTCACCAACGATCCCGACATCTCCAAGAAGATCAACAGCGCGGTGTTCCCCGGACAGCAGGGAGGCCCGCTCGAGCACGTCATCGCAGCGAAAGCCGTCGCCCTGAAGATGGCCCACGGCGAGCAGTTCCGCGAACGTCAACAGCGCACGGTCGAGGGGGCACGGATCCTGGCCAAGCGATTGACGGAGGACGACGTCGCAAAGGCCGGAGTATCGGTGCTCACCGGAGGCACCGACGTTCACCTGGTGCTGGTGGACCTGCGCGACTCGGACCTCGACGGACAACAGGCCGAGGACCGGCTGCACGACATCGGCATCACGGTGAACCGCAACGCCGTCCCGTTCGACCCACGACCGCCGCTGGTGACCTCCGGACTACGCATCGGGACTCCCGCGCTGGCCACCCGTGGATTCGACGCGGACAGCTTCGCCGAGGTCGCCGACGTCATCGCACGCGCGCTCGACCCCGCGTTCGATGAGGAGGCGGGCTCGGCACTGCGCGCCCGCGTGCGTACCCTCGCCGAGAGACATCCGCTCTACCCGACGGTGTAGCACGGTGTAGCGGAACTGTCGAAACCTCCGGCCCAGCCCGTGGCAGGCTTAGCACATGGGCACCGAACATTTCGACACCAAGGCGGCCACCTGGGACGACGAGCCCGACAAGGTGGCCCAGGCGCATGACGTTGCAGAAGCGATCGCCGGCTCGGTGCCACTGAGTCGGCACATCCGATTGCTGGAGTACGGTGCGGGCACAGGTCTGGTGACCCAGGCCCTTCGGAGTCGGGTGGGCCCAGTGACCTTGGCCGACAACTCATCCGGTATGCGGCAGGTGATCGAAGGCAAGATCCCCTCCGGGGACCTACCCGATGCCGAGGTCTGGGCCCTCGACCTGGAGTCTCAACCGGTCCCGGACCGGCAGTTCGACCTGATCGTGACCTCGATGGTCCTGCACCACGTGCGCGACCTGTCAACCGTACTGTCCGGGTTCGCCCAACTGCTGGGCGACGGTGGAGCGCTGTGCATCGCCGACCTGGATCGCGAGGACGGCTCGTTCCACGCCCACGACTTCGACGGTCACCACGGTTTCGACCGTGTCGAACTGGCGACCACACTGGAACAAGCGGGGTTCGCCGAGGTGAGCGTCACCGACTGCACACACATCGCTCGCGACGGCAGCACATACCCGGTCTTCCTGGCGACCGCCCACCGGCAGCAGTGAACCAGTACCCTTTCGGGCAGCCGAGAGGAGACATCCGTGGGTCAGAAGGTCAGCAAGGTCCTCATCGCCAACCGCGGTGAGATCGCCGTCCGGATCGCGCGTGCATGCACCGATGCCGGCATCGCTAGCGTCGCCGTCTACGCCGACTCCGATCGCGAGGCGCCGCATGTGCGAACAGCCGACGAGGCGTTCGCTCTGGACGGCGACACCAGCGCGGAGACCTATCTGGTGATCGAGAAGCTCATCGACATCGCCCATCGCAGTGGGGCCGACGCCGTGCACCCCGGGTACGGGTTTCTCGCCGAGAACTCCGAATTCGCCCAGGCGGTGATCGACGCCGGCCTGGTCTGGATCGGCCCTCCTCCGTCGGCGATCACCGCACTCGGCGACAAGGTCAGCGCCCGGCACATCGCCGAACGGGCCGGCGCACCGCTCGTCGCCGGCACACCGGAACCGGTCTCCGGCGCGGACGAGGTGCTGGCCTTCGCCGACGAGCACGGGCTGCCGATCGCCATCAAGGCGGCCTACGGTGGCGGTGGGCGCGGACTGAAGGTCGCCCGCAGCCGCGACGAGGTCACCGACCTGTATGAGTCTGCCGTGCGGGAGGCCACCGCTGCCTTCGGCCGCGGTGAGTGCTTCGTCGAGCGCTATCTGGACCGCCCCCGGCACGTCGAGACTCAGTGCTTGGCCGACCAGCACGGCAACGTCGTCGTCATCTCCACCAGGGACTGTTCGCTGCAGCGCCGCCATCAGAAGTTGGTCGAAGAGGCCCCGGCACCCTTCCTGACCGAGGAGCAGAACGCCGAGTTGTACCGCGCGTCGAAGGCCATCATGTCCGAGGCCGGCTACGTCGGCGCCGGCACCTGCGAGTTCCTGGTGGGTGAGGACGGCACGACGTCGTTCCTGGAGGTGAACACCCGGCTGCAGGTCGAGCACCCGGTCTCCGAGGAGGTCACCGGCATTGACCTGGTGCGGGAGATGTTCCGCATCGCCGAAGGCGAGGAACTCGGTTACGACGACCCACCGGTGCGTGGGCACTCCGTCGAGTTCCGGATCAACGGCGAGGACGCAGGGCAGAACTTCATGCCCACGCCCGGACCGGTCACCACATTCGCTCCCCCGGCCGGGCCGGGGGTGCGAGTGGATGCCGGCGTCGAGTCCGGCACCGTGATCGGACAGAACTTCGACTCGCTGCTGGCCAAGCTCATCGTCACCGGCGCGAGCCGCACACAAGCCCTGGAGCGCTCTCGGCGAGCGCTGGCCGAGTTCAGCGTGGAAGGGCTCGCCACGGTCCTCCCGTTCCACCGCGCGGTGGTTGCCGACGAGGCCTATGCGCCGGACGACCCGGAGCGGGCGTTCTCCGTACACACCCGCTGGATCGAGACCGAGTGGTCCGGCGGCATCGAGCCGCACGCCGGTGCGGCGCCCGTGCCCGAGGGGACCGAGCGAGAACGGGTCACGGTCGAGGTCGGTGGCCGACGGCTGGAGGTGGTGCTTCCCGCCGGGTTGGGCGCAAACCAGGCAGCCACCAACGGCCGCGCCAAGCGGCCCAGCCGTCGGTCGACCTCCCGTGGATCCGGACCCGCGGCCGGCGGTGACGCGTTGACGTCTCCGATGCAGGGCACGATCGTGCGGATCGTGGCTGAGGAGGGCCAGACCGTCTCAGCCGGTGACCTCGTGGTCGTCATCGAAGCGATGAAGATGGAACAGCCCCTCTCCGCGCACAAGGACGGCACCATCAGCGGGCTCGACGCGGAGGTCGGGGCCACCGTCTCCAATGGCGGTGTCATTTGCACGATCACCTCGGATGCGGGCAGTTGAGCGGGGCAGACCCTGCTGATTCACCTCGAAGCCGGTGGAGGGATGATGGAGTATGTCCTCGATCGACGACGCGGCCGCCGCTCTCCAGAACGACCGGCTCTTCGTTCATCCTGAGCTCGACTCGGAGCTGAGCACACAGGATCAGCAGCAGATCCGGCAGCGTCTGCAACAGGCGAGCAGCCCGGTCTTCGTCGTGCTGCTCCCTTCCGGGGACGACGGTACTGCCGAGGACATCGCCACTCGAGTCAACCGCCGCGGAACGTACGTGACGCTGCCCTCGGACGGGCAAGGCAGTGTCGCCAGCAACACCGTGGATTCCAACGAAGCGAGGGAGATCGCCGGACAGGCCTTCGAGGGCGGCGTCGGGCCGACCCAGATCGGCGACTTCGTCTCCGGTATCGAGGAGTTGGAGGCCGGAGGTGGCAGTGGCGCGCCGGCAGGCTCGTCGGGCGGCGGCGGATCCGGGTTGGTCCCGCTGGCGCTGCTCGCCGCGATCGGCGGGGGCGGATTCCTCATTCACCGCCGCAATCTGCGGCGCAAGGAGCGGACGCAACTGGACCAGGTGCGCGAGACCCTGGACGAGGACATCACCGCCTACGGTGAGGAGCTCACCGCCCTGGATTTCGATGTGCGCGCCGCCCCGGCCGATTCCGACAGCCCAGCCGACTACGCCCGGGCGCTGGACCTGTACGAGTCGGCGAAGACCGGTGTGGACAGGGCCGAGCGACCCGCTGAGTTGCAGCCGGTGACCGAGTCGCTCGAGGAGGGTCGCTGGCTGCTCTCCCGGGTCCGTGCCAGGGCTGAGGGCAAACCGCTGCCCGACCGTCGCCCGCCGTGCTTCTTCGACCCCCGGCACGGACCCTCCACCGAGGACGTCACCTACGCACCGCCCGGTGGCGTGGCCCGGGAGGTTCCAGCGTGCGCCGCGGACGCCATCCGGATCCGCGAAGGCAGCGATCCGGATGTGCGGCTGGTCCGCGACGAGCACGGTAACCGGAGCCCGTACTGGGACGCCGGTGAGGCCTATGGCTACTACGCCGGCGGGTACTACGCCGGTGTACTGCCGGCCATGTTCATGGGCACCATGATGGGCTCGATGATGGGTGGTTCGCTGGCCGGCATGGGCGGAGCCGGTGGATTCGACGGCGGCGGGTTCGACGGTGGTGGGGGATTCGACGGAGGCGGCTTCGACGTCGGTGGCGGCGGGTTCGACTTCGGCGGCTTCGACTTCTGAGCAGTGGCGTGACCGTGCAGACTCGCGGTACCCATGAGTCATGGCCTCTCAACCGCTGCTGCTGCTGATCCTTGATCTGACCGGCACCTTCGCGTTTGCGATCAACGGGGCACTGACGGCGATACGCGCCACCCGCCTGGACATCGTCGGCGTCGTGACGCTCGGCATGATCACCGGCTTGGGCGGCGGCACGATCCGCGACGTCTTCCTCAACGCACTGCCACCGGCGACCTTCGTCGACTGGCGCTACCTCCTCACCGCGGCTTGCGGAGGCCTGCTCGCCTTCGGCCTGAGCAGCGTGCTGGATCGACTCTCGACACCGATCCTCGTCCTCGACGCTGTGGGGCTGAGTGTGTTTGCGGTGCTCGGCGCCAGCAAGGCCATCGGGCTGGACTTCGGCTACGCCCAAGCGATGATCGTGGGCACCATCACTGCCTGCGGCGGCGGCACTCTGCGCGATTTGCTGATCCTCCGCATCCCCACCGTGCTCCGCAGTGAGCTCTACGCGATTCCGGCACTGGTCGCGGCCGCCATCACGGCAGTGCTCATCCACTTCGATGCCTATGGCATCGGAACCAGCCTCTGCGCCGCGGCCGTCTGCTTCTTGATCCGGATGATCGGCGTTCGCTACGACCTCAACGCGCCCGAACCCCCACGAAGGCGCGAGCACGGTTGACTCCATCGCACGAGCACCGATGACTTCCACTCGGCCGCACGGTCTGACCTCCAGCAGGACCAATGGAAGGGAAGACACCATGAGCGGACCGGGTGACCTGGCCATCGAGACGGCCGGGCTGATGAAGTCCTTCGGTGCGAACCGGGCGGTCGACGGCATCGACCTGGCCGTCCCGACGGGAACGGTCTACGGGCTCTTGGGCCCCAACGGCGCGGGCAAGACGACGGCGGTGAAGATGCTGGCCACGTTGCTGCGTCCCGACGGCGGCCAGGCTCGGGTGTTCGGGCACGACGTCGTGCACGAGGCCGCCGCGGTGCGTGCGCGGGTGAGCCTGACCGGGCAGTACGCCTCGGTGGACGAGGACCTCACCGGCATGGAGAACCTCGTGCTGCTCGCCAGGCTGCTGGGGCATCGCAAACCGGCTGCGCGACAGCGAGCGACCCAGCTACTGGAGGCGTTCGGACTCTCCACGGCTGCTGGCCGCCAGGTCAAGGCCTACTCCGGGGGCATGCGGCGCCGCATCGACATCGCGGCCAGCATCCTGAACCCACCGGACGTCCTGTTCCTCGACGAGCCCACCACCGGGCTGGACCCACGCAGTCGCAGCCAGGTCTGGGACATCGTGCGTGCCGTGGTCGACCAGGGCACCACGGTGCTGTTGACCACGCAGTACCTCGACGAGGCCGACCGGTTGGCCTCCCGGATCGCGGTGATCGACCACGGGAAGGTGATCGCCGAGGGCACGAACGGCGAGTTGAAGTCTTCCGTAGGGGCCGGCACGGTCCACGTGCGGCTGCGCGACCCGGCGCAACGGGTCGAGGCCGAACGGGTACTCACCACCGTTCTGAGCGGCCGGGTCGAGATGGGTACCGATCCGGTGAGCATCACCATCCGGCTCTGCAGTGACGCCACCGAGCAAGGGGCGGCCGAGCACGCCTCGTACGCCCTCGGTGAGCTCGCTCGAGTCGGCGTCGTCGTCGACGACTTCTCCCTCGGGCAACCAAGCCTCGACGAGGTGTTCCTCGCCCTCACCGACCACCCGGCGGCCGAGGAACCCGCCAACACCGACCCGACCCGAACGGAGACCGCGGCATGAGTACGACCACCGTGCGTAACGACGACACGCCGGATGCACCGAGCGCACCGGCGGTCGGCGACCTCACTGCCGTTCTCGCGGCGGACCAGCGCCCGCCACAGCCCTCGGCGCTGTCGGCATCGCTGACCTTCGGCTGGCGAGCGATGCTCAAGATCAAGCATGTGCCCGAGCAGCTGTTCGACGTCACCGCGTTCCCGATCATGATGACGCTGATGTTCACCTATCTGTTCGGCGGCGCATTGGCCGGTTCGACGGGTGAGTACCTGCAGTACCTGCTGCCGGGCATCATGGTCATGAGCGTGGTGATGACCACCATGTACACCGGCGTCGCGGTGAACACCGACATCGAGAAGGGCGTGTTCGACCGGTTCCGCACGCTGCCGATCTGGCGGCCATCGGCCATGGTCGGGTACCTGCTCGGCGACATGACCCGCTATCTGCTGGCCTCGGCGACCATCCTGGCCGTCGGGCTGGTGCTCGGTTTCCGTCCGGCCGGCGGCGTACCCGGTGTACTGGCAGGAGTGGGCCTGCTGGTGGTGTTCTCCTTCGGGTTCTCCTGGATCTGGACCATGTTCGGCCTACTGCTGCGCTCGGAGAAGTCCGTGATGGGCGTGAGCATGCTGGTGCTGTTCCCGCTGACCTTCCTCAGCAACATCCTGGTCCAGCCGAGCACCATGCCCGGCTGGTTGCAGGGCTTCGTCGACCTCAACCCGATCACCCATCTGGTCTCCGGCGTACGCGCCAGCATGGCCGGGACCTGGGACATGGGCGAGGTCACCTGGACATTGAGCGCCGCCGCCGCGCTGGTGGTGGTGTTCGGGACGCTCACCATGCGGCTGTACAACCGCAAATGACGTCGCGGATGCTGTCCAGGGTTCGACCAGCGGGATGAGGGGCGCTCGGGTCACAGGCGAGGTAACCGCTCGGATGGCGGCGGCAGGCTGAGCCCGGTCGCCGGTTGCTCCTGGTACCAGTACGCGACCGAGGACAGGTCGTCGTTGCGCTTGTTCGCGTGACCGTGCTCGATGCTGACCCAGATCGAGGTGGTGAACGGCACCGGGTCCTCGATGTGGAACCGGTACATCGAGATCTGCCCGTTCCAGTTCGGTCCGCCCGGCAGGGTCAGCCCGTGATACGGGGCGCTGTAACTCTCACTCGGACACCACGCGGTGTTGAAGTAGTCCTCGGTTCCCGTGCCATGCAGGCTCGGCGGGAACGCCTCGCCGTCGACGAAGATCATGTCGTCGCCCTCGCCGTACCAGTTCCAGTCGGACGTACGCCGCAGGTTGGTGATGTTCAAGACACAGCCGACGTAGTGGCCGCGCCCCTTAGTCTGCAGGATCGTGTAGTTGCCCGCACCGTCGAGGTTGGAGCCACCGAAGAGGTACTCCGGATTGGTCTGCTGGCCCTGCTCGACACCGTCGGTCGGGCACTGCCGGTTCCACGAGGCGTGGAACCGGCCCAGTCCCTCGTCGAGTTCGTCGAAGGCGTCGTAGTCGATGTAGTAGTAGAACCACATGTCCGCCGCATCGCACTCACTGGTGAGCTCGAAGCGGGCACCGTCGGCGAAGGGCATGTGGAACCAGCAGTTGAAGCCCTTGCCGTCCTGGGGGCTCATCTGCAGCGGGGCGGAGACGAAGTTCGTTGTGCGCGCGTGCCCAAGACCGAAGAAGTCCCCCAGCGGCACCACGACACTGGGAGACTCGGCGCCGTCCCAGTACACCTTCAGCACCAGCTTGCGCAGATAGTCGTTGTCCCGGCTGTGGGGCTCCCCGCCGTCGGGGGGTGCCACGGTCATCCAGATGTGGTTGACCGAGCCGGCCCCGGTGATCTCGGCGAGGGTGACGGTCTCCCCCGGACGTACGGTCAGCCGATCGTCGTTGCCGCCACTGCGGTCCCAGCTGGAGGCCCGCTTCCTGCGGTGCGTCCGCAGCCGGGGCAGATCCCGTAGGCTGCTGCCGTACTGGCCGTAGCGGGTTGCCATGAACATTGCTCCTCACATCGGTGGTGCAGTACTCGTCCTCATGACCTCGATGCGGGTCGGCGCGGACTCGGCACCGCCGCGGCGGGTCACGGCCAGCGCTGCCGCTGCGTTGGCATAGGCCACCGCCTCGGCCAGATCGGCACCCTCGGCAAGGCGGGCGCCGAGGTTGCCACAGAACACATCGCCGGCGCCGACCGTGTCGACCGCTCGCGCCGTGTGGCCGTCGACCACGGACGCGGCACCGGAGCCATCCAGCACGAGCGCACCACGAGCGCCGAGGGTGACGACGAGGTCGGTGCCCCACTTTCCGTGGACCTGCCGGGCGAGCAGCTCTGCTCCGGCGGCACCGCCCCCGGACAGGGCCAGCAGCTCGACCTCGTTGGGGACCAGGACATCCACCTGCTCGAGCAACTCGGGCGGGCACGGCGCGAACGGCGCCGGGTTGAGCACGACGGTCGTCCCCGCCTGCCGCGCCAGACGCGCGGCGGCCGCGACGGC
>Ga0079225_10001774_pt1 | contig 12250 bp, 15 predicted proteins | sample Poulit2012_FD_76344 | JGI IMG/M metagenome (GOLD analysis project Ga0079225, IMG submission 76344) | Agricultural soil microbial communities from Georgia to study Nitrogen management - Poultry litter 2012 | ecosystem: Environmental > Terrestrial > Soil > Agricultural land | place: USA: Georgia...
TGCGTCTGTTACCGGGTTTACAACGGTAACATAATATTCATTTAATTCTTCATGGAACACAAATTTCAAATATGTTTGAAACGGATCAATAAAACTATTCATCCGTTCCACCGCATTTTGCACATCTTCTTTTTTGACATTTTTATGTACTTCTTTAATTAATTTCGTTTGTAATAATCGATTTGTTGCATCCTCCAAAGAGGAAGAATTTTGTGACATAGTCATTGGTTGAGATACTTTATCGGAAATATTCATATCTAAAACAACTCCCTATTCTTTTCTACCCTTTATATCGACCATTATTAGGAAAATGTGAAGTGTACATAAGAAAATTATAACGGATTTTTTTTCATTAATTTCATTACATCTATTGGTACATGTACAGCTTCATTATTTGCCGTTTGAATTGCTTCAAATACTTCTCCACGATGAATTTCAATATTTTTAGGAGCTTTTATGCCCAACTTTACTTGATCTCCTTCAATTGCAAGAACAGTTAGTTCAATATCGTTCCCAATTCGAATTGATTGTTGCTTTTTTCGCGATAACACTAACATTCCGCTTCTCCTCCTTTATTATTAGAAAAATTCGAGATAGCGGCTTTCATTTCAAATGTGTCATCATTTAAAATAAATTGTTTTCCTTTTTTATTCACTGTATTAATAATAATAGGTGCCTTTAAGTTAATCGTACTTTTCGCAAATGGCTCATGTATTGTCATAATGGTAAGAATAGCAATATCTTTTTCTGTTTCAATATGTAAAGCATCCACTACATAGTCTTCTAAAGTAAATTCATAGGTTGGATAAAATAAGTGTGGATTTGTTACAATAAATGCAATCTCTTCTGTCTCTACTGATTGTAAAATTTGTAATAAATCATTGTTAGGTAAATCTAGTAGAGCAAAATCTTTTTCATCTTGAAAGCCTGGAATCCCTTGTTCAAAATGAATAATTTTTTCCTCTTCAATAACGATTTCATTTAAGTATTTCGTTTTAATTTTCATTGTTTCGCCTCCAACCTTTATGTTTCATCCTCATATACATTCCTGTAATCAATGTTCAATGATGCATTCTGTTCCATAAAAACCTCCACATTTCCAGGATGATATGTAATTTCAGGCTTATTTATTTGGGCAGGTATAATAGGTTTATTTGGTTCAATTTGGACATCGACAGTTCCTTTTTTATACTGAATGTTTACTGAAAATGGTTCTGGAATAAAACCTATATTTAATTGCTTCATCGATCGTTGACCATTTTCCTTTGCAAGTTCGGCTATATAATTGACCTCATCATGAATATTAATCAATTGTGCCCCTTGCTCCGCTCTTCTTGCTACACCTTCTTGAATAGCCTTTTTTCCTTCTTCTGCTGTTTTTTCAACTACTCGAATTGGACCGTACATATTCATTTGCTCCCATGCTTTCGTTTGATCAATCGTTAGTTTTCCTTTTCTCATTTCGATTGATACATGTGCTTTTGGCTGTTCGATTGAAACGATGGCATTCGGTTGTTCTATTTCTAAATGAGCACTTGTCTGTCTCATTGCAATTTTGGCAAATTGTGATTCCATTCTTATTTGAGGAATATTCATATGGAGTCACCCTTTCCTAAAAATAGTGAAAAGGCTGAGACAATGTTTCACATAGATCACTAGTATCTAATAAACTGTCTCAACCATTTTATTAACGTAAAAAATCTACTAAAGAAGGTTGAATAATTTTTGAGCCTGCAGATAATGCTGCACGGTGAATAACTTCTTGTGTTAATAAATTCATAACCGCTTCTTCAAAATCTACACCTTCATTTTTCATCATTGTATCTTTGGCAATAATTTCTTGATGTGATAATCGATCTTCAATAAGTTCAAGACGATTCATTTTAGCCCCAAGCTCTGCACGTGTATTAACGATGTCTGTCGTACCTTTTCTTAAATTTTCAAGTGCACTGTTCATTTCATCCTGTTGATTCGAATCATCAGATTTTAAAGCAGAAATAAAATCGTCAATGTTGGAAAATAATTCTTTATTAAACATCTTATCTGGATCCATATTAACATCAAATGTAATTCCTTTAGAGACTTCTATGTTCACATACTGATTCCTTCCATCTGTATCAGTAACAATGACATTTCCTTCCTCGTCTACTTCCACTGGTTTTAAATTTGTGTCTGTTCCATTAAAAATATACTTTCCATTCACATTCGTGTTAGCAATTTCTACCAATTGACGTTGTAATTGCTCCACCTCTTTTGCAATGGCTTCACGCTCATCTTTATCATACGTATCGTTTGCAGCTTGAACAGCTAACTCTTCGATTCTTTGCATCGCTTTTGTCGCTTTATCTAAGGCATCATCTGTATGGTCCATCCAGTTCCAAATTTCAGATGTGTTGCGTCGATATTGGTCAACTTCCGTTACTTCTGTACGATATCCCATCCCTTTCATGACGATAACCGGATCATCAGATGGACGAGAAATTTTCTTTCCCGTATTGATTTGCGTTAAATATTTATTCATTTGTGCTTGACTACTGTATAAGTTTTTCAACATATTATTTTGCAACATTGATTGTGTAATACGCATATTTTATCTCCTTACCTTCCGACAATTCCCATTTGATTAATGACACGGTCGATTAGTTCATCGATTGCTGTCATACTTCTTGCAGCGGCATTGTAGGCATGTTGAAATTTAATTAAATTGGAAATTTCCTCATCCAAAGATACCGCTGTTACAGACATTCTAGAATTTTCAATTTGTGATGTTAATATATCTGTACTATTTTTCATCGTATTTGCTTTTTGTCCTTTTACACCTAAATCTCCGATAAGCGCAATAAAATACTTTCTAACAGATGTATCATCTAGCCCCTCAATATCTTTATCAAATACTTTAGCAAGGTCTAAAGCATTATCACCATTTCTACTTCCACCATCTAGAGCGCTCGCAGCAATTAGGTTAGGATCTTTCACAATATCTCCTAATACTGTTATGTTTTCCGCCGTAATATCCATAGATCCATCTTTCGTGACGAAGAATGCTTTTCCCATTTCTCCATTTGCATCTATACCTGCTTGATGTTGTGTATTAAATGCTTCTGCAAATTGTTTTGCCATTTTATTTAATTCATCAAGCATATGTGGGTATAAGTTGTTTTCTCCACCATCTACAACACCGTAAGATTCAATGAGACCACTTAAAGCCCCTTCAGAACTTAAAATATTTTGTAATACGTCCACACCATCTACTGTAATATTAGAAACTAAACCTTTTTCATCGTTGTCTGCATCATTATAAGCTAATTCAAATTCATTCACGATTAAATTATCGCGATCACGTGCATCTAGTAAATAAATAGGTGGATCAAAAGATTGACCTGAACTATCAATTAATTGAATAGAAGCTAAACCATCTGCAATCTGTAAAGAGCTATCACTACTCTTCGTATAATCAACTTTAATATTCATATAATTAGATAGTTGATCGATTAAACGATCACGTTCATCATATAAGTCATTCGCTAACATACCGTGGGGTTCTATTTTTTGGATTTGCTCATTTAAACCATTTATTTGTGATAACAATGAATTAATATTCTTTGTAGATACGTCGATTTGTTCTTTTAAATCGCCTTGGATTGCTTGTAAACTTTTCGACAAATGGTTAAATGTTTCCGTTAATGCAAGTGCTCTTTGTGCGGCAACTGATCTTGCTCCATCATTATCCGGATGATCTGCTAAATCTTGTAATGCTCGCCATAATAAATCCATTTGTGCACTAAGCCCATCTTCAGAAGGTTCATTTAATAAATCTTCCATTCTAGATAAAGCTTCACTTTTTGTACTCCAATAATTGGCACGGCTATTTTCAGCACGGAATTGCATATCTAAAAATTGATCACGAACTCTTTCAATCGTTCCAATTTCAACGCCCGTACCAATTTGACCTGCAATCGTTGGCATGACACGTGAAGGCATCGGAAATGAAGAGGTCGTTTCAAAATTAACACGTTGGCGTGAATATCCCGCTGTATTAACATTCGCGATATTATGTCCTGTCGTATATAATGCCCCTTGTTGAGCATATAAAGCTTTTTTTGCTAATTCTAATCCTTGGAAAGTACTCAATCATATTACTCCTTTTACTGCTAATATTTATGCCTTTGAATCAAACATCGAACGTTTTGTTTGATGATTCGATGTTTGCTTTCCCGCTCCGTAGTTCATACGATCCATAGAAGGTTCCATCATATTTAACGATAACTGGACAAATTGCATAGATTGTTCGATTAATTGTTTATTTAAAGATTCGTTCGCCTTTAAAGCAGTTATTATTTCAACTAATTTAGTCATATAATCTAATAATGCTATTTTTTCAGCATCATTTCCGATATATGTTACTAATTCATTTAAAGAAGGATTTTCAGATTTTATTTGTAACTGATGATAAAGTTCATTTGTTACTTGCAAACGTTTTTTTTCCACTTGTTCAATTGTTTGTACTTGCTTTCTTTCTTCAATTAAAATATTTGATAATCGCTCTACTTCACCCGATTTAATAATCTCTGTTTTTTCCTTAGAGACAGAGAGTAGTTGCTCATGTGCCTGAAGTAATTGTTGTAAATGATTCATTAATAATTGTGTAGAAATTTCCCTAACCTCCTACTATTTTCCCCATTTCCAATAGTCGATCATCTTTTCAGCTACATGTTCGTAGTTTATATCATATGTTCCAGATTGGACTTTTTCTTTCAGTTCTTGTACATATTGTGCACGTTCAGATTGTCCTGTTTGGTTCATTTGCATCATTTTTGCTTCTTGAGAAATATTTAATTGATCCGTTTTTTGATCACTTTTTTTACGAATTGTTGACTGTTTTTGCTGATTATATATGTGAAGATACGGATTCGGTCCTTGTATTTTCATTCAACACACCTCTCTTTAATATACGTATCTAATCATGCTTACTTTATTTATCGACAATATTTTTATAATGTTTAACGTTTTTCATCTTTATTTATTGTATAGTACACTTGTTGTTGCTCTTTTTCCTCTTGGACAATTCGTTCCGTTCGTTTCTTTTCCTCTTCTTCATGCTGATGTAGTTGCTTATGAAGGGAAACACTACATGTTACACATAGTTTACCTTCTACAATAGCAATACCACACATTTCACATGGATATGAAAGCTTTGGGAAATTTGAATTACGTAACCGGTTTTGTTTTAAAAATTTCATAATTAATTCTTTATCAACTTCTGTATCTCTCGCTATTTCATCGATTGTCGCTTCTCTTTTTCGTTTATTTGATAAATATTTATATACTTTTTGATAAGCCATTTCTTCCTCTTTATAACACGCAGGACAAATATCTCGAATTCCTCTTGCGAAAACATTTCCACAACTATTACAGTTTGCTAATTCCGTCATTTTTCATCACCTATAATAAATTTTTCTTTATTACCTATTTTACCCTCTAACTAATGTAAATGCATATATATTTGTACAACCACTTTGTCTTAATAAACTTGCTGCATGACGTACTGTTTGTCCCGTCGTATAAATATCATCGATTAATATGACATCTGTCTGAACTTTTTCTATTAAAATGAATGGATTTTTTGACATTAATCTTTCTTTTCTACTTTTTTTCGATTGTTTTTCTGTATGTGTCCGTTCTAATATATTAGAAATATTCGGTGTAACAAAAGATGCTAATTGAGCTGCTTGATTAAAATTACGTTCGTACAATCTTTCTTTACTTAATGGAATGGGAACGATTGAAATATTTTTATTCATATGTGAAAATTTCTCCCGAAAAACGGCTTGGAATTTTTGTTTAAATAGGTTGCCAAGCATATAATCGCCACGATATTTCCACCTCGATATAATATCTTTCATTTTATCATTATAATGGTAAATAGATATATTTTTATATAAAGGATCGCTTCCATCATAGATTTCCTTCCATTTATAACAGTCTTCACAACATTCTTGTTCACATCGTTTATAGCAAAATTGACAATAGTTATCTTCTATCGCCTGAAATGTTTGCACACATTTATCACAACTATATTTATCCGCCTCTAAGATGAATAATGTTCCCCAAGATAAAGTTTTACTTATTCTCTCCTCACAATATAAACAGTAACTCATATTCTTTTCACCACATTCTTTTCTAACATTTTCTTCCGTTTATGATTCATCATCTGAATCATGTTTTTCGCTTCTAACATTGCATTTGTTAAACCATCATGTACATACAGTACAAGCCCTTGAGGATCATCTTCACTTCTTCCTGCTCGGCCTGCGATTTGCACTAGAGCTGCAGCATCAAATATATGATTACTTGCCCCTAATACAATGACATCAACTGAAGGAAATGTAACGCCACGTTCCAATATAGTCGTCGTCATTAAAACTTTTAATTCTTTATTTCTAAATTTTTCTATCTTTTTTTCACGCATATCATCATTAGCATATACGGTATCAAGTTGATCATCATATTGAATAATATGTAGCTTTAACAAACTTTGACAAATAATTGCTTTATAGTCTATTAACTGTTGTATGGACGGCATAAAAATAAGCATTTGGCGCTCCCGATTTTCACGCCGTTGTAACCACTGTTCTACTTTCTTGATCGATTGATTTGATTTTATTTTTTCTGTTAATCGATGTACATATAACATGGTAGGTATTGGAAGTGGTTGTAAATGATAGCGAACGGGGACAAAGATGATTGGAACTTTTTCTTTTTTTAATGTTCGTAAAAAATTCTTCCTCGGTGTCGCAGTTAAATAAATCATTGCGGCATGTTGCTTTTTCGCCCTCTTTGTCGCAAATTGCAAATGTGGATCCAAATAATATGGAAATGCATCCACTTCATCAATGATCACTACATCAAAAGCCTCTTTAAAACGTAATAATTGGTGAGTTGTCGAAATAATGAACTGTGCCATACCGCATTTATTTGTTTCATCACTGTGTAATGCTTCAATTGCTACATTTGGAAATACTTGTTTAAATCTTGGAATTAATTCTTTAACAACATCGATCCTTGGTGATGCTAAACAAACTCTTTTCCCTTGGGCGAAAGCTCGTTCAAGACCTAAAAATAACATTTCTGTTTTTCCAGCACCTGTTACAGCCCAAATCAATCGTTGCTCATTGTTTTCTACGGCACTTACGATTTCTCTTGCAGCATATTGTTGGGCATTCGATAAAATACCATCCCATCTTAATGAATCCTTTATTTCAGGCCATTCATAAGGATTTTTTGCCCACTCAAATAAATAATCACATTGTAAAATACGTCCCATCATAACACAGTTTCGACAATACAAGTGGGTGATATGACAACGTTGACAAGGTATCCAACCAAATAAATGGTTCTTACTATTATTGCAACGCTGACAAATATATGTTGTTTTATTTTTTGTAATTGCTGGAATTGTTTTAAAATATCCATTATTCCATAAAAGTTGAAATGACTGTTCTTCTAACGAAAGTTCTTCTTTGCGGAGTAATTTATTTGTAAAAAATTGTCGTAATGTAGGAGTTAAAATTTTTTCTATTTTTGGGGATTGGGCAAATTGGGAGAGTGTTTCAACTCCCCCTAATTCACTATATGGAGATGTTTTCACTATATGTTTCATCAACATCCCTCACTTTATTTTGCTTGCCACGATACACCGATAGACCCTTCACCTAAATGTGTTCCAATGACAGGACCAAAATAACTAATGATCGTTTCGATATGAGGATATTTCTTCGCAAACTTATCATGAATTTTCATTACTTGCTGTTCATTGTTCGCATGAATAAATACAACTCGTTTTATTTCTTTTTTCTCAATATCCTCTTCTAACATGGACATAATTCGAGCAACTGCTTTTTTTCTCGTACGAATTTTTTCGTATGGAACAATTAAGCCGTCCACAATATGTAAAATCGGTTTAATATTTAATAAGCTTCCTAATATGGCTTGAGCACTATTTAAACGTCCACCTCGTTGCAAGTGACTTAAATCATCAACCATAAAATATGCACGAGTTTTTTCCTTCATTTGGTTTAATCGCTGAATGACATCATCTACATGTGCACCTTCTAGCGCTAATTCAGCTGCTTCTAAAGCATAAAACCCTTGAGGCATCGCACTTAACTCGGAATCAAAAGGATAAACTTCAATATCATTTACCATTGAACTCGCTGTTTTTGCAGCGTCGAATGTTCCACTAAACTTACTCGATAAATGAATCGAAATAACAGCATCATATTGTTCAGCTAATTGTTCAAATAAATCTGCAAATGCACCAATGGCTGGTTGTGATGTTGTTGGTAAGTTTTTCTCTTTTTTTACCTTTTCATAAAAATTCTCTGTCGTAATGTCGATCCCTTCACGATAAGATTCATTTCCGAATATAACACTTAATGGAATAGTATAAATATTATACTTCTCCAATAAATCTTCTGGTATATAAGCTGTACTATCTGTAACAACTGCTAACTTCATTCTTGTCTCTCCTTACTATGTCCGTTAAAACACTTCTACCCAACCGTTTTTAATGGCAGTCACAACAGCTTGTGTTCGGTCATTCACTTCCATTTTTTGCAAAATGTTGCTAACGTGGTTTTTCACTGTTTTTTCACTAATAACTAATGATTCGGCAATTTTCCGATTGCTTTGTCCATCTGATAATAATTGTAATACTTGGCATTCTCTACGTGTTAATAAATGTAATGGTTTTTTATATTCAATCGCATGAACATTATTGCTATTCAATTCTTTATCCTCAATTAATTTGCGATAGTCTTCCACTAAATTATGCGTTACTTTTGGATGTAAATATGATCCACCTTCATTTACTACTTTAATTGCTTCCATTAAAGAATCTGTATCAATTTCTTTTAATAAATACCCCTGTGCACCAGACTGTAGAGCGTGTGTGACATATGTTTCATCTTCATGGATAGATAAAATGATAACTTTTGTATTTGGGTATGTTTCAATTAATTCCTTTGTCGCTTCAATCCCATTCATTTCAGGCATATTAATATCCATCAGAACGACATCTGGATTATATTGCTCGATAATTGCTTTTGCCTCACGACCATCATCTGCCTCTGCTATTACTTCAAATGATGGTTCATAACTTAAAATACGCTTAACTCCTTCACGGAATAATTTATGATCATCTATTAATGCAATTGTAATTACTTTATTTTCAACCATTTTAAAGGTCCCTCCCCAATTTATTAAACAAATTTTATTCTACAATATATGGTAATATTATTTTGATTGTTGTCCCTTTTCCTAATATAGAATTAATTTGAAAATGTCCATTTAACATTTCTACTCTTTCTTTCATTCCCATTAAACCAAAGGAACTATTTTTCGTTTCATCTGTTCGAAATCCTTTACCATTATCTTGAACAACAATCGTAATTTCATCTTGCTCTATTTGCAAAGTAACATAAACACTTGTCGCTTCAGCATGTTTTAATGCATTTTGTAATGATTCTTGAATTAATCGAAAAACAGCCACTTCATAATTTGATTCTAATCTCTTTTCTTCACCGATTAATTGTAATTCTATATGTGTATTATATGTTTCGGCCATTGTCGAAACATGTTTTTTCACTGTTGGAATAATTCCTAAATCATCTAAAGCCATTGGTCGTAAATCATAAATAATTCTTCTAACTTCTCTTAATACAGATCGGATATTGCCACGAACATTTTTCAATTCAGATACAGCCTCTGTAATATTTCCACCTTTTACAGATAAATCGATGATTTCAGATCGTAACAAAATATTCGCCAGCATTTGCGCTGGACCATCATGAATATCTCTTGACAGACGTTTTCGTTCTAGTTCCTGTGCTTCGATGATTTTTAAACCAATTTGTTGTTTCTCTTTAGCTGTTTTTAACACTTCATTTAATTCGTTAAAATCATCATGTAAATAACTAAGCACAACAGATACCTTTCTTCCTAAATCATTCGCTTGATGTATTGTTTTATTTAGACGAATAATTCGTCTTTCTACTTCATCACGTTGTTGTCGAAGTAATTTCTCTTCTTTATGATTAATGGCTAAACGTGATTGCATTTCATGTGTATGTTCATATGTTTCTCTAATATCATCTTCTGAATACGTATCAAACTCTCTGCTTACTAATAAAAGTTTTTGTCTTGATGCTTGTACTTCACGTGTTAATATATTTTCTGCCTTTATGTAATCTAAAATTTTCTTTTTTATAGTCGCAAGTTTGCGTTCTAAAGCCTCTAATTCACTAATTGCTTCCTCGCTAATATCGAAAATATCATCTTTAGTTTTTTCAACAACACTTTTCATCTCTTCCACAATCATATCGAGCGTTCTTTCTTTTGCTCGTTTGTCTGACGCCATTTTATTCACCGACCTATGTTATAATCATATTAATATGTATATCGGAGGAATTATATATGTTAACTAAATATTATACTATAAAGTGTGATGGATTACACGAAATCATCATACAAAAGTCAAGATTCATCGGCTATGTTACTCGGGTTCATGATGAAGAGGAAGCACAACAATTTATCCAACGTATAAAAAAGAAACATCATGATGCAACACATAATTGTTCCGCTTACATCATCGGTGACAACGATGAAATTCAAAAAGCAAATGATGATGGTGAACCAAGTGGAACAGCAGGTGTCCCAATGCTCGAAGTCCTTAAAAAGCTTCAACTAAAAAACACTGCCGTCGTAGTGACGAGATATTTTGGTGGCATAAAACTTGGTGCTGGCGGACTTATTCGTGCATACGGCTCGACAACATCTGAAACAATTAAGCAAGTTGGGATTGTTGAAAGACAATTAATGCAAGGCATGTCATTAACCTTTGAATATCCTCTTTTAGGTAAAATTGAAAACGAGTTAAGAAATAGCGAATATATTATTGACCATATTGAATATGTCGAACATATCATTATGAATGTTTTCGTACACATAAATCAAATTCAACAATTTAAAGATTTCATTGTTAACTTATCCAATGATCAAGTCGATATGAAAGATATAGAACAAAAGTATATTGAGATTGATGTATAAAGACCCTCGTTACTCTTCGTATATTAAGAGTGTACGAGGGTTCCTTCTAATTCCGCTACAATTTTTTGTACGAATTCCTCTACTGTTTTTGTGTCATTTTTTTCCGCATCCTGAATTAACGTTTTCAAAAATGATTTTAAGTAATCTTGATCAACCACATAAACCATCCTTTTTATAAAATTAATACTTATTATGTAAATAATTTGAACTACATTTATATTATACGACAACATTTGACTTTTTCACAACTTATTTTAAAATTTGTAATCAAATTAACATATTAGAGTAATTTTTTATATAGTAATTGTTTCTATTTCCATTTAAATGTATAATAAAGGATGTAATATATTTTAAACACGTACGTAACAAATAAGTAATAAGTGGTATATAAATGTGAAATCATTTTGTTTCTACATATAAACAAAATGATTTTTTATTCACTTATAATAAATTCGTTATTGTGACAATAATCAAATTAACTTATGATACAATTAACGATTACATAAACCTTATAATACATTTATGTTTGTGCGCATTTTGGGGGGAATTTTAGTGAAAAAATGGCTATTATGGTTTTCGTTTTTATCTTTATTTATACTTAGTAGTTGTTCCTTTCAAACGCCTAACCCTACAGATGAGTTAAATACATATTTAAACCATTGGAAAAATGAACGTTTTTCAGATATGTATGACATGCTATCTGCAGAATCGAAAGAACAATATGAAAAAGAAGAATTTATTCAAAGGTACGAAAAAATATACGAAGATATTTCTGCTAATGAATTAAAATTTTCATACATTCAATTGTCGAATGATGAATTGAAAGAAATGAAGCAAAATAAAAGTGGGAAAATCCCGTTAGAAGTGGAAATGGATTCAGTAGCAGGGATTATTACATTCGTACATGACATTGATTTGACGTATGCAGAACAAAATGATGAGGAAAACTGGGTCATTGATTGGAATCCTGGATTAATTTTCCCTGAACTTGCTAATGGCGGGAAAGTTCAGATTGATGTAGAAAAACCTAAACGTGGCGAAATTTTGGATCGGAATAAAATGCCATTAGCAATAAATGATATTGCTTATGAAATTGGTATTGTGCCTAAAGATTTTGAAAGCGAAGAAAATGAAAAAGAAGAAA
>Ga0079225_10001776_pt1 | contig 12247 bp, 11 predicted proteins | sample Poulit2012_FD_76344 | JGI IMG/M metagenome (GOLD analysis project Ga0079225, IMG submission 76344) | Agricultural soil microbial communities from Georgia to study Nitrogen management - Poultry litter 2012 | ecosystem: Environmental > Terrestrial > Soil > Agricultural land | place: USA: Georgia...
AGCCTCCTGTGCACGGCTTTCGAGGTTGTTCGTGCGCTCCTCAAGCGACTGCACGCGGGTCCAGAGCTCCGAGTTCTCGGATTCCAGCTCTATCACCCGGCTGTTTGGTCCGCACCCGCCTGCCAGTAGGGCGACCGCTATAGCGATCGCGAGGATGGTTGAGAAAGTGCGTAGCCTCGTCATACCGTCACTCCTGTTAGGCGAACTGGGACAGCTCCGAGGAGTCTTTTACGTCCTGTGCCTTTAAATGTAGCACCCAATACGGTTGGCGGCGTACTGTCACTTGATTTCGGTTGGGTGTGATTCGGTACCCGAGCTGCGGGAAGCCCCTCACACTCCCTGTTCCGTTCCTACCCGCCTTCAACCTCGAGTTTGCCAGCCCCGTCGTTCTCCAGCCGCAAGATCCATTGGATGATCTCCCCCTCATCCGTGGGGTGGTTGCTGGCAAACGACAACGTTGATTCGTCCAGCCACTCGGGATCGCGCATTTGCGGGATCCAGAACTCTGGCGGCGCGTCGCCTCCCAGAAGCTTGCTGCCCTGCAGCTCCGCGAGCAGCGCCTCGCCATCCAGGCTCGCCACTACGCTATGCCCGTGCGTGTCGTCCACCCGCAGTCCGTCCCCGTTCGCGCGGGCGGTGCCGACTGTATATGCGACGAGGCGGCCGTTCGGTTCCCAGGTGATCTCGGCGGGATCGCCCCAGACGAGCTCGTCTACAACCCGGAACGAGCGTTCCTCCAGATCAAGCAGGCCCACGACGGTGATGGTCGTCGCCACGACGTAAGTGTTAACCGCCACGATGACGCGTTCGCCGTCAGGCGAGACGGAGGCGGCCGAGATGATGTCGAACCGCTCGGCCCCAAGCTCCTGCCCTGCCACCTCGATGGGCGTGAAGGGCAGGGCCGCGAAGTTCTCCTGCGCCCAGCGGCGCCACTTCCGGATCGTGAACCGGGTGACGAGCTCGCCGTTCGCGTCGCGTACCTGGACTGCCTTCCAGTCGGAGGTGACGCGGGCGTGCAGTTCGTGACCTTCGGTAGGGCTTGCGGCGAACGCCAACGTGAGTACGGTCAGGATGAGGGCGGTCAGGGTCAGGAGGCGGTAGCGAGGCATGGTGCCCTCACAGTAGAGGGGAGGTGATCAGCACAGGGTGAGTCTTTGTATTAGATGAAAAGTACAAAGCCTCTGACACGGTGGTTAAACGATTAACCTCAGATCAGGATGGCTACGCTGAAGGACGTCGCTCAGCTCGCCCGCGTTTCGACCGCCACGGTCTCGAACGTGCTCAACGGCAGGAAGCGCTTCAGTGCAGCCGTAGAGGAGCGGGTATGGGCGGCGGCCAGGGAGCTGGGCTACTACCGCAATGACTCTGCCCGAACCTTGCGCACGGGGCAGAGCCGGACGCTGGGCCTGATACTCCCCGACCTGCAGAACCCCTTCTTCCCCGCGCTCGTGCGCAACATCGAACACCGCGCGCGAGAGGGAGGTTATTCGCTCCTGCTCGTCGACATCGACAACGAGGAGGAGACCGAGCGGGAGGGCTTTCACCTGCTCGCCCGCAAGGGAGTCGATGGCGTGATCTGGGTTCCTCACCGGCTCGAGCGACCGCCTGCCGTTCCCTATCCGGTGGTGGCGGTTGACCGTCCCGTACCCGGCCTCGACTCCGTCTTCGCCGACCACGAGGAGGGTGCGAGGCAACTCGCGCGCTATGCGTTGCAACTGAACCACCGTTCGATCGGCTTCCTGCCCGGCCCGCAAAGCCTCGTCAGCGCACGCCGGCGCCGAGAGGCCTTCCTTGCCGAACTGCAACTGGCGGGAGAGGCGCGGGCACGGATCGCCTGGGAGATCGAGACACCCTTCGACCTGCAATTGCCTGCTGCCGTTATTCCGAGGTTCACCTCGGGCGAAGCGACGCTCGTCGTCGCTGCGAATGACATCGTCGCGATCGCGGCGCTCGAGCTCCTGCAGGCGAACGGCATACAGGTGCCCGAGGAGGTTTCCGTCCTGGGCTTCGACGACATCCCCTGGGCCTCGCTCGTGCGGCCGCGACTCACCACCGTGCGGCAGCCGATCGGCGAGCTCGGTCGTGTTGCTGTCGACACGCTCGTCGCGAGAATTGACGAGCCCGAAGGAGCAACCATCGAGCGGGTGCTGGGCGTGGAGTTGGTAACCCGCGAATCGGCCGGCGTAAGGCCCGTATTGGAGGCAGCCTCGTGATAGTTACCGTCGGCAGCATAAACATGGACCTTGTCGTGCGCGTCCGCAAGTTGCCGCAGCCGGGCGAGACGATCCTGGGATCCGAGTACCAGACGCATTTCGGTGGCAAGGGGGCCAACCAGGCCGTCGCCGCCGCGCGTGGCGAAGGCCAGGTGCGCATGATCGGCGCGGTGGGCGACGACGACTTCGGCGCTCGCCTGAAGGCTGGCCTGGCCAGCGACGGCATCGACACCGAAACCGTCCGTGAGCTCCCCGGTAAGAGCGGCGTCGCGTTCATCAGCGTTGACGAATCCGGGCAGAACAACATCATCGTCTCACCGGGCGCCAACGCCTCGGTGACCGGCGGCACCTTCAGGCCGCAAGCGTTCGAGGGGGCAAGCGTCGTCCTCCTGCAGCTGGAGATTCCACTGGAGGGGGTACGCGAGGCAATCAGGCTGGGCCGGGAGGTCGGGGCAACCATCCTCCTCAACCTCGCGCCTGCGATGCCACTGCCGCCGCAGGAGCTAGCCGGGGTGGATGTCCTCGTCGTGAACGAGGTCGAGGCCGCCGTGCTCTCCGGTGAGCCCAGCCCGGGAACGAGGTCGCAGGCCGGCGTGCTCGCCCGCAAACTGCTCGATTTCGCGCCCACGGTAGTGATAACGCTGGGCTCTCAGGGCGTCGCCTGGGCGAGCAGGGTCGAAGGGGAGACGGCAGAGAATTCTCTGCCCGCATTGGAGGTCCCGGTCGTCGACACGACGGGCGCGGGTGACACATTTGTGGGCATGCTCGCCGCCCGGCTGGCGCAGGGCGATCCCCTCGAGCGGGCAGTGCGCTGGGCGAACGCCGCCGGGGCGTTAGCAACCACCAAGGAGGGCGCTCAGCCCTCGATCCCGCGGCTGGCCCAGGTAGAAGAGTTCCTCGCCGCGGGCACGGAGGGGGAGGAGACTAGATGAAGAAGAGCGGAATACTGCACCCGCAGCTGTCCCGCGTCATCGCCCAGCTTGGCCACACCGACAGCATCGTCGTCTCCGATGCCGGGCTACCCGTCCCCGAGGGATGTGAGCGCATCGACCTCGCCTACGCCCCGGGCGAGCCGCCCTTCCTGGGCGTGCTTGCCGCTGTTCTGGGCGAGATGGAGGTGGAGGGAGCCACGATTGCTCGGGAGCTGGAGTCGGGCGATCCGCAGTTCCGCGACGCGGTCGTTGCTCAGCTGGAAGCCCTTCCCAAGGTCGCCCGGGCAGGCATCGACCACGTCTCCCACGAGGAGTTCAAGCGGTTGACGGCGAGCGCCCGGGCGGTGATTCGCACCGGTGAGACCACCCCGTATGCGAACGTCATCCTGAGGAGCGGGGTGTTCTTCTGATGCTCCTCGAACTGAAGGACATTCGCAAGTCGTTCGGTGGGGTGGAGGCCTTGAAGGGTGTTCAGCTGGAGGTCGACCGTGGTGAGGTACATGCTTTGGTGGGCGAGAATGGCGCCGGCAAGTCGACGCTGATGAAGGTGCTCTCAGGGGCGCACCAGCCTGACAGCGGTTCGATCCGCATAGACGGTCAGGAGCACCGCTTCCGCAACGTGCAGGAGGCACGATCAGCCGGCGTGATCATGGTCTACCAGGAGCTCGCCCTGGTTCGCGATATGAGCGTCGCCGAGAACCTCTTCCTGGGCAAACTGGGTGCGGTCGTCGACTACCGCGGGTTGAACGAGAAGGCTCGGGAGCTGCTGGGCCAGGTGGGCCTGGACATCGACCCGCGTACGCTGGTGCGCGACCTGGGCATTGGCGAACAGCAGCTCATCACGATCGCGCGCGCCATCGGCGAGCACGGGAAGATCCTCATCCTCGACGAGCCCACGGCCGCGCTGAGCGCCGGGGAGACGGAACGCCTCTTCGAGCTCATCCGCCGCCTGCAGGCGGGTGGCATGGCCATCGTCTACATCAGTCACCGCCTCGAGGAGATCTTCGCCCTTGCCGACCGCGTAAGCGTGCTGCGCGACGGCGAGTACATCGGTACTTCGGTCGTCGCCCAGACGACGACTGCCCAGATCGTCCAGCAGATGGTGGGCCGAGAAGTCGGCAACTACCAGCGGCCCGAGCACGAGATTGGTGAGAGGGGGCACACCTTCGAGATCTACTCCCCAGGCCAGGCGCCGTTCGAATTCAGCGTGCGCGAGGGCGAGGTCCTCGGCATGGCCGGCGTGATCGGCTCCGGGCGCTCCGATGCGCTCGAGGCGATCTTCGGCAAGCGCGGGTACGCGATATGGGACGGCCAGAAGCTCGACAGCCCGCAGGACGCGATTCGCCGCGGCGTCTTCCTGGTCCCCGGCGACCGCAAGACTCAGGGGCTCGTGTTGCCTCTGACTGTGGGCGAGAACATTACACTCTCCTCGCTGGACGAGCTGAGCCGTGGAGGGGTCTACAGCGACCGCCGCGCCCGACACCTGATAGACGAGCAGATGGAGGCGCTCGCCATCAGGCCCCCGCGACCGCAGATGCGCGTCTTCCAGTACTCCGGCGGCAACCAGCAGAAGGTCGTCGTCGCCAAGGCGCTCGCCACGAGGCCGCGCGTGTTGCTCCTGGCAGAGCCCACCCGTGGCGTCGACGTCGGCGCCCGCTCCGACCTCTACGACAAGCTCCACGAGCTCGCCTCGCAAGGGCTATCCATCATCATCTCCTCCAGCGACACGGAGGAGTTGGCGGGACTGTGTGACAGGATTCTGGTCTTCCGCAATCGAAGGCCGGTCGTCGAGCTCCACGCCCCGCTCACCACAGAGGAGGTGACCGCGCATGTCACGGGCGCAAAACAGGTGGCGTGAACTACTCGGAAGATTCGGCCTGCTGCTGGCGTTCATCGCCATGACGCTGGTGCTGTCGTTCCTGTCGGACCGCTTCCTCACGGTCGGGAACGTCACGAACGTGTTGAGGCAAATCTCGGTGAACGCACTTCTCGCGTTCGGCATGACCGTCGTGATCATTGGGGCGGGCATCGACCTCTCCGTCGGTTCGCTCCTGGCGTTCGCCGGGGCCATCGCGGCCGGTACCGCCGTAGCCGGGATCGACCCGATCCTCTCCATTCTTCTGGGCCTGCTGACAGGGGTGGCGCTGGGCGCTTTCAACGGTGCGTTCGTTGCGTACGGGCGCATAGCGCCGTTCATCGTCACGCTCGCCGGGCTCACGATTTTCAGAGGGATGACGCTCGTCTACACCGGGGGCCGCCCCATCAGTGGGCTACCCGAAGCGTATTACGTGCTGGGCAACGAAACCTTCCTGGGCCTGCCCATCCCCGTGTGGATAACGCTCCTCTTCCTCCTCCTGACCCACTTCATCCTGCGCCACACCTCGCTGGGCCGTTCCGTCTACGCGGTGGGCGGCAACGAGGAGGCCGCGCACCTCTCCGGCATCCGGGTGGCGCGTGTGAAGCTGTTCACCTACGCCTACTCGGGCCTGGCCGCCGGGCTGGCTGCTCTCGTTTTCACCGGCCGCCTGAACTCGGCCCAGCCGACGGCAGGTACCGGTTACGAGCTGGATGCCATCGCGGCCGTTGTCGTCGGCGGCACTTCGCTTGCCGGTGGGCGCGGCAACGTGTGGGGCACGTTGCTCGGTGCGCTGATCATCGGCGTGCTGAACAACGGTATGAACCTGCTTAACGTTTCTTCCTTCTACCAGCAGATTGTGAAAGGGGGTGTGATCCTGGCCGCCGTCCTGATCGAACGTCTCACGTCATCCCGCGAATCGTGAGCGCCCGGCCCCTGACTTGTGCCGAATACGCGGCAAAGGGAAAGGACGGCCCGCTAGCATTCGCGAGGAAGACAACACGCCACTTCGAGCAGATCAAAGGTCACAGCCGGCCCGGGCCAAGCGGCCGTGGCGCGGCAACGAAAGGAATCGCATGAAGAGAATCGCTATCCTGCTTGCAGTCCTCACTTTCGGGGCGGTCGCCTTCGCGCAGACCGTAGGACTCTCCGTTTCGACGCTCAACAACCCGTTCTTCGTGTCCCTCCAGGAGGGGGCCCAGGCGGCAGCCGACGAGGCTGGCGTCGAGCTCATCACGGTTGACGCCCAGGACGATGTCAGCAAGCAGCTCTCCGACATCGAGGACCTCATCACTCAGGGTGTCGACGTCATCATCGTCAACCCCACCGACTCGGCCGCCGTTGTCAACGCCGTTCGTAACGCCAACTCGGCCGGTATCCCGGTGATCACCGTCGACCGTGCCTCTGAGGGCGGCGAGGTTGCCTACCACATCGCCTCCGACAACGTGGCCGGCGGCCGCATGGCAGGCGAGTACCTGTGCGAGCTGATCGGCGGAGAGGGCAGCGTCGTCGAGCTCGAAGGCATCCCCGGTGCCAGCGCCACGAACGACCGCGGCTCGGGCTTCAACGAGTACATGTCGGAGAGCTGCCAGGACGCCCAGATCGTCGCCCGGCAAACCGCGAACTTCAATCGGGCCGAGGGGCTGTCAGTGATGGAGAACATCCTCCAGGCCCAGGCCCAGATCGACGGCCTCTTCGCCCACAACGACGAGATGGCCCTCGGTGCCCTGCAGGCGATCGACGGGACCGGCCGTGACGTCCACGTCATCGGCTTCGACGCCACCCCCGACGCCGTGCAGGCTGTCGAGGAGTGTCGCATGGCCGCCACTGTCGCCCAGCAGCCCGAGCTGATGGGTCAGATGGGCGTCGAGCAGGCCATCGAGATCGCCGGCGGTGCCCAGCTGCCGGAGGAGACCGAGTACCTGCCGGTCGACCTGCAGCTCGTCACCAACGACGACTGCTGAACCAGGAAATAGATCGAGTATGGGGGCGGGGCGCGAAAGACCTCGCCTGAGTACGAGAGAGAAGCGGGCGCCGCCTTTTTTCGACAAGGCGGCGCCCGCTCTTCGTCAGGACTCCGGGTTGGCGGGCCCGCTAACCCGAGACCGGCCGACTTTCGCCATCCTTTGCCTTGCTGCTCCTGATGTGCTGGCTGTACCAGTGTGCGCTCGCCTTCGGCGTCCGCACCTGCGTCTCGTAGTCGACGTACACCAGGCCAAAGCGCTTCCGGTAACCGCGCGCCCACTCGAAGTTGTCCATGAGGCTCCAGGCGAAGTAGCCCGAGACAGCAGCCCCTTGCCCGCGCGCCCGCTCTACCGCCGCGATATGCTCACGCAGGTACGCGATGCGCTCTTCGTCCTCCACGCGGCCGTTCTGCAACCGGTCCGGGTACGCCGCTCCGTTCTCAGTGATGAACAGCTCCTGAGGCCCGTACTCTCGCTGGACCCGCAGGAGCAGCTCCTCCAGCGCGGCCGGGTATACCTCCCAGCCCATATCGGTTGGCGGGCCTTCGCCTGGCACGCTTTGGGTAGCCGGCCAGGGGCCGGCGCCCGCCCTCACAATCGTGCGGCTGTAGTAGTTCACGCCCAGGAAGTCGAGGGGTGCATTGATCGTTTCCAGGTCCCCCGGTTCTACATTGGGCACGTCGGGGCCGTAACCCGCCCAAGCATCCTCTGGGTAAGTGCCCGTGAAGATCGGGTCCAGGTACCAGCGGTTGAAGAAGGCGTCGAAGCGGCGCGCGGCCCGGCGGTCCTCGTCGCTGTCGGTTGCGGCGTAGGCGGGGTTGAGATTGAGTACGATCCCGTGCTTGGCGCCCGGCGCGTTGCTACGCATCACGGGTAGGGCGCTGCCGTGGGCGAGCAGTAGGTGGTGAGCCGCGAGGAGGCTCTCGCTGCGGTCTCGGTGCCCGGGAGCGTGCTCACCCACGCCGTAGCCCAGGTGAGCGCTGCACCACGGCTCGTTGAGGGTCGTCCAGGCGTGCACCCGGTCGCCCAGGCGCGCGGTGACCACCTGTGCGTATTCGGTGAAGGCGGCGACGACATCCCGGTTGAGCCAGCCGCCGCGGTCTTCCAGGGCCTGCGGCAGGTCCCAGTGGTAAAGCGTCGCGAACGGCAGTATCCTGCGCTCCAACAGCCCGTCCACCAGCCGGTCGTAGAAGTCCAGCCCGCGAGTCTCGACCTTGCCGACGCCCTCGGGCAGGATTCGTGGCCAGGCGATCGAGAAGCGGTAGGCGCCCACGCCCAGGCGTTGGATCAGGTCGAGGTCCTGTGCCCAACGGTGGTAGTGGTCGCAGGCAACGCTGCCGTCCGAGCCGTCGTCGATTCGGCCGGGTTGGTCGCAGAACACGTCCCAGATGCTGGGCCCGCGGCCGTCCTCGTCAGTCGCACCCTCGATCTGGTAGGAGCTCGTCGCCACTCCCCACAGAAGTTCGTTCCTCGCCTCGTGATGCTCGTTGTTGTTCATCTTTCCTCCGCCTCGTCTCCGGTCGCGATCGTGAGCGTCACGATGCCGCGGGCCGGAACGAGTAACGCTGCGTCGCGGGGCAAGATCGCGTCCTGCGGCGCCCCAAGCTCGTCAAAGATCTCCTCATTAAGCACCCGCAGCCGCGCCCGGTCTTCTCGAACCGTCCGCGCTCCGGCGTCGATCTCGACGGATACTTCCCGGTTTCCACGGTTGACGAGGAGGAGCCGCACTGTGCGATCGTCTTCTACCGCATAGGCCCCCAGTGCCACGGGCGGCTGGCCAGCGTTATCTCCCGTCACTTCCACGACCACGGCCTGCCCGTCGAACGGAGCGAGCATCTCATAAACGTGGAAAGTGGGCCTCACCCAGCCGCTGATGTCGATGAGTCCGTGGCCGCCCATACCCTGAATGGTGAAGTAGTTGCTCAGGTCGAGCCGCTCGGTCAGCATCTGGCCAAGAACGTCGGCCAGCCACAGCGTGGCCGTCATGTCCTCCAGGTGCCGGAAGGAGGCAGAGCGCCAGGAGAGGCCGAACTCCGTCACCGCCAGCTGAAGCTCGCGATCGAACCCCAGCGGGTTGTGCTCAGGACTCCGGACCCAGGAACGGTAACGTCGTACCTCCTCGCCGAACTGCCGGGAAGTTTGCAGCGCCGACTCGTCATCCCAGGTCCCGTCTGTGGGGTAAACGTGCCAACTGAGGATGTCTATCACATCCCCGCACCTCTGCAGCACCTCGCGCAGGTACTTCTCCCCGCGGGGTCGAGAGCCGGAGGCTGCGGGGCCGGCGAAGCGGTAGGAGGCGTCAACCTCCAGTAGCTCCTCGCGGTACGCCCGGAACTCCCGGCAGTAGCGCTCGGGTGTCCAACTGGGGTCCGCGCGGTTGCTGGCGTACAGGTCGGGTTCGTTGCCGATCTCCCAGGCCAACACCTCGATGTCCAGCTCCTTCGTCAGTCGCGCCAGCTGCGCCGCCTGCTCAGGCGTGCCCCCGAAAAGGTTTGTGACGAGCAGCAGCGGTGGCCGGCCCAGCAGGTCGAGGTTGAGTGCCAGCGCGGCGAGGTCGGTGGGGCCAACAGCGATCTCATCTGCCTGATTGCCCGGCGGAAACCGGAGTGACTCCAGCCGCAATCGCGCGTACGCCTCCTCCGAGCCAACGATCTGCATGGCGTTGCCGATGTTAAACCCGCTGACCGCCAGATCTGGCACGGGCCCCAGGAGCTCGCCAAGCCGCACGGTGACCGCGGCGGGCTGGGCGCGGGCACCGGCAACGCAGAGGAGTGCCGCGAGCAGTACCAGCACGGGCCAGCGTGCGTGCACGCTCACCCCTTCACCGATCCCCGCACCAGCCCCTCGATCACCTGACGGGAGGTGAAGAAGAAGATGATGACGAGCGGGAGTACCGCCAGAGCCGTTCCCAGCATCACCGCGCCCCAGTCGGTGTTGGCGATCCCCTGTAGCGAGCGGAGCGCCAGGGGGATCGTATAGGTGTCCCGGTTGCGCAGGATCACAAGCGGCCCCATGAAGTCGTTCCACTGGTTGATGAAGGTGAGCAGCGCCAGCGTCGCCACGCCCGGGCGCACCAGGGGCAGCACGATGCTCCAGTAGATGCGGAACTCGCTCGCCCCGTCGATCCGGGCAGAGTCAAGCAGCTCCTTCGGGATCGCGCTCGCCGTGTACTGGCGCATCAGGAAGATCCCGAAGGCGTTCGCCATCCCCGGGAACCAGATCGCCCGCGGCGTGTTGAGCCAGCCGAGGAAGTCGATGATCAGGTAGTAGGGGATGATGTTCAGCAGCTGCGGCAGCATCAGCGAGACGAGTACGAACCCGAACAGGAAGTTGCGTCCGCGGAAGTCGTACATGGCGAAGCCGAAGCCCGCGAGCGAGCAGAAGAACACCGTCGTGAGGGTCGAGATGACCGCGATGTAGACGCTGTTCCAGATGTTCCGCCAGAAGGGCAGCACGTCCATCAGCGCCTGGTAGTTGCGCTGCAGGTCGTCACCCAGCCACAGGGGAGGCGGGGCAGAGAATATCGTGTCACGCGCGTGCGTCGACAGCACCAGCATCCAGTAGAAGGGGAAGACCGTGAGCAGGGCGAGGGCGACCAGGGTGACGAGCAGGACCGCTCTCGTCACGAGCCTCCCGGTCCGGTTGCCGGCCGCCTCGCTGGGCACCTCCTTGCGCGCATCGGTGAGCACGGCCATACCTAGCCCTCCCTCCTCTCCAGGCCTCTGCGGCCCAAAAGACGGTAGTGGATGAACGTCGCCGCGCCGATGACGATGAAGAGCACCCAGGACATTGCAGCTGCCGTGCCCATGTCCACCCATTCGAAGCCGGTGCGGTAGAGGTACATCGCGAGCGTGAGTCCCGCTTCACCGGGGCCACCCGTGCGGTTGCCCGAGATGTTCGTGAGGACGAACGGCTCGTCGAAGAGTTGCAGGTTGCCTATTATCGTGAGGGTTACAGCGAAGAAGATCATTGGCCGCAGCAGCGGCAGGGTGATGTGCCAGAAGCGCTGCCACACGCTGGCGCCGTCGACCTCGGCGGCCTCGTAGTACTCGCGTGGAATGGTGGAGAGGCCCGCGGTGTAGAGGACGACGTTGAAGCCGAAGTACTTCCAGATGACCAGGATGGCGACGGCGGGCTTTATGTACATGGCGCGGCCCAGCCAGTCCACCGGGAGGAATTCGCGGATTCCCGAGAAGAGCCACGCCAGCGGCGCCCAGTCGGCGAGGGCATTGATCGCCTGGTTGAGTACCCCGAACTGGGTGCCGTAGATCGTCTGGAAGACGAGCGCGACCGCAACGGTGGAGGTGATGTAGGGCATGAAGTAGGCGGCCGTGAGTGGGTGGCGGAAGCGCGCCAGCGCGGTGGTGACCGCGAACGCCAACGGTATGGCGAGCAGATGCTGGGGGACCCCCGACACCAGCGCCAGCCACACCGTGTTCCAGGCGGCCTTCCAGAACCACGGGTCGCCGAACAGCCAAACGTAGTTCTCCCAGCCGACGAACTCCATGGCGCTCAGGCCTTGGATGGGGTTCCAGCGTTGGAAGGAGAGGTAGATAGAGAAGAGGGTGGGGAAGATTCCGAAGATCGCGAAGAGGATAAAGAACGGGCTGATGAACAGATAAGGCGCGAAGCGCCGCTGGAACCGGTGCCAGCCATGCGCCCGCTCGCGCTGCCTCGCGCCGCTTCTGACTTCTGTGCGGCTTCCTACTGCCATGGCGCCTCCAGGAGGGGTCGGGGCGCGGCCGGAACGGCCGCGCCCCGCATCGTCACGTCAGCGGACGCGGCGGCGGATCAGGTTCTGCGCCTCTTCGAGGGCCTCATCGATGGATGCTCCCTCGTTGAGCACGTTCGTGAGCGCCGACTCGACGAACTCGCTGGCTACCATGTCGCCGGGGTTGGTGGCGACCCCCTGGACGTTCTCCGCCACTTCGGCGAAGAGGAGGCGGGCCTGTTGGCCGTCCAGGAACTCGATGCTCTCCTCGAACATCGGGTCGCCGTACGTGCCCACCAGCGACGGGAAGGCGCCAATGCGGTCGAAGGCGGCGAGCTGGATCTCGGCATCCGTGGTCAGGTACTCGATCAGCTCCCAGGCGAGTTCCTTGTTCTGAGTCTGATTGGGGATGGCGTAGAAGGAGCCGCCCCAGGAGCCGTAGATGCCGTTCGGGAGGTGGGACACGCCCCACAGCCCGGCGGTGTCCGTGGCCATCCAGTTCTGCAGGTGCCCCAGCAGCCAGGCACCGGAGAGCTGGGTCGCAACGGTTCCCTGCCTGAACGCCTCGTACC
>Ga0079225_10001777_pt1 | contig 12243 bp, 10 predicted proteins | sample Poulit2012_FD_76344 | JGI IMG/M metagenome (GOLD analysis project Ga0079225, IMG submission 76344) | Agricultural soil microbial communities from Georgia to study Nitrogen management - Poultry litter 2012 | ecosystem: Environmental > Terrestrial > Soil > Agricultural land | place: USA: Georgia...
CGAGCACCGATTCCGGAAGCGGTGAGATTGGAGGAACCGGTGATGACATGTCCCGGCTTATGTTCATTGAAACCGGTCGGAAGGAAAATGTAGATTTTCGCATGAAGCCGTTTCGTCGGGTGCGCGCGAATTTCGACTTTTTTTGCGACCACATCTTCAACAAACTGAAGAATCCCCGCCTCGACCTTCCGCGAATATTTCGCCTCCTGAACATCAGCGATCAAGCTCGCGCGAAATTCCTTCAAAACCTTTCCTGCATCGGCCAGGAACAATTGCCCCCTCTTGTTGTATTCGACGAGGATGTTATCGACATTGATGCCGACGAGGATACGAATGACCGGCACATGAACCAATCGCGGGCGGATGGCGAAGTAGCCGGAGGCGCGGAGATAGCCGACCAATGCGTCGAATCGCGCGAGATCCGGATTGTGTTCAAAAATTCCCTCGAATTTTTTTAGGAGTGTATTGCTTTGGTCGTTGGTAAAGAAACGAGTGGACATCGGTTTCGGGATCCCGCACCGGTCGGTCAGCGCGAAATGAGCATCTTGTTTATGCTGAATAAGAAAAGGCGATCATCTGGCGACCCGCAAGGGAATTTGCGGCTCTGGCTCCGGTATGAACCTCAGTCGGACCGACCGTCGTGCGATTTTACAATTCGATTCGCTACAAGCTTTCCGTTAAAAAGAAATGATGACGCTTTTCCTCGGGATAATGCCGGTTTTCGTGGCCATCGTGTGTCTGGTATTTCGCCGCGGACCGGTTGTAGCCGCAGGTGGCGGATTGGTCGCGGCTGCGCTGATCACCGTTGCCGGACCGTTTACGCTCGAAGCGGAGGATTTCGCAAAAGCGCTTCCTTACGCAGGCCTGACTTTCGAAGTGCTGACTATTCTGCTTTTTGGAATGATCCTCGCCCGACTCCTTCAATACACCGGAGCGATGAAGCAGATTGCGGATTTTATCGAACAATCGGCCCCTTCCCGGATGGCGGGCACAGCTCTTGTCGTCTTCGGCGTCGTGCCGTTTGCGGAATCGGTCACGGGCTTCGGAATCGGAATCACCGTCGGCGTTCCGATCTTGCTTTCGCTCGGCCATCCAGCTCCCCGCGCCACCCTGCTCGGTCTGCTCGGGATGATCGCCGTGCCGTGGGGCGCGATGGGACCGGGAACAGCTGTTGCCGCCTCGCTGGCCGGACTCGACTTGGACGCGCTCGGCGTCGCGACCGGCACCGTTAATATCGTTCCGACGCTGATTTCGGCAGGAACGGTGCTCTGGATTTGCCGAAAAGATTGCAATTTTTCCAACAGTTTCCGCCTTTTCGGAACGGCCGTGGCGCTTTGGGCAAGTATTCTCGCGGCAAACAAGCTGATCGGGACCCCGCCGGCCGGGGTTTTCGGATCGCTGATCGTTATTTTCGGCCTCCTTTTTATCTTCCGGGGCCGCGGAAAGCAGATCGGTTTCGATTCTGAACTCTTCCGCTCACTCGCACCTTACACGGTTCTGACAGTCGGAATTTTAACAACGCGACTCCTGCTCCGCGGAAACGACCATCTCCTTGCACAAATCGCCGTCTCGCCGTCAACCTGGCTCGCGATCGCCTGTCTTGTTGTTCCCCTCGTGTTGCCGGCGTCGAATTTTGGGAAACAGCTACCTGATGCCATGCGCGCGTGGATCCCGGTCGGATTTTCCACAGCCGGATTTATGCTGATGGGTTGGCTGATGTCGGTGAACGGAATGAGTGAGACGATTGGATCGGCCGTTTCCTTTGCCGGAACGGCGCCGGGGCCGTTTCTCACCTCTGCCGGATCGATTCTTACCGGCTCCAATACCGGAGCTAACGCGATGTTTATGTCGACCGTCCTTGCCTTAGCGGAAAGTTCTGGATCGGAAATTCTCGGCATGGTCGCAATTGCAAATGCTTCCGGTTCCTTCGCGGCGATGGCGAATCCACCGCGAGTCGCAATGGCCGTCGCCTTGGCCTTTGCAGGAAAATCGGCGGATCCGGAGCGGTCGCACAATCCTGATTTGTTAAAGATCACAAGCCGGACGCTCGTTGTAACTATTGTTATCAGTGGGATTGCGACAACCTTGCTCGCTGTTGCGGGGGCTGCCGGTTTACCTCATCGTTAACGCGAGCGGCTGTTGGGAAACCGATTCGCCTTTTTCAGGTCTTCGACGAGTTCCCGCACGCCTTGTTCAGTCGTTTTCCGCGGATGATAGTCGAGATCGCGGCGGGCTGCGGAAATGTCAAAAAAATGATCTTTCGCAAGCTGGATCGCGAGAAAACGGGTCATCGGCGGCTCGTTGCGAAGGCGAAGTGTGCGAAAAACGGTTTCCAAAACCGAACCGAGCCGGTAAGCGGCTGCGAAAGAGATCTGTTTTTCAACCACAGGAACATCGAGGCGCCTGAGTAAATCGTTGATCCATTCCCAAAGAACAATCGGCTCTTCCTGCGCCAAAAAATAAGCCTTGCCGTCGGCCCGTCCTGGCTCGTCGAGCGCTTTTTCCGCCAGCAAATGGGCGTCGGCGGCATTTTCTACATGCGTAATATCGACCCGGTTTTTTCCGTCACCGACGATCCGGAGCCGTCCCGTTCGGGCTCGGGCAATGACGCGCGGGATCAGATGATTGTCCCCCGGTCCCCAGATAAGATGGGGACGTAGGGCAACCGTTCGGAGATCCGGACAATTCGCAGATAGAACTTCGGCCTCCGCAATTGCTTTGGTTTCCGCATAATGACAAAGCCAACGCGTGCCATACGGCTGGCTTTCGTCGGCGTTTTGCAGGGAACCACCGGAAAAAACAACGCTCGGAGTGCTCGTGTAAATTAACTTCCGCACCTTCTGTTCCTTGCAACCTTTTAGGACATTTCGCGTTCCTACGACGTTGGCGCGGAAGTAAGTTTCGCGCGGTCCCCAGATTCCTGCGAGTGCAGCGACGTGATAGACAACATCCTGGCCCCAACAGGCTTCCACGACCGCAGCTTCATCGGCGATATCGGCCTGAACGACTTTAACCCCTTTATCCGCCAGATCGGGCTGCGGTTTTCGTCCGAGGATTGTCACGGAATGGCCCCGTTCGAGAAGTCGTTTCACGATATAGCGCCCAAGAAATCCGCCGCCGCCTGTTACCAAAATTCTCATGCGTTCTTTCAAACACGAAAAAGCCCGGCAGTTCAACCACCGGGCTTTGAAAGCGATTCAACTTCGTCGGCAACCGTCACGCGCGGTTTCGGCGATACCGGTGCAGCCCGGCAGCGAGCAAAACCAAGCCGCCAAAAATCGCGGCATAGGTGGAAGGTTCGGGAATATTTTCGAGACGCAACGTTTCGAGTTGCGCTGCATCCAAGGCGCCCGAGTAAACTCGGACATCGTCGATCCAGATCGGTGCGGATATCGTCGCACTCGACGATGATGCCACACGAAAATCGTTCGTATTGGAGGCAAGCGTGCCCGGGTTTGCTACCCCGGAAACGACCGGCGCCCCGAGCGAGACCACTTCCTGGGCAACATCACCTGAATAAAACGAAACATTTCCGGCCCCATCATAGGTTGCTGCTACAAAAATCCATCGTTTATCCGCATTCAGATTTCCGGCGCTCAAGTTGAACTGGAACCCTGATTCTCCTCCCAGTGCGAGATTTAAACGAAAATTATCCGCTCCGATCGTTCCGCTGGTGGGCGTGCTCATGGCAAAACTGAAGCCGTCGAAATTCCCGGAACCCAATTGTTTTGCCATGATGCGATTCCCATTCGCCGGAGCTCCCTGCAGATTGATCCATGCACTGAGAGTAAAACTTGCGAGACCGTTTAGCTTCTCGACGTTACCTGTATTTACGTTGGAATTATCAGCAACAGCATTCAGCGCGCCGGAGGACCATCCACCTGGAGTCGATGCGGTCCTTGTAGCAGGTGCCGAAAAAACTCCCGGGGCCGCCGGTGCCGAGCCATAATCAAGTGCGTCGCCATCGATCTCGTCGAATGTGTAATGAAGAAGAAGCGTCTGCGCCGACATCGTCGACGTCGCGAAAATACCAAAAAAGAAAGAAACCGCGGAGTATTTCAGGATATTTAGGGCACTCATCCCGCCCATTATCAACGAAACAAACACGAGCGCAAGGAAAATACGCTCAGAATTTCGAATACATTCGCGCGAGCGTTCGGCGGTGGATTTTTGCGTTGTGGCGCACGTCGACGGGGAGGTTTTTGTGAAAAAAGAAATTCTCGATGCGCGTAGTGGCCGGGGATTGCTTTCCAAGTTCCTTCAATTCGGAAACAAACTTTTCCCGCTGTTGGGCACTCCGCGGAAAATACCCTTTCTCAGGCTCAACGACGATCGCGGGAGTTTGCGCAGGCCAGTCTCCGAGTCCGATCAGGGCGGTGCGAAAAACATGTCGATGTTGATTAAAAATCGATTCGCAGCAGTCGGTGAAAAGAATTCCACGATCGGTTTCCACGCGTTCGGCCTGGCGGCCGCAAAACCAGAGTTTTCCTTTTTCATCAAAATAACCGAGGTCGCCGATCCGATGCCAAACCCCGTCAGCGGCAATTATTTTCGCTCCTTTTGTCGCTTCGGGCAATCGATCGTAGGCCTCCGTCACCGTCGGTCCGCGCACGACGATTTCCCCAATTTCACCGGCTGGCAATTCGCGTTTCAAAAACTCCTCGTCTTCCGGTTTGTCCGAGATCGGAAGAATTTTCACGTCCACTTCCGGCAACGGTTTCCCTACGCAAGTTCCGCGTCCGACAGCGCGATCCGATTCGGCTTCCTCAAGAATTTCGGGCCCGGATATCGACGTAACCGGCAGGCATTCGGTCGCTCCGTATGGCGTATGGATTTCGCCTTTCGGCAAGATTTTCTGAAAATCGCGGATTAGCTGCGGCGAAACCGGGGCGCCGGCCATCAGGATCCGTTTCATCGTCGGAAATTTGATCTCATTTTCCCGACAATATCGTCCGATTTTCGTCCACAAGACCGGAGATCCGAACGAATTTGTCACGCCACATTGCTCGATCGCCCGAACAATTTTTGCCGGATCAACAGTGGCCGGCCGGCTCGGATTCATTTCCGGAATCACCGTGGTCATTCCGAGGGCCGGATTGAAAAGCGCGAAAACCGGCAACATCGGCAAATCGACTTCTCCCGGCTCGATTTTGTAGGCCGAACGGATCATCCGGACCTGCGCTTCGAACATCCGATGTTTATAACAAACTCCTTTGGCTGGCCCGGTTGAACCAGAGGTAAAAAGAATCGCTGCCAGATCGTCGCCGCCGGTTTCCGCCATCGGAAATGGTTCACCGTTCGTTTCAACCATTCTTCCAGAACGAACAGGAACCACGGCTTTCACCGACCGAAACGGTTTTCGAAAAATCCGCCGAACCCAGATTCCCGCCGGAATCGCGAGCAACGCGTCCGGCTGCGAGGTTCGCACGCAGTTAAGAAAACCGCGCAAACCCATTCCCGGATCGATCAAAACCGGCACCGCTCCGATCTTGAAAAGTGCAAAAAAAAGCGCGGTTAGCTCAAGGCCCGGTTTTACCAAAACCAAAACCCGGCTCCCGCGAACGATTCCTTTGTTCACGAGATGGTGACAGCGGCGATCGACCTCGCGATTCAGTTCAGCAAACGAGTAATCTTCGTAACGGATCTGTCCGTCAGACAACTCTCCGGCTGGAATCCGCAACGCAATCTGCTCTCCCCGCCCCTCCGCCATCTGCGGAAGGAACCGCGCAACATTGACGGCATCGTTTTTTGACCGGACCGACTCCATCGGCTCTTTTTATAACAGATTTAGAAATAAAAAAAGACTGCCCGGTTGGAGGCAGTCTTTTATTCGCGGAACTCTCGCGCTTAAAATTAATAATCGTAGTAGGTGAATAGTCCCCAGAGAATCGAAGTGCGGTTACCGGAAAATTCCGCGGCAGGATCGACGTCGATTTTCCGCAATGGAATCGTCGCTGCGGGAACGCGCTCGTAAGAATTCTCCTGATGTTCGTAGAGACCGCCGGCCACATTTGTGTAACTTCTGTCACCGCGATGGGCCACACAGCCGGTGATAAAAGTGAGAGCTAGAAAAGAAAAGAGGAGAACGCTAAATTTTTTTATGATCATCGGTCTTCTTTAAATGGGAAAAGGGTTCATTAAAACCCGGAGTATCGGATTCCTCGAAAGTGGAGGCAACTAAAAATTCGCCTTCTTTCTTTCAGGGAAAATCTCACCGATCGCGAGCCGCTCCGAGCGGTGCCGAAAATGAACTGCATGGACGAAGGAGATCGGCTTGCCACGGTTGAAGAATTTCATCGAGCTGTTCGGGTTCGCGCGCGAGAGTCGCGACCGTCGATCGGTTGGCGATCAGACTCGCATCGATTTTTAAATCGGCAGCCAGCTTATCGCGAAAGTTTTTAATCTCCTCCTGCCGTTCCAGCTCCTCGGGCGCAAGCGGTGCTTGCCGTCTCGGTGCAGCTGGTGGTTGCGGCAAGGTCTCCGGATCGCGCGCGCGACCGCGTTCGACCGCCTGCGCCATTCCTTTTCCGTGTCGCCGCAAAAGTGCGGACGGAACCGAAGCAAGCGGATCTTTTTTCCCGGTCTCCACGGCTTTTGCAATTTCGAGCAGAAAGCGGTCGTTGATGACCTTAAAATGCGGTCGATCGATCCGCTCTGCAGTTGCATCGCGCCAGTGCCAGAGTTCGTACAAAGTAGCCAAACCGAGCGGCTTCAAAAAGCGGGCGCCCGAAATTCGCCAGGAATTTTCGTCCCGCCCGGCAAAACCGGTCGTTCCCGCCTCGACCTGCAACTCGCAGCGCTGACGATGCCATTCGGTCCGACCGAGTTTCTCCAGCTCGTCTGCCATTTGATCGCGCAATTCAAAGAGATAGACGACATCCTGAGCTGCGTAATCGAGCATTTTTTCCGGCAACGGGCGCTGCGACCAGTCGCTTTTCTGATGGCCTTTTGGCAAATCAACGTCGAAATAATGCTCCACCAGCGAACCGAGTCCGATTTTTTCCAGTCCGAGCAATTGGGCCGCGAGCATCGTATCGAAGAGCGAATCGGCTGTAAAACCGCGCCAACCGGACAGAAGCCGGAGGTCGAAATCGCTTCCGTGCATCACGAGTGGTTGGTTGCCGAGAATGGCAAAAAGCGGATCGAGATCAATCCCGTCGGCGAGCGTGTCGACGAGCACGATCGTTTTTCCCCATCGGATCTGGAGCAGACAGACCCGATTGTGATAGTGATACATATTGTCTGCTTCGGTATCGAGGGCGATTTCAGAAGCATTCTCGATTTCCGGCAGCAATGAATCGAGTTCGGCCTGTTTGGAAATTAGGCGATAATTCATAAAAATTGCGTTACTTATACTGATGGAAGATCCGGGAAAAGAGCAAGTGCCTATCAAAGAAAACCTGATCCGCACGGTCGTGCTTTGCAGTGGGGGAATCGACTCGACCGTCGGTCTTTACTGGGCTCACCGGCATCACGAGGTGGTCGCAGGAATTTCTTTCAACTACGGCGCCAAACATGGAGAAAGAGAACTTCCCTTCGCCGTGGCCCATTGCCGAAAGCTAAAAATTCCACATCAAACGATCGAGCTTTCCTTTATTCGCGACTTGTTCTCATCGGCGCTGCTGCTTTCGGGAAATGAAATTCCGGATGGACGTTACGAAGCCGAAAATATGCGCCAGACGGTCGTTCCATTCCGAAACGGAATCATGTTGGCCGCTGCCGCCGGATATGCGGAAAGTGTCGGCGCGACCCATCTTCTGATCGGTGCCCATGCCGGCGATCCATCAGGCGATCGCGAAATTTATCCCGATTGCCGCGAGGATTTTATGAGTGCGATGAACGAAGCCGTGAAACGGGGAACCTACGCTCAAATCGAAATTCTCCGGCCGCTGATCGCTAAAACCAAAGCAGAAATCGTTGCGCTCGGTGCTGAGCTCGGCGTCGATTTCAGCCAAACCTGGTCCTGCTACAAGGGCGGCGAGATCCATTGCGGCACCTGCAGCACCTGCATCGAACGCCGCGAAGCATTTGCCATCGCCGAAGTTTCTGATCCAACTCTTTGCGAATAAAAGGTCCGTCAAGAAAAACAAAGCGAACAACCTAACTTCTTCGGCGGGTTTTCCTATTTCAGCAGATGTTTATCACTGAGATTTTTCAATCGATCCAAGGCGAAGGAATGCTCACCGGCGTCCCGAGCATTTTTGTGCGGACCGGCGGCTGCAACCTGCGCTGCAACTGGTGCGACACTCCGTATGCCTCGTGGAGTCCGGAGGGAAGCGAAATGACCCTCGACGAAATTGAAGCGAAAGTAAAAAGCCTTCCGGGCCGTCACGTCGTTCTCACCGGCGGCGAGCCGATGATCGCCCGCAACATCCGCGATCTCGCCGTTCGTTTTCGCAAATCGGGCTACCATATCACGATCGAAACCGCAGGAACGATCGGTCCCGATGAGATCGATTGCGATCTCGCTTCCATCAGCCCGAAACTCTCCAACTCCACTCCGGACGAACGTTTTTCCGAAGCTTGGCGAAACCGACATGAAGCGACGCGCCTCCAACCCGACGTCCTGCGCAACTGGATCGATCATTATCCTTATCAATTGAAATTCGTCGTGGCGGAACTGAAAGATCTTGAGGAGATCGAATCGCTGATCGACGAACTCGACCGCCCGATTCCCCGCGATCAGATTTTGCTGATGCCCGAAGGTATCGATAAGAAATCCCTCGATAAACGGTCGCGCTGGCTGGTCGATCTTTGCCGCGAAAAAGGATACCGATATTGCCCCCGCCTCCACATTTCGCTCTTTGGAAACCGCCGGGGAACCTGATTTTAAAAAACCTTTTACCGGGATTGCTTGCCCTGAAAACGGCTCTTGGACAATCTTTGCATCTGCAAAATTCAATCATCTCCCATGTGCCAATGATGAAACCTTTTTTATTCACCCTCTCGCTGCTCAGCACGACCCTCGCAGTTGCCCAGCACGGCGATCGTTCAGCCATCGATCAGACTTCGCCTCCGCCGGAATGGGAGATTCCTGCCGCCCCTGTCCTCAGCCCCGAAGAAGCTCTTGAGACCTTTACCCTTCAATCCGGTTTTCGAATCGAACTCATCGCCAGCGAGCCGCTGATTCAGGCACCGGTGGCGATGGATATCGACGAGGACGGCCGCCTTTGGGTCGTCGAAATGCAGACGTATATGCCGAATGTCGACGGCGAAGGGGAACTACTGCCCGAAAGTCGCGTCGTCGTTTTGGAAGATACCAACGGCGATGGGCAAATGGATAAAAGCACAGCTTACATGGAAGGTCTCATCCTTCCGCGCTCGATCCGCGTCGTTGAAGGTGGAGTTCTCATCGGCGAACCGCCGAATCTGTGGTTCACGCGCGATACGGATGGCGACGGGCGCGCCGACGAAAAAATTCTCGTCAGCGACAACTATTCGCACCTGGAAGCAAATCCCGAACACGGCACCAACGGGCTGCTCTACGGAATCGACAACTCGATCCACGATGCGATGTCCGAATTCAGCGGTTTTCGCTACATCGATGGCGAATGGGTCGGCCGTCCGACGGTCCAACGGGGACAATGGGGAATCTCGCAAGACGATTACGGACGGCATTTTACCAACAACAACAGCCGCCACCTCCGCGTCGATCGAGTGCCGAACCATTATTATCCGCGCAATCCGAATCTGGAAACCAACGCCGGTATTTTCACCGACGTCAATCCCGACCAAACAGTTTGGCCCGCCCGAATTACCGCAGGAGTCAATCGGCGGGCACAACTCGATGATGACGGATTTCTCAAAGCCTTCACCGCAGCTTGTGCGCCGCTTGTTTACCGCGGAGATGCCTGGCCGGGCGAATATTACGGAAATGTCTTCGTCGCAGAACCGGCAGCTCACTTTATCCGGCGCACAATTCTTTCAGAAGATGCCAATGGAAAAATCACCGGCAAAAATGCGTACGACGATCAGGAGTTTCTTTATTCCTCCGACGAACGGTTTCGTCCGGTCAATCTCTACAACGCGCCCGACGGCACCATGTACGTCGTCGATATGTACCGCGGAATTCTTCAACACCGACAATTTGTCACCACCTATCTCCGCAATCAGATCCTCGACCGGTAACTCGAAACGCCTCTCGATCTCGGAAGGATTTACCGGATCGTGCACGAATCAAAAAAGCCGCGGCGCGCACCGAAACTTTCCGAGGGAACTTCATCGGAACTCATTCGCCTGCTCGCCCACAGAAACGGCTGGCACCGCGATACCGCCCAACGCCTTCTGGTCGAGCGGCGCGATTTGGAGGCTGTTCCCCTTTTGCGCGAATATGCGTTCGATCACCGAAACGACGTCGCCCGCATTCATGCGCTCTGGACGCTTGACGGGATCGGTGCCCTGACGGCTGCCAACGTCCTCAAGGCGATGAGCGATCCGGAGCCACAGGTCCGCGTTCATGCTTTGCGCATGGCGGAACCTCTTTTAGCCGAAGCCTCGAATCGCGAAATCATAGCGAGAGTTGCCCAGCTTCTCTCCGACAGCAATCCGCTGGTTCGCCAACAAGCTGTTTTTTCACTCGGCGAACTGCCTCCTTCCTCAACGAAAGACGAACTTCTCTTCGGCGCTCTGCAACTCCACGCTCGCCAACCGTTTATCGTGGAAGGTGCGGTCAGCGGACTCGCAAACCGCGAACTGAAAATGATCGAAAACATCCTCGCCTCTTCGATTTGGCGTGAAGAAAAAGAAGGTCGCGCGCGGACTCTCGAACTCCTTGCAGCAGCCGTTATGCGCGAAGGCGTCCCTCAAAAGATCAATAAACTGATCGCGCTCGCCCTCACCGAAAGCAATTTCACTTGGCAAAATCTTGCACTCCTAAAGGGAATCGAAGATTCGAAAATCACCGAATTGACCGAACGTCCACTCGCCCTTGATCTGGAAATTGCGAATCCGCAATTCGCCGAACGTGCGGAAATTGTTCTCGCAAAACTCGACTGGCCGCGAGAAGACGCGGCGGAACTCCCGCCCGAACTGCAACTACTAGCCGATTCAGGAGCGTCTCAATATGCGCTCCACTGCAGCGCCTGCCACGGCCCCTCGGGGGGCGGATTGCCCGGTCTCGGCAAATCGATGATCGGAAACGAATGGGTTCTCGGCGCTGAGGAAAATTTGATCCGCATCCTTCTCAACGGAAAAGAAGGCGAAGAGAACCTGATGCCGCCGTTAACCGGAATCAGCGACGAAAATATCGCCGCGATCCTCAGCCACATCCGACGCTCTTGGAGCAATGATGCCGATTTCGTTCTTCCGGAAAAAGTAAAAGCTGTCCGCGAAAACAACGACCGCACCCAGCCGTGGACCGACGCCGACCTCCGCGCCGCGCCAACAAACTGATCCGCATCTCAGCAAAATCGCCCAGACGTTGACGGATTCGCGATTTTGTTAAACCTAAGGAATGAGCAACCGCCACCGAAGGCGGTTTTTCCTTATGCGGATCGGTAATCTCCAACTTCAATCGAAATTGTTCCTTTCGCCGCTGGCCGGATACACCAACCTGCCCTTTCGGCTCACCTTGCGCGAAATCGGCGGTCTCGACCTCGCGACAACCGATCTCGTGAACGCCCGTTCCCTGATCGAGCGCAACCGGATCGCCCTCCAGCTCGCCCACTCCTCTCCGGAGGATCAACCGCTCGCCGTCCAGCTTTTCAGCTCCATCCCGGAAGAGATGCGCGATGCGGCGATTCTCGTCGAAGAATCAGGAGCCGCAGCCGTCGATATCAATATGGGCTGTCCAGTGCGAAAAGTCTGCAAAGTCGGAGGTGGTTCCGCGATGATGACCGAATTGCACAAAACCGCAGAACTCGTCCGGGGAATGGTCGATGCGGTCAAAATCCCGATCACAGCAAAAATGCGCCTCGGCTGGGACGACGACAATATCACCGCACCCGACCTCGCCCGCGCGCTCGAAGATGCAGGCGTGGCGGCGATTTTCGTCCACGGCAGAACCCGCGAACAAGGTTTTTCCGGTCGCGTCAATCTCGCCGGAATCCGCGCCGTCGCCGAAGCGGTTCGATCGATTCCCGTTATCGGAAATGGCGATGTCACGACTCCGGCCGCTGCACGCGTGATGCTCGACGAAACCGGTTGCGACGGTGTCAGTATCGGCCGCGGCGCTTTTTACAACCCATGGATTTTCGTTCAGACCGCCCATTATCTAAAAACCGGTGAAACGCTCCCCGAGCCGAC
>Ga0079225_10001778_pt1 | contig 12242 bp, 10 predicted proteins | sample Poulit2012_FD_76344 | JGI IMG/M metagenome (GOLD analysis project Ga0079225, IMG submission 76344) | Agricultural soil microbial communities from Georgia to study Nitrogen management - Poultry litter 2012 | ecosystem: Environmental > Terrestrial > Soil > Agricultural land | place: USA: Georgia...
AGGACCCCCAGGGCTACCAGGGTGGCCACGAGGATGGTCAACGGCTGCCAGCTCAAGCCACTGAGGATCGCGACACCGGTGACCAACACAGCACCACCGCTCGCTGCTGCGAACAGCCTTAACAGCCCGGCCCAGAAGGTGCCCCCCGCCACGGTCCGCAGTGCCAGGGCCAGCGGCAGCACCGCACTGCTGAACGCACCGGTGTCCGGGGCCAGCGGCAACAGCGCTAGCGCGGCAACCAGACCAGCGGCGCTCAGCAGGTTCTGCGGCAGGTGCCGGCCAACACCCCAGACCCGGACCCGACCTCCGCTGCGCTCGCCCATCAGGGCCAGGGCGCCGGTGGCCACCACCACCACCGCCAACCCTGCGGTCAGCACCCTTACCGGTGTTGACCTGGTATCCGCCGCATTCAGCAGCGGCGCTAGCAGGCTGCCGGCGAACATGCCGATGTGCGTGCAGTGCACGTAGGCACCGATGATCCGAAACTTGTCCGGGCGCCGCCGGGCGGGTACTGCGGTGTGCGGCATCGATCTCCCTTCAGCGACGGCGCTCCCACCGAAAGGTGCGCCAGCCCAGCAAGCTGAACACACCGAGCCAGCAGATCACGATCCCAATATCCGCCGCTATGGTCACCAGCGGCTGCGAACCCAACCAGCCTGCGAAGACGAGGTTCGCATTAGCGACCATCGGGACTAGGCGCATCACCAGCTGACCGGCTCCCTCCCCCATCGTCGCCAGCGCCGACTCTGCCCCCATCGTGGCGATGAACAGGGGCATCATCGTCCACACCGCCTTCTCCGGTGAGCTGGTCACGATACTGGTGACGACGCCGGCTAGGACCGCCACGACCATACCGCTGACAGCTCCCAGCAGGGCCAGGACGGGATTCGCCGGGACGGGCGCGCCCAGCGCGAAGAGGCCCAGCAGCACCACGATGATTTGGAAAGTACCGGCCAGTAGCGGAGCACTGAGGAGCCCAGCGATGATGCCGAGATCAGGTAGTGCCGTGGTGCGTAGTCGTTTCAGCGCCAAGGTGTGTCGGCGCGCGGTCAGGATATTCAGTGCCACGAAGTAGACCGTGATGCACTGCACCGCCACCACATGCCGGCCTGCGACACGGGCCCAGTCGCCGCGGGTACCGGGAACGTCGACCAGCCCCGTCATCAGGAGCAATCCGGCTGGCAGGAGCAGGGTCAGGGCCAGCATCACCGGTTGTCGCAGGAAGACTCGGATCTCGGCCAACATCAGCCTGCCCACCAGGTGAGCAGCACTCCTGGCGGGGGTTGTCTGCTCGCTCACCGCCCCACCCCCTGACCCTGTGCACTCACGGACGGCAGGTCGAAGAAGACCTCCTCCAGTGAGGCTGAGGCGCAGTGAAGACCGGTCAGCTCCAGATGATGCTCCCGGGACCAGTCGATAACCCTACCGACGTCCTGCTGCAGCCTTGAGGTGCGAACGGTCAGAGTGTGCCTACCTGCGAGCGGCGCGGCACCGAGGGTATCGACCGCGGGGGCGTCATCGATGTAGATCTCACCGCACAGATCGCCCGCCAGGTAGTCGAGGTCACCTGGGCTTGGGGCGGCAATGAAGGTGATCGTTGCGGGCAGCTGAGACAAGACCTGGCTCATCGTTCCATCTGTGGCGATCCTGCCACGGTCCAGGATGGTGACTCGATCGGCCAGGATCTGCGCCTCCTCCAGGTAGTGCGTGGTCAGCAGCACCGTGGCCCCGGCCTGGTTCAGACCCCGGATCACCGACCACAACTGCCTGCGTGACTGCGGGTCCAGTCCGGTGGTGGGCTCATCGAGAATCACCAGTTCCGGATCCCCCCAGAGGGCCATCGCGAAATCCAAACGGCGTCGCTCACCACCGGAGAGGGCAGCGACAGCAACGTCGGTGCGGTGGCTCAACCCGACCACCTCCAGCACCCGGGCCACCCTGTCCGAGCGCAGACTCAGCGCCTGCCACAGCTGAAGCTGGGTGGTCACGGTCATCTCATCGACGAGCCCGGACTCCTGCAGCATGGTCCCAGTCCGGCCGGCGACCAGACTTCGCTGGTGCCATGGGTCCAGGCCGAGCACTTCAAGGACGCCGCTCGTGGGTGGGCGTAGGCCCTGAATAGTCTCCAGCAGGGTGGTCTTACCTGCACCGTTGGTCCCGAGCAGGGCATGAACCTGCCCCTCTTGAACTGCAAAATCCACCTCCTCAAGGGCCGTAAACTCCCCGTAGTTACAGGTCAGGCCCCTGGCCTCGACTACCTCATCGGTTGCCGGACGCGTACGTCCTTCGTTATCGATCATGCCTCCACGATCGGCGCGGGGGACCAACGCGGAACAGTCACGCCTGTCACCTGGGTAATGACAGATGTCATCACTACCGAAACCCGAGTCGGCGAAAAGAGCATGACGGCCAGACTGCGGGTTGTTAGCCTCGGTGGCGTCCAGAGACCCGAGCAAGGATCCCATCGTGCTCAACGACGATTCTGTCCTCGCACCACTCGTGCGCTGACCGCGTCGACGCCGGCTTCACCAGGTTCCGTGGTCAGGCATGCACTGACGACTCTGGAGCCTCATGTCCCGCACACCACGACCTTCTATTGTCCTTGCCGGGGTTAGTTTCACCTGGCCCGATGGCACCGCCGTCTTGCGCGATGTACACGCAGCGTTCAACTCCGGCCGAACCGGCCTGATCGGAGCCAACGGCACCGGCAAGTCCACGCTGTTGCGCCTCATCGCTGGTGAGCTCACCCCCACCGCTGGCACCCTGAGGCACAGCGGGCAAGTCGGTTATCTACCCCAGCAGCTCACCCTGCGTACCGATGCCGGCGTGGCCGACCTACTGGGGGTGGGCCCTCGCCTGCGGGCACTGCGGGCGATCGAGTCCGGTGATACCGACCCCCGTCACTTTGATGCCCTCGGTGAGGACTGGGACATCGAGGCCCGCTCCCGCGCCGTACTCGATGAACTGGGCCTGACTACAGTCGAGCTCGACCGCCCCGTTTCCCACCTGTCCGGGGGCGAGGTGATCCTGGCGGCCCTGGCCGGACTTCGGCTGGCGGGCACTGACATCGTCCTACTCGATGAGCCGACCAATGACCTGGACCGCCAGGCACGTCATCAGCTCTATGACACCATCGCTACCTGGCCGGGCACTCTGATCGTGGTCAGCCACGACGTGGCCCTGCTGGAGCTGATGGATGAGACCTCCGAGCTGATCGATTCCCAGCTGAGCGTCTTCGGTGGCCCCTACAGCCAGTACCGCGACCACGTCGCCCAAGAGCAGGCAGCCGCACAACAGGCGGTGCGATCGGCCGAGCAGGCGCTGAAGACTGAACGGAGCCAACGAATCGCGGCTGAGACCAAGCTCGCCCGACGCAGCAGGTACGCCCGCAGTGACTTCGAGAACAAGCGCAAACCGAAGATCGTGATGAACCAGCGAAAGTCTGAGGCCCAGGTCTCGGCCGGAAAGCTGCGTGGCGACCTGGATAACCGAGTCGATGCCGCCCAGCGCGAGGTACAGGAACAGTCCGCCCGGCTCCGGGAGGAGGCGCACATCCGCATCCAGCTACCCGATCCGGGCGTTGCCTCCACCCGCCGACTCGCCACGCTGCAAGATCACCAGGGCACCAAGGTCCTGCTCAGCGGTCCGCAGCACTTGGCCCTGGGCGGACGTAACGGCATCGGCAAGACCAGGATGCTGCGCACCTTGCTGCACCCGGAGCCACCCGAGGGTCTTCGCGCCTATACCGAGCCGCACACTGACCGGATCGGCTACCTGCCCCAACGCCTGGACCACCTCGATGACGATGCGAGTGTCCTCGACGTCGCCTGGGGCACCGCGCCGGACACCCCGATCGAGCAGATTCGCGGCGGGTTGGCACAGTTGAAGTTCCGGGCCGAGACCGTCCACCGCCAGGTCGGGTCGCTGTCCGGTGGAGAACGGTTCCGGGTGGCGCTCGCTCAACTGCTGCTCGCCGACCCGGCCCACCAACTGCTGGTGCTCGACGAGCCGACGAACAACCTGGATCTGCACAGTATCGACGAGCTCGTCGATGCTCTTGCGGTCTACCGGGGTGGGTTGATCGTGGTCAGCCATGATGATCCTTTCCTGGCCCGTCTGCAGATCAGCACCTGGCTCACCCTGGACCGCGATGGCCTGCACACCACCCATCTGGAGCCGAACAGCGAGGTAACACCATGACCGAGATCCCTGATCCCGAGTCCCTGCACCCCAGCACCCGGCCGGAGCTGACCAACGTCGTCTTGCTCCGTAATCACGTCACCTCACCGTTGATCGAGGTCGGTCGGTATACCTACTACGACGACGAGGGCACCGGCAACCTCTTCGAACAGGACAATGTGCTCTACTTGCACGGACCGCAGCGTCTGCTGATCGGTTCTTTCTGTGCGATCGGACCCCGGACTACGTTTCTGATGCCGGGCGGCAATCACCCGATGGTCGGGCCCTCCACCTTCCCCTTCACCATGTTCGGCGGTGCGTGGACCACCAATACCTTGACGGCTTTTCAGGCCATCGATCAGCCCGGTGACACGCACATCGGCAACGATGTCTGGATCGGGCGACAGGCACAGATCATGCCCGGGGTAAGAATCGGCGATGGCGCCGTCGTTGGTGCTGGTGCTGTGGTCACCGGCGATGTGAGCCCCTATGCGGTCGTGGCCGGGAACCCCGCCGCGTCATCCGGCAACGCTTCGGCACCGAGGACGTCCAGCGGCTACTGCAGATCCGGTGGTGGGACTGGCCGGTGGAGAAGATCACCGCACATGCCCGGATCATCATGGCCGGGACGGTGGATGAGCTGGCCCGGGCGGGGCAATCCTGACCTGCTCGATCAGTGCTTGCAGTCCGGCACGTAGGTTTGCCTCCGCATCGAGGTCCTGCCGGGCATGCAGATCGGCGTACCGAGGTGCTAGGTCGGGGTCGATATCGCTCGCGCGCTCACTGTGCACCATCGGCGCTGTCGTGGCACTGCCGATGACGAAGTTCGACAGGGTGTAAGCCACCGCCAGGGGATTCAGCGCATCCTGCTCGGCCAGCAGGACAACCATCCGCTCCGACAGGCGCAGAAAGTTGGGCCCCCGGGGTGCGCGCTTGCCGATCACCCGGGGGGCCCACGGGTGTGCGACCAAGTGCCGGTAGAAGGTGAGCATCAGCTCCTGGATGCTGCTGCCGGCGAGCTGTGCCACGAGGTCTTCATCGCTGCCCAGAGCGGTATCTAATGCAATGTCGAAGATGTCCTCGACTGAGGTCACCCGGGAGTACAGGCTGGCCGGGGCCACGCCCATTCGCTGTGCGAGTCCGCGCACGGTCAGAGCCGCAAGGCCCCCCTCATCCAGTAGGGGAACAGCGTGCTCACCGATCGAGGCCACGTCGACTAGGCGGGACCTGCGGACGGGCCTGCGGTGCTGCCAGAAATTCATCTCACCACCTTAACCGAACCGTGTTAGTTTACTGGGATGCTTGATGTCACTGTCCTGCCACTGCAGACCGACCGGGTCCGCATCCGTGCCCTGCGCCCCGAGGACGCCGACGCCTTCGCCGCCGGCACCGCCGACACCGCGGTACGCACCTACGCCCATCTCCCCGAACCCCGCTACTCCCCCGACTCAGCGCGAGCGATGATCACCGGAGCCGCTCACGAGGGCCTGCAACGCGGTGACCTGGCTGTCCTGGCGATCGCCGATGCCACCACCGACGCCTTCGCCGGCAGCGTGGTGCTCTTCGACGTCGCGGCGGGCAGCGCCGAGGTCGGGTTCTGGTTGCACCCCGACTACCGGGGCGCCGGGTTCAGCCAGGCCGCCCTGGACCTAGCCGGCCAGTTTGCCCGGCACAGTGGGCTCCGGCAGCTCACCGCCCGCACGGCCATCGAGAACACAGCAGCGCAGCAGGTGCTGCGCCGCAGCCGCTTCGATCAGGGCGAACAGTGCAGCGGGACGGCGCCCTCCGGTGCCACGCTGCCGATGGTGCACTACACCCGGGCCCTTTACCATGCGCCGGAACTTCCGATCAGCACCGAGCGACTGTCCTTGCGAGCGCACCGGACCCAGGACGCCCGGTGGCTGCAGCGCATCTACTCCCAGGCCGAGGTTGCTCGCTACCTCCTCGAGGAACCATGGACGGCTGAGGACGCCGGGCGCCAGGTTGAGCAACGCCTGCCCAGGACCGACCTGTACGGGCCGGCCGGGGCACTCGGGTTGGTGATCGAATCCCAGCACCAGCCTGTCGGTGACGTGGCACTGTGGCTGACCAGCCGCGAGCAGGGCGTGGCCGAGATCGGCTGGGTCCTGGATCCGAAGCACCAGGGCCAGGGGCTCGCCGCAGAGGCGGTCCGCGCGATCCTCGCTATCGGCTTCGAGCACTACCAGTTGCACCGCGTCACCGCGGAGATGGACGCCCGCAATACTGCCTCGGCCCGCCTTGCCGAAGCGGTGGGAATGCAACACGAGGGCCACCTGCGCCAGAACTGGTGGAGTAAGGGCGAGTGGACCGACACCCTGATCTACGCGATGCTGCGCGGCGACCGCGACTGATTCTTCGCCGGCGTCCCGGTGCGCACCGGGACGCCGGACCCCTACCTGCCGCGGCGTGACGTCCCACCCAATGATCAGGCTGTTCAGTCCTGTCCGACGCGGCTGATAGCGTCCGGATCGAACCGGGGCGGGCCACTGACTGGCGTTGTCGCGTTGCCGCGAACGATTGCCGGCGGCCGGTATGCGATGCAGCCCTGGGGAGCGACTGCACCGATCCCGACCCGATGAGGAGTCAGAGATGACGCCCACCCATGGCCGAACGCCACAGTCGACTCAGCCGGGAAGCCGGTTCGCGGCCAGCCGCCGCGGCTTCCTGACAGTCTCCGGCGCCGGAGCGCTCAGCCTGATGGTCGGCGGGCGAGTAGCGCAGGCCTCCGTAGCAGAGACTGCCGGCGTGCGGTCCGACGCCGAAGGTATCGGTGCCACCCGGTTTGCGATGATCACCGACCCGCACACCAACGTCGATGAACCCGAGCGCACCGACCATCTGGAACGGGTGCTGGCTCATATCGCCGACCGCGATCCGGCTTTCGTGCTGAACTGCGGGGACATCACCGACCTGGGCAACCCGGAGGAGTATGAGCTGTACACCTCATGCATTCCCGATGCTCTGGCGGAGAGCATCTACCACGTAGCGGGTAACCATGAGGAGCAGTGGAGCACCGACGCTTGGCAGTCCTACGAGGCCCACTTCGGTGCGCCCTACTTCAGCGTCGACGTCGGCGGCCTCCACATCGTGGGTCTCGATGCCAGCCGGATGCGTGGCTGGAGCCGGCACTTCGGTGCCGATCAGCTCGCCTGGTTGGAACAGGACCTGCAAGCGGTAGGAACCGACACCCCGATCATCGTCTTTGGGCACTATCCGGTGGGCAATGACTGGAACTACACCTATGACGACGAAGACCTGCTGCAGGTGCTCCAGCCCTACCCGGTGCGCGGCGTGTTTACCGGGCACACCCACACCAGGGCGGTCTCGACGCTGAACGGCTACACCCAGGTGACCGGCCAGAGCTTCAAGGACGGCCCCTTCTATTACTGGGCCGAACTCACCGATGGTGAGGATGGACCGGTGTTCGAGGTCAGCGAGGTCGAGGTGCCCGAGGACGGCGAGGCCACCGAGGAGTTCCTGACCGAGATCCCGTTGACCGTGGCCAGCGCCGGTGGTGATCTCGGACCGCTACACACCGATGTACGCGTCAGCGGGGAGCAGGCCCTGGTCCGGGTGGAGCCACCCGCCGGGGCGCCGGTCAGTGCGGTGCAGATCCGGGTGCACCCCCACCAGGTGGAATACAACGCCAGCGGGGATGAGTGGACCGAGTTGACCAGTGCGGGTCGCCGGCAGGTCGGGCGACTGGACATCTCCGAATTGCCGCCGGGGGTGCACAAGGTCCAGGTACGTGCAGTCGACGGCGATGAGGGCACTTTCGATACCGCCGCGCAGTTCGAGATCCCCGGGTCCCCGGTGACCACTGCGTGGACGATCGAGCACCAGGGCAGCATCCGGGCTCACCTGGCCCGCCAGGATGGGCTCGTCGTGGCCGCCACCACCACCGGCGACGTCGAGGCCTACCTGCCCACTCTGGCCGGCGCCGGCGTGCAATGGCGCGCTCAGACCGGCCCGGTGTACCGGGGGCCGGTGATCACCGAGCAGAGCCAGCAACTGCTGGTTCCGTCCACCGACCACCACCTGCATGCCCTGGCGGTAGAAACCGGTGAGCAGCAGTGGGTCACCGACCTCGGCGCACCGGTGCTCAGTGAGGTCACTCTCGCCGAGGTGGACGGCGAGGAACGTGCTTTCGCAGTCGCCGGCCACCAGCTGTTCTGCCTGGACCCGGCCGGGGCGGTGGTGTGGTCCAGCGATATCGGGGGCGTGAGCCGCGGCGCAGCCGCGTGTGATGGGGAGCAGGTCTACATCGGCAGTGGGGACGGCCTGGGATACGCCTTGGACGTGCACACCGGAGCGGTGCAGTGGTCCCGGGACCTGACCGAACGCTCCACTCCCTACGATCAGGTCCTGTACGGGCCGTGGGCCGGCCATGTCCGGTTGCTGACCGGCGGTGCGGTGCTGTTCTCCACCTTTGGGGACCTGCAGGCCCTGGACGCCCAGACCGGGGAGTTGGCGTGGACCAGTTCGGCCGACACCTTGGATTCGCAGGTGTGCTACACCCCGCCCACGGTCACTGACTACGGGATCCTGGCCTTCAACGGTTATGACGGCACCGCCAATCTCGTCGACCCCGCCACCGGCGAGGTGACGTGGGATGCGCCGGTGCTGCCGGAGAGTTTCGGCACTGCACCGGTGCCGACCTCCGATGAGTCGGTGTTCTGGATGGTCGGCAAGACCGGGCGCCTGGTGCGGATAGACCTGGCCGAGGAGTCCTTCACCTCCGTGCTGCAGATCTCCTGGTCCTTCACCGAGTCCACTCCCGCACTCGTGGGATCGGGCCCTGAGCAACTATTGCTGGTCGGCGGAGAGGACGGCCGCCTGCACGCCCTGACTGGGCTGGACCAGGTGTGAGCGGCTCACCGGAGGAGCTCTTCGACGACGCTGCGAGCAGCAGTGGGGTGTACCAAGGGTTCAAGGCTGAGGCGGCGCAGCTGCACCTATCAGTCCACGTCAACCGGCTCTAGAGGCACTTGCGCCGCGACGACCTTCTTGGCACCAACGAGCCCCTCGAGCTTCTCCTTGAGGAAAGCGCGACGCTTCTCGATGAAGTCCTTGAAGTCCACGAAGTCCAGGCTGGTGCCCGCGGGAATGAGTGGGTCGAGCGCTGTCTTGCCGAGCCGAGGCTCAAGCCAATCCTTCAGCGGCTTGTCCTGCTTCGACGTGTTCTCACTCTCGGTGAGCAGCCAGAGATTGCTCACGCCGTTCCAGTTCTCGCGATCCTCGTAGAAGGCCCGCAGCTCAAGATTTCCGACGAGGAACTCGCGCTCGTCCAGTCGGTCCTTGCCGAAGTCGGCAGCCGGGTTCAGATGGTCGGCGTGGAGTATCTGCTGAATGTCAACGTCAGGCTGAAGCAACGCCAGAATCGAATAGCAGTTGGGGTCGTCCTTCTGGGTGACAAGCAGCCTGTCAACGAAGTCGTCGTCGAAGGTGAGATCCCGCGCCGTACCCCGGTAACCCGACAGGATCTTGTCGAGGGGGAAACCGTCAGCGTCATCAAGGTTGTCACGGATCACCCGACGCAGGCTGGTCAACAGCGAGTCCGCCGCGCGACCGAAAACGGAGCGAAGCAGCGACATCAGTAGCCACTGCCTCATCTTGTTTCGCTCATCTCGATGGGCGATCGGCTTGTTGATCGTGGTGAATAGGCCACGAGCGCCTGACGCCTGATCCCGCCCCTTGTGGAACAGGTAGTAGCCGATCGGGAGCACTGCGTTCTTGGCGCGCAGGGATGCATCGTTGAGGCCGAACGATGCGATCATCCGGAATGACTCGACAAGTGAGTCTCTGATGTCGTCCCAGGCCTCGCGAATCTTCGCCACGTTGGACGCATCGAAGTTGCGTGCCTGGAACCTGACCTCGGCGTCTGTGAACATCACGGCGGCCTTCATGACGAGGTCGCGGTCGATGGAGAAGCCGAACTCGGTTCGGACCAAGTTCACAAGCTCGTCGACGCGGTCACGAGCATCCTCCCAGTTCGCCGACATGATCGACATAAGGAGGTCGGAGAACCGCAGCGGCGTGCCGCCCTCGTTCGTTCGGATGAAGATATCGAGGACACGGCCGATGTCCTGGCTCTCCTCCACGAAGTAGTTCAGGATCGCCTCCCGGCGGATCGCAAAGTAGAGGCGATTGAGCGTCCTTCGCGCGAACTGATGACGTCCATGACCACGTCCGTCGAGGTAGTCCATGACATGGTCGACGATTTCGTCATCGGTCTCGACCGTCGGAAATTGGAGAATCTGACCAACCTCAAACCACAAGTTCTCCGAATCGGTTGGCTTCTTGGCCAGTGCATCGGCCGTGAGGAACTGGAAGTCGTAGACCAACTGGTCGTCGTTGCGCTCGGGGTCCAACGGAGCTGCGAGATTCAGATAGAGCGTGCGAGGCGGCAGCACAGCCGGGTCATATGCCTTCGGCCACCAAGCACGGTGCTTCTTGACGCCGTACGTGCCCTTCAGTCCGATGTACAGGGCGGTCAGACGCTGCTGCCCGTCGATCACCGCGTAGAACTCGTCGTGACCTTTGGTATCGAAGTCGAGGTTGTTCTCGGCGAAGCGCTCCACGTACTTGGTCAAGAACTCGTAGAAGCGGAAGCCATCTCGGACTTCGGCCGAGTCGACCTTCCAGAGCATCAGGCTGTTGACCGGGTAGTGCTGCATGACTGAGTCGAAGAGGCGGCACACCTGGCCCATGTCCCAAGTGAACTTGCGCTGGATCGACGGCAGGAGGTACCGACGTTCGGCGATGTTCCGGATCGCTGACTCGACCGTGATCGCCTTCTCGTACCCGCCCGCCATGAACTGCCGTCCTCTCGACCATCTGGTGCCGTGTCAATCATTCCATGCCGTCCCGGCCCGCACGGCGCGAGCCGCCCTGCCTGAATTTCAGTGTATTCCTGCTGGCCAGGCAGGATCGAGGCGATGTATTGCCCGATGCGTGGCTGCGATGTCGCAGAGGTTGTGGCCGAAGTGTTCCGGCGTGGTCTGTTCGAGGCGTTGCCTGCGTCGCCAGATGGCCCACGTGTGACCCGCGAGTTCCGGCATCCGCTCCGCAAGCGGCGCGAGCGGGCGCAGGGCAAGGATGTGACTAGTCTCGTTCGATCGTACTAGAATTAGTCCATGCGTACTGACCAGGCTGAGGAGCCGGAAACCCACCGCTCACTGGCCGCGCGGGCGCGGCGTGACCAAATCATCCAGGCGGCTGCCGAGGTGGTGTCCGAGGTGGGGTACGCAAACGCTTCCACCGCGCGCATCGCAGAGCGGGCCGGGATCAGCAAAGGGGTCATCACCTACCACTTCGAGAGCAAAGATGAGATTCTGCGCTCCGTCGCGCTCGGCTTCCTCGATCGCTGCGGACAGGAGGTGCAGGCGTGCATCGAGGCAGCGGCAACCGCTTACGAGCAGGTGCACGGCTGGATCAGAGCGGAGCTGATGTTCTTTGCGGCCCATCGGATCGAGTCCATTGCGATGTTCGACATCATGGCAAACCATCGTGATCCCGGCTTCGGCCATGCCTTCGATGCTGAAGTTGCCGCCGAGACCCAGCGGTTGGCCGAGATCCTGCGCCGAGGTCAGCAGCAGGCGGAGTTCCGTCCTTTCGACACTGAGACCGTGGCGCACATCATCCTGCGCTGCCGAGACGGTCTGCTGGGCTCTTGGAGCCAGGAGGCAGAGGAGGATTTGAACAACCAGATCGACACGCTCCTGGATTTTATCGACCATGCCATCTCACTCAGGCAGTGACAGGAGAGCGAGCCCAACACATATTTCAACAGAGGAGCTGCACTTCGCCTTCTCAGCCAGTCGACTGAAAGGACGGACATCATGAAGGCCGTCAAACTTACCAGTTTCGCGATCCTGATGCTGTTGATCGCAGGGCTCCTGGCCGTGGTGTCGAATAGCCCGCTGTTTAGCTTCGAACCCTTCGAGAGCGCGACAGTAAACGCGCACATCAACTACCAGTTCAGTGCGCTGCCCGTGGCGGCGCTGGCAGCGGTCGTGACCTATCTGTTTGCGGGAAAGACG
>Ga0079225_10001779_pt1 | contig 12239 bp, 11 predicted proteins | sample Poulit2012_FD_76344 | JGI IMG/M metagenome (GOLD analysis project Ga0079225, IMG submission 76344) | Agricultural soil microbial communities from Georgia to study Nitrogen management - Poultry litter 2012 | ecosystem: Environmental > Terrestrial > Soil > Agricultural land | place: USA: Georgia...
CGCGACTGCTCCGCAACCTGATCCAACGTCTCCGGCCCATAGAGTTCGATACTCCCGGTGACAAACCAGACTTCGAGATTATTAAAAGTCATTTCATGCCTCTTTTCGTAAAAAAGAGCGCCCTACTACAACTGTAAGGATCGCCATTAATGTTGCATTCGGGCTATGCCGTGAAGCATTTACTAAAACTCTAAACCGGAATCAGATAAACTACCTTGCGGGAAACGATTCTCACATGAACTACTGTGCCTCTATTTACGTGAAATTAGTTGACGGCTTTCAACCCAGAATTGAAAAACAGCGCGATAGCTTTCGCTCCCGGGTCTGGCAAACCGACAGAGATATCGCCAACGTAGCTTGCACGGCCCAAGTTTGCGTGCATATCTGCTGTTGACTCAGCGCCTTTTTCAGCGCTCTTCGCCACGGCCTCCAAGACTGTAGACAGGTCGGCCCCTTGTGAAGAAAATTGCTCAAATGTATCCACAGCCGCGAGCATCGCATCCACCATTGTTTTATCACCAGCTTCGGCGCCGCCTAGACGCTGAACCGCAGATGTTCCGGCTCGCACGCCAGTAGATAACGCCGATACAAGATCTTCTTCGTGCGAAGCACACGCTTTCGCTATCTCCCGAAACCACATTCCCAGGAGCGGGCCGCTAGTGCCGCCGGTGTGCAAAAATCCCCCTGATACCGCAGAAAATACTCCCGCGGCCGTACTGTCTGGCGGCAAATCGCCTAAGGCCTCTTTACAGAGCTTGAGCGCTGAAGCCAGATTGACCGCAAAATCTCCGTCTCCCAGCTTCCGATCTAACTCTCCAAGTTCGTCCTTAGAATGTTCAAAATCATCGAAGTATGTTGCAAACCATTTAAAGGCAAAGTCTTGCGCCATAAGAAAACTCCTGTTCTCGCTACCAACGCAAACTCGACGTCGATACCGGAGCGTCCCATAAATCAAGGAGTTCCTTATCGGCGTTGGTCAGTGTAATTGAGATTCCTGACATATTCAGGGCGGTAACATAGGATCCGGTTAAAAACCTCGAAACCTTGATTCCGCGCTTCTGCAATGAATCGTGAACCGCGCGGGTCACGACATACTGTTCGGTAAGTTGCGTCGCTCCAAGTCCATTGACAAAAGCAATGACTTGACTATCGCTTCCGATATTCATCGCTGGCACTAAGGCATCGAGCAACTCATCTGTTAGAGCATCTGCCGTATCAAACACGATGCGCCCACGTCCACGCTCTCCATGAATACCTACACCAAATTCGACTTCACCGGTATCCAACTCAAACGATTTCTTACCAGTCATGGGGTGGGTGCAAGCATCCAGTGCTAACGCGATCGAACGCGAGTTTGCCACTACTTTGCGCCCCAGTTCTGCTACATCATGCAGCGAGTCACCACGTCGCGCAGCCGCGCCGCAGACCTTCTCGACGATCAAAGTGGACCCTGTTCCGCGTCGACCAACACGCGATCCTTCGATATCAGTTGCAACGTCATCGTCAACGAGAACCGAAGCTACTTCCACACCTTCATCAGCAGCAAGCTCTGCCGCAATCTTAAAATTCAGGACATCACCGGTGTAGTTCTTCACAATGTGCAGCACTCCCGCACCGGCGTCGACACTCTTGGTAGCGGCCGAAACCTGAATTGCCGTAGGCGAGGCGAAAACCGCACCCGGCACGGCCGCATCAAGCATTCCATCCCCTACAAACCCTGCGTGCAACGGTTCATGGCCAGTACCCCCTCCTGACACCAGCGCCACTTTGTCTTGCAAAATCGTCCTGCGCCTGATGAACAAGGGAGACTCGTGAATGACTAAGTCCGGATTCGTCAGCGCCAGCCCCTGTGCGGCTTCTACGACAAAGTTGTCTGGATCGTTCATGAAGAAACGATGTCCCGCCATATTTAACTCCTGCGATAGTTGTGTAGCTATATGCGCTCAATTGTGAAGCGGTATTCGCCGACGACCACCGTTGTAAGTATCGGCGAATACCCCTTTCACACTTTCACAACGAAATATCAGCTATCTCGCTGTATTTTGAGTGATAGACCCACCGTTAGGATTCCCAGGATCCTTGCCAATCGGAATCACGGTTGAAACCCTCAAAACGTTCAGCTGCTTCGAGCGCTGAAGGGACGTCACACATCGCAACGAGAGCCTCTGGCTCGGTTGTCACGCCGTAGATACCCAAGTCAAAAACCTGAGCTATGCGACTTGGGCTGTGTACATCAGCAACGACCATACGGCCAGGCCCTTCAATCTTCGCCATGGTGTCCAACGTCTGTAATGAATTGCCATAAACGCGCTCCATGGAATCCAAATACGGCGAAAGAGCTGTTACTCCGGCTGCTTGCGCTGAAATAACCTGTGGGATCGTCAGAACAGCGGTAGCCAAAACAGGAATGTCGTCCGCGATGAGCCGGAGCCCTGCCTTGCGGCCTTCTAGCGTCCAAGGCACCTTGACAATGACACGGTCATCAACGCTCGCTAATTTCTTACCCGCGTCATACATCACATCTGATTCAAGACCCCATGCCTGCATGCACAGGACCTCAGCCCCTGCCTCAAAAACGTCCGCTGCGAACTCCCGAACATTATCGGGTCCCACTCCATTAACATTCATGATTTCGGGATTAGATGTAACGCCCTTGTATTCGCCAGTGCGCAGCAGCGGCAAAATCAGATCGCGGTCCGCGTGATCCAAAAATAATTCAATCATTATATCGTCCATTTCGTAACGTCGGCTTTGAATTAGTAAAACAAAATCAATAAGCTGCTCGCCACTACCTCCTAACTAGTGTCGGAGAGCATAAGAATGCGTGCCCAAGGATAGGAACTACGTCTTGACGGCTCCCGCAGCTAACCCAGAAATTACATACCTCTGGAAAAATGCAAACAAGATCAACGCAGGTAAAGAGCCCAACACACTCATTGCCATTACTTGGTTCCAATCGTAAGCGTGCTGACCCATCAATAAATCGATACCTACGGGCACCGTACGCATATCGTTCGTACTCGTAAGAGTCAACGCGAACAGATACTCATTCCATGCCAATATAAACGTGTAGACACCAACAGAAACTAATGCTGGAGCCATGACGGGTAAAAGAACCCGCCACAATGCAGTCATCGGACCGCCGCCATCTACCTTTACTGCTTCATCGAGCTCTTTAGGAAGCGTGTTGAGGTAACTGGTTGCCATTATTATTGCATATGGAAGGGTCAAAACCAGATACGTCAAAATCAGACCCAAATGAGTATTATGCAACCCAAGCATAACTATCAGGCCAAAGTACGGAATTAGCAACGTAATCGGCGGCACCGCTTGGACCGAAATGATAGTAGCGTTGATTATCGACTTACCTGGGAAGTCATAACGGCTGAATGCGTAAGCCGCATGTACCGCAACAAGCAGCGTCAAGATGACTACGACAGTCGCAATTAAATAACTGTTACCAAAAAACCGCAACTTCGTTGGATCACTAAAGATAGAAGCATATGCATCCCACGAAAAAGTCTCTGTGATGAGCCGAGGCGGCTTTTCAAAAACCTGATGGTTCGCCTTGAATGATGTCGAAATCATCCAAATGATCGGGGCAAGTGGGAACAGCGAAGCAATCAACGTAATCAAGCTAACTGTTAACGTCCTTCGGCGGTCACGCGCCGAACGCTTCTTAACTCGCTTCGAAACCCTCGCCTCTTCTAACGCTATTTGCGCACTCATGGCCCCTCCTACCTGCTTTCCCGACGTTGATGTCTTACATAAAATATTGCCAAGATCATCGAGAGCAGTAGCACGATAACTGCAGCCGCTGATGCAACAGCGAACTGATACTCGGAGAAAGCGAGCTTGTATATATAGGTCGGAGCGATTTCTGTGGCACGTATTGGGCCGCCACCAGTCATAAGCCAAATCAACGGAAATTGCTGCGAGGTCCAAATGAAGTCAAGCAACATGAGCGATATGATGATTGGCTTGAGCAAGGGCAAAGTGATGTGACGAAAAGCGCGTATTGGCCCAACACGATCAATACGAGCGGCCTCATATAGATCCGCCGGCAATCCCTGTAAACCTGCAAGCAAACTCACCATAAAAAACGGGTAACCTGCCCAAATGTTTACCAACGTCAACACTAATAGGGCGAGGGTGGGTTCGGCTAGCCACTCTACGGTTCCTGAGATGACACCTAAAGATTCCAGGATTGAATTCAGGACGCCGTTAGGGTTCAATATCATCCGCCACAAAACGGCGACTACGGCGATAGTAAATACCCAAGGGACTATAAACAGGGCGCGCATTACGGTGGCAAAGTGGCGCTGTAAGTATTTTGAATTAAGAAGTAACGCGAAGGACATACCCAACACGAGGTGCGCGGCAACGGATCCCACCGTAAAAAGAAGGCTGTGTCCTATCGCCCCGTAGAAGTTCGAATCACTTAGAACCTTCACGTAGTTGTCGAACCCTACGAAAGAATAATCTGGGTTCGTAATAGCTCTGGCCAGGAACGAATAAACTATGACCATTCCAATGGGAATGATCATTAGGACCATAAGCAGGATTGCCGTCGGACTCAGCAAGGCATAAGGTACTACTTTGTCTCGAAACCCCTTTTTTTTGCCTTTTCGTGTTCCATTTAGGGGTACGATTACAGGATTCTCCACCGTCATTGGTGACTCCTATTTCTGACGAGTCGGTATAGCCAGCGGTAGGCTCGGGCGGCGACCCATAAGCGTCGGCATACAGCAAAAGGACCGATTCTCGTGGTGCCGCGTGACCGCGGCACCACGAGAATCGCTATTCACTTTTGGGTATGGCGCTGTAAAGGTCGACAGTTAGTTACTTTCAAACAAGTCTTCCCACGTGGCCTGTGCAGCTTCAAGGGCTTCGGTGGAACTTGCGCCACCGCTCAAAGCACGTTGAACCTGTTCGTCAAGCGTGCGCATGAGTTGCTCTGAAACTGGCACCCCAATGAACTCATCAACGGGCGTGCCGTCGTTCCAAACGTCAAATGCGGCTGCGATCCGTTCATCCTCGGTAATGAAGTCGGGCTTCGCGTCAGCATGTCCCGGGAATGCGTTGGCAAGTTGCGAGAGTTCCTCATTGACGTCAACTTGAAGCAAGAAATCAATGAGTTTCCATGCCTCTTCTTTGTGATCGGACGCCTCCGCAACGCCAATGCCCCAAGATGCAAATGTCACACCGGAAACGCCGCTATATCCATCTTTCACCGGGAGACCACCGACCGAAAAGTCCAAGTCAGTGTCTTGGTCGAGGAGGTTGATGTGTGCCAGCGAACTGATCATCATGCCGACGCGACCGTTCTGGAATTCCTCTACCTTGTCCTGTTCTTGCAGGTTGGCAATTCCTGGTGCAATAACTCCGTCTTCACGAAGCCCGTTGATGAAGTCCAAAACTTCGACAAGCTCAGGATTGGTCAAATCAGGGTTGCCTGCGTCATCGATAACCCTGCCACCTGCTGCCCAATACCACGAAAGGAAGTCATTTTTGATACCTACCGCAGATTCCAATGACAGAGGCAGTACCCATCCCGAGATACCGTCACCAAGATCGGAAATCTTTTTCGCAGCCTCTTCAAACTCGGACCACGTTGTAGGGATCTCGTCCACGCCCGCCTGTTCCATCAACTCATTGTTAACGAATAGTGGGTATGCAAAGTTCTCGACCGGGATCATATAGGTCCCGCTCTCCATCTCGATCGGGTTTACCTTTGACACGTCGAAATCTGTCGCGTCCCAAAGTTCTGCAAGGTTTGCCAGAGCGCCCTGCTTTTCAAAATCGTAAATCCAGTTACCGTCCAACCCGACAACGTCCGGCATGGTGCCGGAAGCAGCGCCAGCAACCAATTGATCCTTCGTATTGGAATACGGTTGAGAGTTAACTTGGACCTTAATGCCTGGGTTCTCTTCTTCGAACCGATCGATTAATTTTTGGAAGGATCCATCAGGGAGTTCCGTCCCCCACCACTGGGCGAACTCGATAGTCACATCACCGCCATCTCCGCCTTCACCACCAGATGTACCGCCACCACAGGCGGCTAGCACACCGACAGCAATCGCCGCGGTACCCGCGAGCCATGTACTTTTCCTAATCGCTTTCATTATGCTCATACCTTTTCTATTCAGCAGTATTTATATGGCTTGTATTTCTTAATCAATCATTGGTGCGGTCTCGTGGATTTCGGGACCAAAAATTGCGTAAAATTCAACCGGATCAGGCCCAGCGGTAATCGAAATACCAGCGCGAGATTTTTCATATGTGATTAGTGCTTCATCCGAACCGGGATGCCCTCCTCGGAAGGTTTTCCCATCTAGTTCAACCGATCCTGACCAGACAAAAACGGAATATGCCCCGGGTTCTTCATTCCTGAAAGCGCTTCCGGGCTCGAGCCTGAAACGCTTAGCGCAGAACTTACTCGAGCCATATAGGATCCAAGAAGTTTCGACGCCGTTGTCATCCGAAACAACTCTCGGACGAATGTGCCACCGCGTGTGGAAGTCCTCCATCCGATTAAGATCCCAATCGATCCAATCGAGAACCGCAGCTTCACCACGCTCTGCTACCGCGGCCTCATCCAATGGCCCCGTCAAAAGTTCTTTGCTTAGTGGCATTCCGCCGCATTCACCTTGTAGGAAGGCCATCGCATCCGAGTCTTCTTGCAATTCCAGTGTCAGGGCAGTTCCGGGCGAGTGTAAAATGCCAGATGGGACGAAATATCCACCTTCATGAAACTGGTGGTAGGCCTTAGATAAGGCCAGTACATCAGTGCCTTGCCATTCTTTTAAGTAACCCGTGAGAAGAGATTCTGCTGTCTCTTCCGACAGGGATGAGTGAACACCAAAAAAGGACTCGGGATGCCTGCCCAGATCGGTGATTGGGAGATAGTAATACGCTTCATCCTTCGAGATGAGTCCCACTTTTTCAGCCTCTGCAGCTGGAGGATGAATATGGTAAGGAACTCGTTCTTGATAATCGAAAATTTTAGCCAGACGGCTTAATCCACCATGGCGCGATGCGTATTCTTCACCCAAAACTGCAACGGGATCGGCGCGGACAAAATCGTCTAAACGGACTTCTTGATCGTCAACACGGATCGTCGAGATCCCTTCACCGTCGTAGGTGACGCGATTCGCAGCGGGGGTCGTAGAAGCTAGCCAGCGCTCACCAATTTCACCGCGCTCACCAACATCGTAAGCGTCATCAGGAAGGCCTAGTCTGCGGCCAGATTTGATCCAGTCTCGTGCGACCCACGCAGGCTGAAGCGGAATTACTCCGGAGAATCTGGCAATTATCTCGTGAACTTGATTGGGGTCCAGCATCCACATGGCTCCTTTGCCTTATGTCTTTCACTACGCCTTCACGCCGCCACTATCACCGACGCTCAGCGCTCTTAACATTACAGCATACGCAGCTAACATCAATGGTGTAAAGATAACAATTCCGTCACAGCCTACGTGCTAGTATTCTCGACGGTCGGGTGTAGAGGCGAGGTATCTAGGCCACGCCTGGAGTCGCAACTCAGGGTTGTTCGTGAAGCGAGGCACAGAGCGGCCAGCGATTGCTTCGTCGGCACCAATCTAGTGAAGGAACCTCCGAAATTGCGCGTATATCAGCGGAAAACCTCGAATGTGCCCCGGTTCGACGTATAGCAAAGAGGACTAAATCCCGCGGCCCATTATTCCGAGAGTTAGGGCTACTGCGTGTGATTTCGACCGTGTGTAGAGCGCGCCGATGCGGGGGACGCGACTATAACATTTGTATTGTTATCTCGCAGCACTTCCACGTGGTGCGGATCCGTGCGTTCATCAACGATCACCGCGTCGAACTCGGCGAGAGGTAGGGTCTGATACAGAGCGCGCTTATCAAATTTGGTGTGATCTGCAAGCAAAATGCGCGTACTTGCTGAATCGAACATTGCGCGCTTGACGTCAACAGTTTCAAGGCTTTGATGGAACGCGTAGCCATCTGTTATCGCTGAAGTAGACATTACAGCGACATCCGTTCGTAGAGTCTTTATCGCGTCGAGAGTCATCCGCCCCATGAAAGCCGAGCACCACTCGTAAAACTGACCCCCTAAGCCTAAAAGCGAGACGCCTTTCATACCGTGAGCCGCTTCCATAACAGTGAGCGTGTTAGTGATTACAGTCAGTGGAGCTTTATCCGCCAGGTACGGCACGAGTTTTAATGTAGTGGTTGAATCATCAAGGATAATTGCTTGACCATGGGAGATAAACTCGATCGTGGCTCTGGCTATTGCCTCTTTTTCTTCGAGCTGCGTGTTCGAACGGTAGACGTAGCTGGATTCAACAAGTGCAGTCGAAGTAGCCGTGGCGGTACCACGCTCCTTACGCAATAGCCCTCGCTCCTCCAGCTCGTCAAGGTCACGATGAGCCGTCATAACGCTGATTTCGAAACGCTCAGCGAGATCTTCGATACGGACAGTGCCTTCCGCCATTACCGCTTCGCTTATAGCGCGCTGGCGCGCTTGTTGACGCTCGCTTCGACTCGTAGGTACTTGCCCGTTGACCATCGCCGATCCTCTCGAATTGTTCGTTGTCGCTCATCGCTGCTCACAAACAGGCAGTGTTTAAGTGAACCTGCTTTACCGAATGTTTTTCGGTGGACCGCATCATTGCGGCAGCGTTCTAACCGTTTAGCGTACTAGAGGTATTCACAAAACCTGCGACAAACCAGGCCAGGCAGGCGACCGTCGCCTAACACGGAGCCTGCTAGTTAACATGCGGGGGACTCATGACACGAAAGGCTGCTGAAGCCTGACTTGATGCGCTTCCTCGTCCTCCGCTACCCCTGCAGATTTGACCGTGAGGCGCGACAAAAGAGTCGTTGACACTTCTGTACGTTAACACTAACGTTATTACTAACGCAGGCTGTATCGCTTCTTAACATGAATGCCGAGGCTCGCTGCGTGTACTTTTTGTCGTTAACAGGCTAAGGAGATCAAAAGGTGCGTGCCAGAGAATATGGGACGTCTCTACATCTCTACCACGCTCATGTCGACGGTTAAGCAATTTTCAGTCAGTTGAGGAAGCATCACCATGGCTTATATATTCAATGACCCTGCCTCTTTTATGGATGATTCAACAAGCGGTTTTTCTCTCGCATATGCGGATTGGGTGAGCAGGGTGCCCGGCGGCGTCGTGCGCGCTTCTGAAGTGCCTGATGGCCAGGTTGCAATAGTCACAGGGGGCGGATCTGGACACTATCCCGCCTTTGCCGGTCTTGTCGGCCCTGGTCTCGCTCACGGTGCCGCATTAGGGAATATCTTTGCATCTCCCTCGGCCCAGCAGGTATACACAGTAGCTAAAGCTGCCAATGCGGGCGGGGGCGTTCTCCTTACTTATGGGAATTACGCCGGCGATGTCCTAAATTTCAACCTCGCGCAGGAACGCCTTAACGCCGAGGGCATTGAGTGTAAAACCGTAGTTGTTACCGACGATATTGCAAGTGCTCCTCAAGAAGAGGCGACAAAACGTCGAGGCATCGCGGGCGACCTCTTCGTGTTCAAAGTGGCAGCCGCAGCGGCTGAGGCCGGAAAAACCCTAGACGAAGTTGTTGCCATTGCTACAGAAGCCAATTCGAGGACAAAGTCATTAGGTGTCGCCTTTTCCGGGTGTACTTTGCCGGGATCCGATCAACCATTATTCACCATCCCAGAGGGGAGAATGGCGGTGGGAATGGGGATTCATGGAGAACCGGGAATAAGCGAACAAACTATACCTACCGCGGACGAGTTGGCCCAACTACTCGTTCAACGACTTCTGGCAGAAAAACCGACCGATACTGATAGCCGAGCTGTCGTACTCCTTAATGGGCTGGGAGGAGTGAAGTATGAAGAACTCTTCGTGCTGTATAACTCGGTCGCAAAGCTCTTGGATGAAGCGGGCGTATCAGTTATCGAACCCGATGTCGGCGAACTCGTCACCAGCTTCGAAATGGCAGGGGTCTCACTTACTTTAAGTTGGCTCAATCCGGAACTAGAAGCATATTGGAGCGCACCTGCCAATACACCGGCCTACCGAAAAGGAAATCGCGCGCAGGGTAACCGACGCTCGGACGTGCAGGTGTCCAAGGAAGAGGAAGAACAAATCCCGGAGTCGTCTCCCGCTTCTCGAGCAGCAGCCAAAATCGCCTTGCAGTTCATAGAAACTGCAGAAGAAGCGATCAGGCTCAATGTGGAGCGGCTAGGAGAGTTAGACGGCATAGCCGGTGATGGCGACCATGGAATAGGAATGCACCGCGGAGTTCTTGCCGCCGCAGAAAGCGCGCGAAAGAACCGTGAAAAGAACTTCGGGATCGGAACTTTTCTGGGTGCGGCTGCGGATGCTTGGGGTGACAAAGCTGGAGGCACCTCTGGCGCTCTCTGGAGCGTAATGTTGCGCGCGTTTTCAGGAAAATTGGGAGATACCGCCGACATTTCGCCGAAACTCCTTGCGTCCGCTGTCAATGACGCAGTAAATGCAGCGCAAAAATTTGGTGGGGCTCAACTCGGAGACAAGACGATGATTGATGCGATTGCACCGTTTTCGACGACATTTACCGCAGCCATTGAATCGGATGAAGACCTCACGCAGGCCTTAGCCCTTGCGACAGATGCCGCCGTACGAGCCGCACAAGAAACCGCAAACCTAGCGCCCAAGATCGGCAGAGCCCGGCCTCACGCCGAAAAGAGCCTCGGAACGCCCGATCCTGGCGCTGTCTCGTTTGCATTAATTGCTGAGGCGATTACGCGTAGAAATAACGAAAATTAGGAGAATTGTAATGAAACCGCTGCGAATAGCCATCGGCGCAGACGACGCTGGCTTTGAATACAAGGAAGCCCTTAAAAGCATCCTCGAAAACAACGAACTTGTTACCCGCGTTGTAGACGTGGGGGTTGACGCTGAAGGACACACTCCCTACCCAACTATCGCTATCGCCGCTGCCGAGATGGTCGCACGTGGTGAAGTCGACCGTGCACTGCTAGTTTGCGGGACCGGTATGGGTGTCGCTATGGCTGCAAATAAGGTTGCTGGAGTGCGCGCGAGCACGGCTCATGATAGTTACTCAGTAGAACGCCTTGTATTGAGCAACAATGCTCAAATTCTAACTTTCGGCCAACGCGTTATTGGCCTCGAACTTGCTAAGCGTCTAACAGCTGAATGGCTCACATATCGATTCGATGACTCTTCTAACTCCGCCGCAAAAGTGGCGGTTATGGCTGAATATGAGAAGGGCAGCAGCCGCTAAGCGGCATGGATACTGATGTCCTCAAAATTTGTTGCACCAAAATTGGTGATTGCAACAAGCCTAAAAATGTATTTCGACCACGCGAAGTCGCTTGAATGGGCACGGCAAGTACGGGCTATCGCGCTGAAATCTGACAAAGTCGTTAGCGGTGAAGTCGAATTCACAGTTTTTCCAAGTTACCCGACGCTTTTGAGTTTTGTAGAGTTGTTCTCGGATTCACCCGTACGAGTCGGCGCACAAAATGTTGCATCCGAGGAGTTCGGTGCATATACCGGTGAAGTAAGTGTACGGACTTTGCAGCAGGTGGGTGTTGACTACATCGAAATCGGGCACTCCGAACGTAGGCGATATTTTGGTGAAACTACTACTGACATCGCCCAAAAAATAGGTTTGACACTCAACCATGGTCTGATTCCCTTGGTTTGCATTGGAGAACAACGCAAGTCGGACGCCAATGATGCTATCGATGTATGTGTGAATTTTATTGAAACTGTGACCCGAAAAATAGACTCAGAAAATCGTCGTCCATTGGTATTTGCTTACGAGCCTGAATGGGCGATTGGAGCTAAGCATCCAGCCGGCATAGAGCATGTTCGCCATGTTGTTAGCGGACTACGGGTGTGGCTCAGTGAGCGACCACACCTTAGCAACAGCCACATTATTTACGGTGGATCCGCCGGGCCAGGCTTGCTAGCGGAGTTAAACGGCGCGGTTAATGGACTATTTCTTGGTCGGTTCGCCCATGAACCTGGTGTATTAGAGAAAATCTTAACCGAAATATGAAATTTGATACATCAATTGGCGCACACTGTATAGAGACTAACCTATCTTGGTCCATCACTATTGCATGCGCCTTCTTCCGCGAACGTGCAGACGGGAATCTCAATCGTTCTAACTGATATTCGCGCCCAAGCGACCCGCAAATTTCACCAGCGTTAAAACGTGATCGCCCACGTTACTTATATAGC